>Ga0172379_10007203_pt1 | contig 14548 bp, 20 predicted proteins | sample GrowelOW334metaG_FD_119756 | JGI IMG/M metagenome (GOLD analysis project Ga0172379, IMG submission 119756) | Groundwater microbial communities from an aquifer near a municipal landfill in Southern Ontario, Canada - Groundwater well OW334 metaG | ecosystem: Environmental > Aquatic > Deep...
CTCCGGTGATTTTCTGGCCATTAAGCTCTAAAATAATGTCATTTTCCACTAAGCCGGCTTTATCCGCCGGACTGCCCGGGATAACGGCCAAATCGGTCTGTTCCTGGCCGCGCACGATAATCGCGCCGTAATCAACCGCTAATTTATTACTGTCGGCGATCGCCTGATTGATTAAGACATACCTTACGCCCAGCCAGGGACGGATAATGCGGCCGTTCTTTTTAATACTGTCAATGGTATTTTTGGCTTCATTAATCGGGATGGCAAAACCGATATTTTGCGCGCCTTGCGCGATGGCCGTATTGATGCCGATAACCTGGCCGGCGATATTTAATAGCGGACCGCCCGAATTTCCCGGATTGATGGAAGCGTCGGTTTGGATAACGTTAATTAGCTGTTCCGAGCCCATGGCCGCGCCGCCGGCCGTAACCGAGCGTGCCAGGCCGGAAATCACGCCCGTGGAAACCGTGTTTCTGAATTCGCCCAAGGCGTTGCCGATGGCGACTACGGTTTGCCCGACTTTCAGCTTATCGCTGTCGCCCAATTCAACGGTCGGTAAATTATCGGCGCTGACTTTTAAAACCGCGATGTCGTTCACCGGATCCTGGCCCACTACTTTGGCCGCGTATTTTTTCCCGTCGTTCATTAATACTGTGTATTCGGCCTCCGAATCTATGATCACATGCTTATTAGTCACGATGAAGCCGTCGGCCGTGATAATAAAGCCGGTGCCGCCGCCAATTTCCTGCTTGGTCGTGCCGCCCTGATTAGGCAAAACCTGCGGTTCAAAAGAATCGGGTAAATCAGAGCCGAAAAATCGGCGGAAAAAATCCGAACCGAAAGGATCGCTGTATTGGCGAATATTAGGTAAATTTTTTGAAATGATAATACTGACCACCGAAGGCGAAACTTTGTCCGCGGCCGAAATCACGGCCGATTCTTCGGTAATGTTTATGATTTTCCCCTCTCCGGCCGAAGGTTTGATTAAATTAAACAGCCCGCCCGAGCCCGCCTGGCTTGAAGCCAGACTGCCGGCCCAAAAGCCCATGGCCGAACCGAAAACCGAGCTGACGATAATTGACGCCACGATAACGGTTATAAAACCTTTTTTAAAATCGTTGCCTGCCCCGTTAGATAATATCATATAATTTTTCAGAGACACCGCTAAATATCAACTATCTAACGGGGTCCATAGATTTTTAATATTAAAATTATACAGGCGGATAACGGCCCATATAAATATACGAGGTTAAAAGTAAATTTGTTGCATGACTATATGTTAATCTTCTAAAATTAAGATTTTATTAATTTATATTATAATATTAGAGAAATAAAATTTCAAATAAAACATAAAAACGGCTTTTTCAGCCGCTTTTATTTAAATCTGTAAATTTTCTTTTTAAACTCTTCCACTTTCCCCTTTTCCATTTTTATGCCTTCTTTTTTTAGTAAAGTAATTTTTTTCTTTAAGCCTCCGGCATAACCGCCCAACCGGCCGTCAGATTTTACTACCCGATGGCAGGGCGTTCTGGGCGCGTCCGGATTTTTACCGCAGGCGTTACCCACGGCGCGCGCCGCTCCGGGCCGGTCCAGATAACGGACGATTTCTTTATAAGTCGTAACCCGCCCGCGAGGAATTTTCTTAAGCGCCTGCCAGACTTTTTTATTAAATTCGGTTGATCTTAAATTTTGGTTTACCGTTGACATTTAAAGAAAAGTAAGCTAATTTAGATACAACAACGAAAAGGAGCAACTATGATAGACGAGAAATTTCTCTGCGACCTCTTAGCGGACCGTATGGAAACTCCTGTGGCCGAAATCGACGGCCGCACGATAATCCCAGAAGCATACCAAAGGGAGTTAGTGGAGGCCATTGTCGACACCGTCCGCGTTCATTTGGGGTCATTTGTACAAGTCGGCCTCCGCGTCAACGACATCGTGAAGGCAGTCAAACAACTTGGCGGATAACGAGTATCTTCCGCCCCCCCCCTCGCCAGCGTAAAAACGCCAGGCGAGTTTTTTTATGCGGCAACTGTCTTATTTAAATCTTACAATTCAAGGTGCATTAAATAACAATAAGTCAAACCGCATGACGGCGTATCCGTAAAAGCAAAAACAGAACCCTTGAAAAAACAAACCGGATCGTACTGCGCCCAATAAATAACGTAAGTGTTAATTCTGGTTGAGTCTAGCGAGCCAGCGCCGGCGAGATAAACGTAAGCGTCATATATCCCGCAATGGTTATCATTAATCGGCGGTCTGGGAATATTAGGCAAATATGGCTTCAGCTGATTAACAAGCAGAGAGCTGGCGACAACGCCACCACCCAAACAAAAACCGCTGTCTTTTAAACAGTGGAAATTTTCAGGCTCTCCAGGGTAGCCATTGTCCGGGTCGTTGTCTCTAAATAACTCAAGGGCGGCCATAATCCGATTTACGTCAGTCAAAATTTTTGTATCCCGGGATTTTATTCTAACCTTATTAAAAACTACCACTGACGAACTGGCTAAAAACCCAACGATAGAAATCACTACCAAGAGTTCAATCAAAGTAAAACCCTTTAATCTCGGTCTCATATTTTACTTATTTAGCATGGCCTTAACCTGCGGCGCCAATTTATTCAAATCCACATTATCCAAATTCACGTTATTAAGGTTTAAGCCGTTTAAATCCAGTCCGCCGGATGAGCTTTTAAATAAATCCTGAAATGAGCCGCCGGTCGGCAGGCCTAAAATATCCTTATACTGGCCATAGATGCCGTTAAGCAGAGGCGGTAAATAAATAATGCCTAAAATAACCGGCGCCACGATTAATAAAAGATAAATCACGCTGACGACTTTCTGAAAGGTAATGTGCCTTTTTATTTTTTTAGTCATGGCGTAAATCTCTTTGCTGTAAGCCAGATTTTGTTCCAATAATTTTTTGATTTCTTCGTCCATAAAATTAGTGTAAAATTTAAATCTCAAAGTTAAAAATGACAATGCAAAATATAAAATTTCTAATTACTCTAATTACTAATTAACCTAATCAAATCCCAACGCCCAATGATAAATTTTTAAATTTTATTTTATTAGCCATTAGAAATTGGGCTATTGATTAGAACTTAGATTAATTAGACACTAGAAATTTATTAATTTTCAATTTTAAACTGTCATTTTACATTTTGAGATTTCAATTTTAAACTTGCTTCACCTCACTTCGCACTTCTTCACGTATTCTCGCCCGATCGCCGCCATTTCCTTCATCTGCCGCGAATTATACGGCACCTTGCCTTTAAAATCCTGGTTAACCAGGTCGTTTTGGCTTTTAAAATTCTGCAGATACCAGAGATCCGCGCCTTTGATTATTTTTCCCATCTCGGCGATATCATCCTTATCTAACAAATCCGGCACCACGGTGGTTCTGAATTCATAGGGCAAACCGCTAGCCATAATCATTTTAACACTTTTTTTAATATTATTGAAATTCGCCTCAACCCCGATCGTCTCTTCATACTTGGCTTCCGGCGCTTTTAAGTCCATGGCCAGATAATCTATTAATTTTTCTTTAATAAATTCAGCCAAAATTTCCGGGTAGCTGCCGTTAGTGTCCAGCTTAATTAAATAGCCCAAGCCCTTGATTCGTTTCATGAAATCGGCCAAGTCTTTTTGCAAGCAGGGTTCGCCGCCGGTTATGACCACGGCGTCCAATTTCCCGGCCCGATCTTTCAAGAATACAAAAAAGTCATCCTGATTAATCATCGGATGAACTTTTTGCCGCCCAAATTCTTTGGCGTATTTTAACTTGCTATCCTGTTCCTCGACCGCAAAGCCGGAGGCGGACAAACCTGCTCTATTTTTAATCTGAGCGGGCTTGTCCGCCGTAGCTCCGCTTAACGGAGCGAAGGAGGACCAGACAAGCATAGGGTTATAGCAAAATTGGCAGCGGAAATTACAACCTTGAGTAAAAACAATGGCGCTCAATTTCCCCGGATAATCCAATAAACTGAATTTTTGCAAACCGCCAATTAACATAGAATAATTGAGATGTTTGAGATTATTAGGATTATTGAGAAATAGTTATCCCAAAAATCTCAAATATCCCAAACATCCCAAAAATCCTATTAATTTTCGCTGACCTTGAACATTTTCCGGTTATAATACTCTGATTGCTTGCCGTCATTCCATTGCTGAACCGGTCTTAAATAACCGACTACTCTTGAATAAACTTCGCAAGCAGTCCTCTTGTTGGTTTCGATGGGGCTCATAAAATAATCTTTTGTCATTGCGAGGAGCGTAGCGACGAAGCAATCTTCCCCTCTGTCATTGCGGGCTTGACCCGCAATCCAGGGGTAAACAGTATAAACGTTTTTACTGCTCACTCCTGGATTCCGGCTCGGAGGCCGGAATGACAAGCGATAGAGATTGCCGCGCCGCCCTGATTACAGGGACGGCTCGCAATGACAATAATAAATATTTAATTTTTATTTTGTATTAAAGATTCTTCAACTTGTTTCGCTATCTCCTCTTTCGCCATATAGCCGATCTCCTCGTCGCATTTCGGGCAGAAGAAATGTTCTCCGGCCAGGTAGCCGTGTTTCGGACAAACCGAGAAAGTCGGCGTGATCGTAAAGTAAGGCAGATGATATTTATAGGCGATCTTTTTGACTAAATTCTTAACCGCTTCGGCCGAAGGCATGGCTTCGCCCAGGAAAGCGTGTAAAACTGTGCCACCAGTGTATTTTGTCTGAAAGTCGTCCTGCCAGTCCAAGACTTCAAAAAGGTCCTGGGTATGATTGACCGGCAGGTGGCTGGAATTAGTATAGTAAGGCGCGGCCTGATTATTTTGCACCTGCTCTTCGTTGGCCATAACCATGTCCTCGTACTTATCTTTATCAATCCTGGACAGGCGCCTGGTTACGCCCTCGGCCGGCGTGGCTTCCAGGTTGTATAAATGGTTGGTCTTGCCCTGATAATCCAAAACTTTATTTCTCATGTGATCCAAAACGGTTAAAGCGAACTCTTTGCCTTCGGGCGTGGCGATGCTCTTTTTTATGGGCGCGAAATTCAGGAGAGCTTCGTTCATGCCAACAATGCCGATGGTGGAAAAATGATTGTTCCAGTAGCCGCCGAACCGCCCTTTGATGCCATTCAGATAATACTTGGCGTAAGGATAAAGGCCGTTTTCGGTTAAATTCTCCAGGACTGTCCGCTTGATTTCCAGGCTCTCCGAAGCGATCTGCATTAAATTATTCAACCGTTCAAAAAATTCTTCCTTGGTTTTAGACAGATAGCCGACACGCGGCAGGTTAATCGTTACCACGCCGATAGAACCGGTCAGGGGGTTGGCCGCGAACAAACCGCCTCCCCGTTTTCTTAACTCGCGGTTATCCAAGCGCAAACGGCAGCACATTGAGCGGGCGTCTTCCGGATTCATGTCGCTATTTATAAAATTGGAAAAATAAGGAATGCCGTACTTAGCCGTCATCTCAAAAATTTTAGTGGCCACCGGCGATTCCCATTTGAATTCGCGAGTCACGTTATAAGTCGGGATCGGGAAAGTAAAAACCCGGCCCTTGGCGTCGCCTTCCATCATCAGTTCGGCGAAAGCCAGATTAATCATATCCATCTCGGCCTGAAATTCTTTATACTTTTCCGGCATGATTTTTCCGCCGATGATGACGTTTTCTTCTCCCGTGGTCGGTCCGGGCGTTAAATCCATGGTGATGTTGGTAAAAGGCGTCTGAAAGCCCACTCGAGTCGGCACGTTGACGTTAAAAAGAAATTCCTGCAAAGCCTGCTTAACGTCTTTGTAGCTTAAATTATCGTATCTGACGAAGGGCGCCAGATAAGTATCAAAATTAGAGAAAGCTTCGGCGCCGGCCACTTCTCCCTGGAGAGTATAGAAAAAATTAATAATCTGCCCGAGCGCGGTTCTTAAATGCTTGGCCGGCTTGGCCTCAACCTTACCGCTAACGCCGCCGAAACCGCGAATCAGCAATTCTCTTAAATCCCAGCCCGCGCAATAAGCGGCCAAGAGCTGTAAATCATGCAAATGCAAATCCCCGCTCTTATGAGCTTCCCGGATATTCTGGGTATAAACCTGATTTAACCAATAATTGGAAGAGATGGCCGAAGCTAAATGATTATTCAGGCCCTGCAGACTGTAGCTCATGTTGGAATTTTCTTTGACCAGCCAGTCGCTCTGCTTTAAATAGCCCTTCATTAAATCGTCCGAATTAATCATGGACTTCATCTCGCGCAAACGAGCCTGCTGATCGCGGTAAAGAATATAGGCTTTGGCGGTTTTAATCTGGCGGTTCTTAATCAAAATCTCTTCCACTAAGTCCTGAATCTCTTCCACGGCCGGAATGCTCCGGGTATGAAATTTCTCGCTTAAAATACCGACTACCTGGTCGCTTAATTTCTGGGCTAAAAACCGATCCGGCTTGCCCACGGCTTCGGTCGCCTTATAGATCGCGTTAACCAGCTTGGCCTCGTCAAAAGGCGCGATTTCGCCCGAACGTTTTAAAATTTGCGTGATTGTATTTTGCATATTTGTCGCCCCCTTTAACAAAGGGGGTTAGGGGGATTTTATGTTCTCCCCCTTTACAAGGGGGAGACTAAGAGGGGGTATTATTTTTGGAAGACCTCCCCTTACTCACCTCCTTAGTAAGGAGGGGAACGTATTATTGTTTTTTTGTTTTTCCGCCCCGGGCGGGCTGGCTTTCTTGTTTTTTTGTTTTTAAAAGCTTATTCAATTCTCTTCTGAATTCATGCGCGTCTTTAAACGATTCATAGACCGAAGCAAAACGGATATAGGCTACCTGATCAAACCGCTTCAGATTTTTCATGACAATCTGCCCGATCTGATCCGCCATCACTTCATTTTTCCTTAAAATTTGCAGGTCCCGTTCAATTGAGTTGATAAGTTTCTTGAAGCCGTCGTCCGTAACCGGCCTTTTTTCTAAAGCTCGCTTCAAACCTTTAACGATTTTTTCCCTGGCGTAGGATTCTTTGCGGCCATCGCGCTTAACCACCACTAAATCAAGAATTTCCACTTCTTCATAGGTGGAAAACCTGAAGCCGCATTTAAGGCACTCTCGCCTTCTCCTTATAGACAGGCCGTCTAAGGCCACTCTGGAGTCGGTTACTTTTGAATCTTCGTAATAACAGACCGGACATCTCATATATACACGAAATAAACGAATTAAAAACGAAAAAAACGAAATATCTTGCCAAATTTTATTATAGCCTTCGTGCCTTTCGTCTGTTATTCGTTACTTTCGTGTTTACTGGCAGAGCCAATAAAAAAAGCACCTTATTTTACTAAAAGTCAGTTTAAAGTGCTTTGCTCTGCCTCCGGTTAAAATACCTTATCTTGTAGGTGATGATTTAATTATACCACTATATATAGTATGGTCAACTTTCCCCGCTTTGGCTAATTTTAGATTACTATTTTTCAAAAATTCGGCAATTTTTATTTTTAAAAATAAATTTTAAGTTTGGGGCTGTGGATATGTGCATATGTCCCCCTCTAGTACTGCTCCGCGCTGAACCTCGCGATACTGCCGGACTTTAAATTACGCCGATAGACCCGTAAAAAGAAATAATACATCAGGAACAAGTAGGCAATGGCCAAAATCCCTCCCATAATTAAATTAAACGCCAGAGTTGAGCTGAATTTTCCGGTCCCCATTATGGCGCGCAAGCTGTCGAAGACGTAAGCCGGCGGTAAAATCTTGGCTAAATACTGGAGCGGCGCCGGCAAGGTTGAAATCGGATAAAAAACGCCGGAAAAAATGGATAAAATAAAAGGAATCGGCCAGCCCAGCCATTCAGCCGCCGGGCCGAGGCGAAAAATCATGGCCGTGACGAAAATACCCATGGCAATACCGAAGATAAAGAGGATGAATAAGAACGGCAGGAGGCTTAACCCGATCAGAAAAAAATTATAGCCAAAACCCAGGCCAGCGATTATTATCAGAATCCCGAGACCGATCAGGCCGAGGGCCGAGCTGGAGAGCACCATGCCGGCCAGATATTCGCTCACCTTTAAGGGCGAAGCGAAAAAATTAAAAAAATTCTGGCTCCAGATATCTTCTAGAAAAGTCGTCATAATGCCGGTTTGCACCCGGCTCATAAATTCAAACAGGATAATCGCGCCTAAAATCACGTTAATAAAGCCGAAAGTGGCCTGGCCGAAGGTGCTTAAATATTTACTGATAAAGCCCCATTGGATAAGATCAAGCACGATCCATAAAAAAATCCCGACCACCCTGACCGGGTTGCCCTTAATTAAATAATACTGGCGAATAAAAATTGAGTAAATTCTGGATAAATTCATATAAATAAACACGAAATAAACGAACCAAAAACGAAGATTACGAACCCTTTATCAAACCAGCCGCGCCATCATCATTCGTGTCTTTCGTTCTTTTTCGTTAATTTGGTGTTTCATTCATTAATTGACAGCGGCTCTCGCGCCACGGCGATAAACAACTCTTCCAAATCCTTTTTGCCGTTTTCGGCCGGCAGCCGTTTGGGGTTGCCGGAAAGCATAATTTTGCCATGGGATAAAAACATCACCCGGTCGCAAACTTTTTCAATTTCCCTCATGTTATGCGAAGTCCAAAGAATCGCCGCCTTGGTCCGGGCCGCGTAGGCTTCAATTTTTTCCCTGATCAGCTCGGCGATACTCGGATCAAGCGAAGCGGTCGGCTCGTCCAAGAGCAGAAGCCTGGGCTCGTTAATAACCGCCTTGGCAATATTCAAACGGCTTAATTCGCCGGACGACAAAACGCCGGCTTTAAGGCCGGAAAAATCTTCCAAAGTAAATTCACGCAAAAGATATTTTATCCGCTCCTTTAAATTCTTAACCTGGTAGAGATGGCCAAAAACGGACAGGTTCTCGTAAACCGTTAAGTTGCCCGGAAGATGAGCGTAAACCGCGGCGAAATTCATAAACTGGCTGATGGCGGACCGGTTGGTTTTTAAGTCCTTGCCCATGACTTCAATTTTTCCGGCCGTGGCTTCAAGAATGCCCAAGATCATATTGATCGTCGTGGTTTTGCCCGCGCCGTTAGGGCCCAGCAAACCGACGATCTCCCCGGCTTTTATGGCAAAAGAAATATCGTTAACCGCGCGCAAAGCGCCGTAATCTTTTCTTAAGCCGCTTATATTTAAGATGGTTGAATCGCTCATGATAATTTTTCGCCCTTACTTTCCGATTAAACTCTTTTTCTCAAGTCTGGACATTTTTTTAATCCGCGCTTCCTCTTTGGCCGCTAAAGATCGGTTTTTCAGTTTGCGAGAATAAACCAGTTTTACCGGCCGCCGTGCTCGAGTGTATTTCGCGCCTATAGCCGAATCACCCAGCCCATTATGCTCTTCTATCCGCCGCTTCAAGTCAGTCGTTATGCCCGTATAAAAAGTCAGATCCGAGCAACGCAAAATATAGACAAGCCACATATTATTCCAGCCTAAAAATCGTTTTTACCGTTACCATAACTTCCTTATCAATCGTGGAAGTGTCATAATTGCCGTAATCGGAAATATCCACCGAATTCACGGGCATAACCTGAACTACGCCCATAGAGGCCGACTGGATGGCGCCGACTTTTTTGCCGCTGGACTCGGAAATTTTTTGCGCCCGGTTTTTTGCGTCCTGAATCGCGTTGGATAAAAGCGAAACGCGCAGAGCCGGCAGCTGGCTCGTGAAATACTCTAATGATTGAGTGGAAAAAATCACGCCCTGATCAATAATCGGCTTTAAATTTTTCGCTAAAATCGTGACTTTTTGGATATCGGTCGAATTGATTTCCACAGTCTGCTGTAAAGAATATTCCTGGGCCGCATCCTGATAATTTTTATAAATCTGGTTCATGGTCACGGCTGAAATATTTATTTCTTCGGTCTTTAGCCCGCTGTTTTTTAAAAATTTAGTAACTAAAGCCTCGTCATTCTTCATCAAATTATAGCCGTTCTTGATATCGGTTAAATAAACATTGCGGGAGAAAACCGCGCGCCATTTAGCCGAATCGGACACGACTTTTTCTTTGGCCGAGCCACTAACCGTTAAAGTATCATTTAATTTTTTAACGCTGACTACGGACTGGGAAACGATAAACGTCCCGATTATCAGAGCCACGCCTAAAATTACGCTCGCTGGTATCAAAGCTTTTGAGTTTTCCATAAATATGAGAATTAATAATAAGTCGTATGTTTATTGTAATCTATAAATTTTCTTTTGGCAAAACTTAGAGAATCTCTTGCACCCGCCCGACTTCCCCGCTTTCTAGCCTTACCTTTATGCCGCGCGGGTGAGTCGGCGAATTAGTTAAAATATCGGCCACGATGCCTTCGGTCAATTCTCCACTTCCCTGATGATGTTTTTGCACAATCGCCACCTTAATCCCGGGTTTTATGTTGTCTCTGGTTTGTCCGTCCATATATTTAATATCTCACTTATATATTAATTTTACATTAAGACAATAATTTTTTACCCATTCATTATCTCGGCGCAAAATAAAAAAGTCAATTATTTTTTCTCTCATAGATTTTAAATCTGATTTATTTATTCGCTGCTTTGGCCTTCCGAAAATAACGCCCGCTCTCTGGCAAAGTTAATCAAAGCTTTATAATAAAACGGCCTGGCCTCCACCTCGTGCTTAAGCGAGTAATTAATAGACTGGATTATTTGCTCATCAGTATACTGTTTAACCTTTTCATTTTCAACTCTTAAAATCTCTTCTGCCTGGTCAGCGGGAGTTCGGGATATCAGTTCGGTCACTAATCTAAGTAATCTAATCAATTTTTCGCGGTCAATAATCTCTGCCTGGGCGAATTGTTCAGCCAACATTTGCCGATTTCTCCTTATTCTTTCTTCCGCTTTCCCCCGTTCTTCGCCGGAAGGAAAAAAATTGATCATTTCTCCCATATATTTATGGTTAGTTTAATAATCCTCTTGCCGCCGCTTAAATTTCAGCTATCTCATTTTTCAGCCCTTGTAATTCGTCCATACTACTGTAATCTTACCACTTTGCCGATAATCATTCAATATGGGGTAAATTACAAAAAAACACCGCTTTGGGTGCTTCAGAATTAATTAATCCGTCTTAAAAAAATCATTAAAGGCAATTCTTTAAATATATTTTTAAAAAATTTTCTATTCTACCTCTATCTTCTGCCGCCTTGTCGCCTTTGTAATATATTTCAATAAATACCACCTTCAAAATTTTAGAAAAAAACGCGTAAATTAACCGCAGACCGCTTTTTACGCCCCTGCCTTTTAAAGATCTAGAAGCGAACTTCTTAATTTTAACAATCCAAACGGTTTCGTAACAAAACCCCGGGATTGGAAAACAGCTTTGGTTATTAATTTTTCTAACATGAAATAATTCAATCGCGTTCTTTTTAACGGTTTCCAAGTCTCCTAATAAAGTGCTGAATCTTTTTAGTCTTTTTAAATCCTTTTTAAATTCCTCGGTTGATTCATAATTAATCTTCTCGGTCATACATTCTCACGCTAGTTTCATCCGTCCGGTAGAAAACGGATTCATAGTCCAGGGGCTGGCCTTCTTCGGCCGTTAGCCAGGGGATGTCTCTATGCGAATAATCTTTAAGTTCGCGGGCGGTTTTATCGGATAATTTTTCCAACTCATCATCAATGTGCTTTATCTCCTGGGCGGAAAAATCGCTCAAATCCGGCTCTCTCTCCGGGTTAACGACGAACCTGGTTTGGTCAAATTTATAAAACTTGCTTTTAATCTCGTCAATTTCATTTTTCTCTTTCATCGTTCCGATAATCTTCGCGAACATAACCGGAGTCGGGCCAAAATGATTTTTTATGTAAGTCGCGCCCAAAATCTGCTCTTCATATTTTTCGTAATAATCAAAATCAATGAAATACAAAATTTTATACAGCACCGCCATGCCAAAGTTGGGTTTCCAGCCGACTTTTTTTAAAATATAGACCAAGGCCTCCCTAAATTTATCCGCTCTTTCCTGGGGGATGCTTATCCTGATACCGGAGGTTTCCTTAACCGCCGCCCTCTTCCCGCTTTTTTTAAATTCCACCTCAACCTTGGCCGGTTCTCGGCCGGCAATCAAATCCGCCAAAGACAGATTGAATATTGAGGCCAGAGTTTGGGCTTCGGTTATGGTTAGTTCTCTCTCGCCTTTTTCAATTTGCACATAGGTCGGGCGAGATATCCCTAGTTCTTTAGCTAATTGCTCTTGCGAAAAATCAAACTTTTTTCTTAAATTTTCAATGAATTTCGCTTTAATCATAAATATATGGGTTAATTGCTGTTCTCATAATAACTCATGTAAAATAGTTTGTCAAGTTTTGATGTAAAAATGTTTGACAATGGTTGCCGCGGATTTTATCTTTAAAAATAAAAAAACACCGCGGGGGGGCGGGGTTTTACTGCTATAAAATTCGCTATTGACATTAACAGTCAATATGATATCATTGAATCAGGTATTTTGAAAAAGGCGCCGACCGTTAGGACGGTGGCTTTTTTCTTTTCAGACGGCTAATTTAGGCCGTTTTTATATTGTATATTTAGAGTATGACTATAACCAATTTAATCTAATCCTAAATTTTTTAATATCTTATCGCTTATCAAAGAAGTATTGAAAATACCTATGGCTAAACCCGCCAAAACGATTCCCTCGGTTGAAATATTTTTGCATTTAATGTTGCGGCCCAAATTTTTTAGCTCTTCATATTTTCTGTCGCACAACCGGGCTACAGCGAAAAAACCATTGGTTTTATCCTTAATCTTTTCGCATATTTCCGCGCCTGATAATACTTCAACTTTGCGCAAATCAATATACCCTCTGCTCGCCGTCAAATATCCGCTTTTTTTATTTTCCCAGTGTTGTTGCCCAACTTCAATTGTAGTGTTGATAGCACAGGCGAATTTTTCAGTTGTAGAAACAAAGAAAGTATAAACTTCAAGCGGCTTGATAATGTTGCCGGCCAGTTTATACTTCCTTTTTAAAAACCCCGTATATTTTTCTCGGGATTTCTCGTCGCAATATATATTTTGAATTATAATTTTTTGCAAAATTATATTATCGGAAATCTCCATAGCTAACTGGCGTTTAAATCAAGCCTTACTCCAATATTTTCTTTGCCACCTAAAGTCGCCCCCAGCTTAAGCATCGGTTTAGTTTTATACGCCACTTCGGTTAGTGTTTTCGCGCCATAACCCCTTAAATTTTCTAATACCGCGTCTATCTGCTCTTTGTCTTTTTCAATTAAATCAAAACTATAGTCTTCCCCTTCATTGTAATTATATACCACATACTCGTCCCCGGAGGGGGTAAAGTCTCCGGAGGGAATAATTATTTTTTCTTTTACCAACTCTTCCAGCGCCTCGCCTATCTTTTTGTCGTATGGACCGTAATAATATCTGACATATTGAAAATCCGATACCTGTTCCCTGCCTTTTTTCACGCTAAACAAATCTATCAAATAACAAAGTTTCATTAGTCCGGTTACCGATACTTTCGGATGATTTTTTACGATATAGGCCAATAATTGTTGATTTTTGGTACCCATATAAACCTTTATTATATTAAGTCCAATCTTATCCACATTATACCACAAAGTCAACATACTGGCTAAAACAAAAAACACCGCGAGGGGCGGGGTTTATAGAATCAATTTTCTATTCTTTTGCGTCTACTTTAAATTTTGGTAATATTTAGCCTCTGCCTCGGATATTGGACCCAGGACTTTTATCGCGTCGCGACCGGCGACATTTTGCATTTTTTCTAAATAAGAAGTTACTATTGATTTTTTTACAACACGTTTAGCCATATATGGTTATTTTTCAATTAATTTATTAACCCCAACGATAATATTGTTTCCTGCGACTTTTCCACACCTGAACCGATGCTAACCATTTCGTCCATATGGACAAAATGGTTGTGGATAACCTCGCCGCTGTTTTCGCAAGCGGCTTTCGCTTTTTCAATAACTCCAAGAAAATTGCGATAATCTGTGTACTCCAAAACTCCGGCCAGATCTCGCGACGACCAATATTCTTTACCATTATCATCAGCCCTTTTGATTGTTTCAAACTGATTTTGACTCATAATAAAAAATTTTAATTATGTGTTTCGCTGACACTAAAAAAAATCTACGTATAACCATATTATACACGAACAAAAAACGAAAGTCAATAATTTTACATTTTTAGCCAATTCACAATTTTATTTCTTCTCCCTCGCCCACTAATTTATAATTATCGCCTAAAACCAAAATCGCCTGGCCGTCTTTAAGTATTCTGGTTTTATATTTTGCCTGTGAAACTTTTTCTTTTATCAATTCCTTTTGCTCCGGTTCATAGTGAGCTTTAACTAAAAATGGAACTAAATTCAAGGCAGTTAAATCAGTTACTCCGAATCTTGGCTTTTCTTCTCCGGGCTTTTTCCAGGTGGAGACTTCAATCGTCGGGCAGGCGATGTAGCTACCGGCGCTCGCGCCGATATAGGCCACGCCCTTTTCTATCAACTTTTTTATAACCTTATCAAACCCGCTTCCCCGGACGGCC
>Ga0172379_10007204_pt1 | contig 14547 bp, 17 predicted proteins | sample GrowelOW334metaG_FD_119756 | JGI IMG/M metagenome (GOLD analysis project Ga0172379, IMG submission 119756) | Groundwater microbial communities from an aquifer near a municipal landfill in Southern Ontario, Canada - Groundwater well OW334 metaG | ecosystem: Environmental > Aquatic > Deep...
ATTCCAAACGATGTTGTCTCTTTTAAGGATAACGTAACAAGAGCATCAGCCTCCAATAGGGAAAATGTTAGCGTAAAAAATTTAACTCTTAAGGATCAATCCACTCCTCTAAATGCCGGTGATATTTTTGCTGTAACTTGCGATGTAGATGAACAGTACTTTTATATTAAGGACACCTCTAACCAATGCTTTTTTCTTGGCTTGAGTTGCCATCATCGTGAACTGAAGCCCAACTGGAAAGAAATAGTTGAAGGAGTAAACCAACGCATTGCGCAACAAAACATCAACTAGTTCCTCACGCTATTTTAAGAAATATCAGGCCTCGAATGATCGAGGCCTTTTTTCGTACCTGCGTCTAGAGCAGCGCCTTGAGTGCCATCTGTTTATTATGAAGGGCAACCTGAGCAACCGCATAGAGGGGGTATGAGTGGACACGATCATGTACTGAGACATTTTGTACAGAAAATCGCACGCCATACTTCGCCCGGGCATGCATTTCTAAAAACATGTGTAAACTTTTCAAGGTTGAGCCATAGCCACTTTTTACTTCAATCGGAACGATTGCCTCTTGATCTTGCAACAAATAATCGACTTCAGCCGCGCTATTTTTTGCCATGCGCTGCCAATAATACAGTTGGGCTCGTTGTTGCGGATCTGCGTAGGCTAACATTTCTTGTCCCACAAAAACCTCGACAATGGCTCCTTTGTTGGTGAATGCTTGCAGTGGCTCTATAATCCACGATCCAGTTTCCAGTCCTAAAATTTTTTGGCTGATGGCAACATCCATCAAAAGCGCTTTATAAAAACTTGTGTCAGCCTCGGCGCCCAGAGGAATCCCCTGTGCCGCTGTATGAAAAACTTGATGAACAATGCCAGCGGTTTTGAGCAGATCCATTGCAGGAGCCAACTCTCTTTTTCGATAATCACCATCAATAGCCGTATACTTAAATTTGCCTCCCAGTTGGAACGGAATACTGGCAAAGACGCTGGCTACATGATCGATTTGAGATACTCTGGCGTACTTGCCAAAGTCTTGCTGATAGGTATCAATGATATCTTGGTGCACTATGAGGCATTCATTGATATTGCCTGTTTTAACCCATTGATTGACTGCTTCAGGCATACCGCCAACGGCCAGATATTTGCCAACCATATCCAATAAATCTGCATGAACTCCAGAGCTATACTCATTACCGGATAACTCCAATAATTGTTCAACGCTCCCCTTCTTTCCAAGCGCACCCAAAAACTCGATAAATGAGAGCGGGTACATGTAGAGCGAACGAACCCTGCCAACGGGGATGCCAATTTTTTCGATGGCAAAATCTAACAACGATCCAGCCGCTATCACATGAAGCTCAGGCATTTCTTCATAAAAATAACGCAGCGCTGTGATCGCCCTAGGAGCAATTTGAATTTCATCGAAAAAGAGCAACGTTGATCCTGGAATAATTTTTTCATCATGGAGGGCAAAAATATCTTGTAGAATCCGTTTCGGATCCAAACTTTTTTCGTTATCAAAGATGGCGAGCGCACGAGGGCTTCGCTCGAAGTTAATCTCTACAAAATGATCAAATGTTTTGCCAAGCTCGCGCACGGCATGGGTTTTCCCAACCTGACGAGCACCCCTGAGCAAGAGTGGCTTACGACTGGAATCATTTTTCCACTGGGTAAGATAGGCATCAACAATTCTTTTCATGGTCAAAATCCAAGGTAAAATTGTTATAAAATTGGTCAAAATACAACCATAAAATACCACATCCTTGGTCGCTTTCCAAGGCTAAAGAAGAATTGCTCTTTCTTATTTTCATTTTTGGCTTAATTTGAAAATAACGCACTTTCTTATTTTCATCCGTGAACATAACGAGTTACTCAATACTATCGGAGCCTTTTTTCATGCCTGCGCTTTTGGCAAAAACCGTGGTAGAATAAACATCGTAAGTGGTGTATGTCTTGTCCCATAAAGGAACCGTTATGCAAGGAAATAATCAACAATGTTTTGACGAATGCACGTTTGTGATCATGGGTGCAACCGGCGATCTGGCCAAGCGCAAACTGATCCCGGCGATCTGCAAACTTATGACCGACAACAAGCTCTGTAAATTCGCTCTGGTCGGCGTATCGTTTGATACAACTAACGTCCAAGCGATGCTGGCGCAAGCGCGGCCATTCATACCAGAGTGCAACCAGGACGCATGGAACAAACTTGCGGCATCTTCCTACTATCTGGCAATGGATTTTAATGACGCCGCCTCGTATCAAAAACTTAACGCGCTCCTGCTTGATATCGAATCGGCCCGTGGCCTTTTTGGCAACCGCCTCTTTTATCTAGCTACCATGCCTACCCACTTTGCAACCATCACCAAACATTTAGCGCAAGAGGGCATCGTCGAAAATAAAACAAAAAACCATCTTCACAAAGGCTGGTCAAAAGTTGTCTATGAAAAACCATTCGGCCACAACCTTACATCGGCAAAACAGATCAACGCCTGTATAAAAAAAGTATTCAATGATAATCAGGTCTTTCGCATCGACCATTATCTTGGCAAGGAGCTGATCGGCAACATCGCAACCATGCGGTTTACCAATCGCATTTTCGAACCTTTGTGGAATAACAAACACATTGATTCGGTACAAATTATTATTAACGAAACAATCGGCATTGAGGGACGAGGAGCGTTTTATGACACCTGCGGAGCGCTCAAAGATGTCGTCCAAAATCACATGCTTCAAATCATTGCCTTGGTTGCCATGGAAGCGCCAGAACAACTTACCGCCCAGGCTATCCGCCAAGCAAAAGAAAATGTCCTGAAAAAAGTAAAAGTTGCTTCAGCAGTTCTCGGCCAGTACAAAGGGTACCGAGAAGAACCGAACGTTAAAGAAGATTCAACAACAGAAACCTTTGCGGCTGTCAAACTTGCGATCAATAACCGTCGCTGGAAAGGCGTTCCATTTTATCTAAAAACCGGTAAAAAATTGGCGTCCAGCAATGTCAGTATCCACATACAATTTAAAAAAGTCCGCTGCCTTCTGGAAGCATGTCCATCAAGTCCTAACCACCTGGTTATCAGCCTTGCGCCACGTCCTGGGTTCTTCTTAGAATTTAATATGAAAGAATACGGCACAACAAACACCGTCAAACAGGTCAAAATGGAACTTGGACATAGCGCGCTAACCGGGCCGAATACCCCTGAAGCATATGAAATCCTTCTGGCAGACGTGATCAATAATGATCAGGTAACCTTCGTTGGATTTAATGAGATAGCGTTATCATGGAAAATTATTAGAGAAATTACTAAACTTAAACCCGCCCTTTACACCTACCAGCAGGGAACAGAAGGGCCTGAAGAACTTTCTACTCTTGAAGGAAACAAGGAGATTGAATGGCGCGCATGACAATTGGACTTATCGGTTTGGGACGCATGGGACTTGGCATAGGTTCACGCCTGGTCAACGACAACCACACGGTCTATGGTTTTGATTATTCACCCCAGGCAAACAATGCCGCTTCAACGGTTGGCATCATCCCCTGCGCGAACATGGCAGACCTGGCAACTAAAACATCTCTCTTTTGGATCATGGTCCCGGCAGGCGAAGCGGTCGATCAGACCATCGCAGCACTGATCCCTTCACTTACCACAGGCGCAACAATTATAGACGGTGGCAACAGCCACTTTGGCGACGCGATCAGGCGCCATGCATTTCTGAAAGAACAAGGCGTTTCGTATATCGACTGCGGAACATCGGGCGGGCTGCATGGCAAAGATAACGGGTACTGCCTCATGGTTGGTGGCGATAAAAAAACATTCGATCACATTGAGCCTTTGCTAAAAAGCATCGCAACCCCAGGCGGCTATGCCTACATGGGGCCGGCGGGCGCTGGCCATTACGTTAAAATGGTCCACAACGGTGTCGAATATGCACTTTTGCAATCATACGCCGAAGGGTTCCATCTGCTCAAAGAAGGTCTCTACAAAGACCTTGATCTTGCTGCGATCAGTAACGTGTGGCAACATGGCTCAATTATCCGTTCATGGATTTTAGAACTTGCAAAAAATGTTCTTCAAAACGATCAAGAATTTGCGAGCGTATCGGGACGCATTGGCGAAAATAAAACCGGTCAATGGACACTTGATGAAGCGCACGTTCAAGGCCTCGCTGCTCCAATGCTTGAAGAAGCACTTGAAATGCGCGCGTGGTCACGCACAACCGGCGGCAACTATGCAACTAAAATGGTAGCCCTACTTCGTAAAGAATTTGGCGGACACCCTTTAGAAGAAAAAAAAGATCATGATACAGAAAAATAATATCATTGATATCAGTTGGCCCACCAGCCCTGCAATGACCACCTATAAAAACAAGGGCGGCGTTGCATTTACCCCAACAAAAACATTTCAACTCGATGGTGCACGAGAAACAATGATCACCATCCCAAGCCACAACGGCACGCATGTTGACGCCCCATCACACTTTATTGAACATGCAGCATCAGTAGACCAAGCTAACCTTTCATCGCTTGTGGGCCCTTGCGTGATCATCGACCTTACCCACGTACAAGAACGCATCACAAAAGAAGATCTCGTACAATGCTCTATTCAGCCACATGCAAGAATCCTGCTCAAGACCAGGAACAGTAGCCGTCCGGCAACGGAGAGCTTCGATCCATCATTTGTCTATCTTGATGCACGCGGGGCACAATACCTTGTTGATTGCAACGTCATGACGGTCGGCATTGATGCTCTGGGCATCGAACGCAATCAACCGGGACACGAAACACATTCTTTACTGCTTTCAAACAACATCACCATCATCGAGGGCCTTCGCCTTGCAAGCGTTCAGGCGGGCTCCTATTATTTATGCTGTTTACCGCTCCTTCTGGCCGGGCTTGACGCAGCACCAGCTCGCGCTATTGTGCTGAACGAACCACATTAATTTCATTTTTTTCTTAAAATGGGTTCATTTCTACAGCAAAAAGCATATAATGAAAAAAAGTGACTAAAACATGTTAGTTATTTAACAAAGGATTTGATCATGGCAGCTGAATTCGAGATGGTAAAAGTTGCTGCATACATTGCAGCTGGATTATGTATGAGCATCGGAACTATCGGGCCTGCGTGCGGCCTTGGCTTTATCGGCGGGAAAGCCTGCGAAAGTATCGGTAAAAAACCAGAAAGTGCCGGCGCAATATTTAAAATCATGGTTATGCCGCTCATCTTCGTTGAGTCGACAGCCATTTATGCGCTTCTCATTTCAATATTGTTGCTCTTCTTCGGGGGTAAATAACCACACATTGTAGGGCGGCGATGGAACCAAACATTACGATATTCGTTCAAATCATCAACTTCTGGATCACGTACTGGATCTTACATCGGTTCTTTTTAAAACCGGTGGTTGCGTTTATTCAACAAAAAGAATGCGCCTTAGCGATGGTTCAGGATACAATCAAACGCAAAGAAGCTGCAGTCAGAGCGCTTCAAAAAGACAAGCTCGATCAGTTGATTGTATTTAAAACTCATATCAAAACCGATTACCAAATGATTGAACACGTAAGCGCCCAACGCGAGATACCAGAGCTTGAACAACCAAAACCGGTTGCCGAAAAGTACGTCGCCATAGCACAGTGCAAACAAATCATTATAAAGAAGGTGTGTGATGTTTGCTCATGCTCAGATCTGTAATATCATCTTACAACTGCTTCTCTTCGGACTTATTCTTTATAAAATTGCCGACCTTGTTCGTTCATACGTACGTCCTTGGCTAAAAGAAGAGATAGAAGCTGAAAGCCGCAGCCACCTACAACTTATCGAAAAAGATCGTTATCTCAATTCATCACAAAAGACTATTGCCCGCCAGATTGAAGATCAAAAAAAATTCTTCTCGGTTCTTGAGAAAAATGCGATTCAAGTCGAACATTTTATTTTTGACAAACGAGCACGAGAGCGGATCGAACTCGATGCTGTGCATGAAAAAATCGTGCTCAAACGGGCGCTGCAAGAACAAAATAATCAGATGATGAAACAATACGAGGAAGTGTTTGAAACCGCTTTACAGCAGGCGCGCAATGAGCTTCAAATACATTTTATTGAAAAACATGATTCGCAACATCTTGATAGCGTCATCAACCACCTTCCCAAACTTCATCTGAGGAAGGACTAAAGCATGCTTTTACGGCGTCAAATCTTAGCACGAAAATATGCCCAAGCATTTATTAACCTCAATCGAGACAAGCTTTCGCCTCGTTCTTTTTCGCACTTACAAGCGCTTAAAGACTTCTGCAAACTCAATAAAAAGTTTTTTATATTTTTAAGCATATCAAGCATCCCCTATGAAAGTAAAAAGAAAGCGCTCGATCGCATGGCTAAAGCTTTGAAAATTGAGCCGTTTACACAACGATTACTTGATGCCTTGCTCAAGAAACGACGCATCCATCTGCTTAATATCATTATTCGTGATATCGTCGAGCTCTACAAAGACCTTGCTCATATCACAAGCTTTAAAGTGTTTACATCACATGAACTTGAAGATGTGCAAAAGAAAAAAATTATTAACTTTATTCAAACAGCCGCTACACCAAATACTACTATCAACACAACATTCAACATTGATCGCAGCCTTATCAGTGGAATTCGAATAAAGAGTAAAACGTTATACTGGGAGTATTCGCTCGCACAGCAGCTTAGTGTACTCAAGAAAAACCTTTATCAACGAGTGGGATTATGATAGAAAAAGACACAGATTTAATATCGTTATTGGAACAATCGCTGAGCAACCAACCTCAAGAAAACCTTGAAGAAATTGGAACCGTTATCAAAGTCGGCGATGGTATTTGTAAAGTTTACGGACTGACCAACGCAATGTTCGGCGAGGTAATAGCCTTTCCTAACAACAGCGAAGGAATGGTGCTTGACCTTGATGAAGATTTTGTTTCAGTCATTCTTCTCGATGCATCACAAACCGTTCTTGAACAAGACGTTGCTCGCAGAACCGGACGCGTATTCAGTATCCCCGTAAGCAACGACCTTTTGGGCCGCGTCATGAATGCCCAAGCGAAACCGGTAGATGCCCTCGGACCAATTACAAGCGATACTCACTTACCAATTGAACGGCCCATCCACGGCATAGCAGACCGAGCACCAGTTAATACATCGCTTGAAACAGGTATTACCGTTATTGATGCACTCTTCCCCATCGGTAAAGGACAACGAGAACTGCTTATCGGCAATCGCAGCACGGGAAAAACAACTATCATCATCGATACAATCCTGCACCAAAAAGGTAAAGATGTTATCTGTATCTATGTGTCGATCGGCCACAAGCAATCAAATACCGCAAAAATTATTTTCCAGCTCGAAAAATACGGCGCCCTTGATTACACCATCATCGTCGATGCTGACGCTAAAGAAACAGCTTTGAATCAATACATTGCCCCTTATACGGGATGTACCATCGGCGAATACTTTATGGAACAGGGCAAAGATGTCCTCATACTCTATGATGATTTAAGTAACCACGCAATCGCTTATCGTGAACTTTCACTCTTATTGCGTAGACCCCCTGGACGTGAAGCATATCCCGGCGATATTTTTTACATCCATTCACGCCTTCTTGAACGCGCAGGAAAACTTTCTAAAAAACTTGGCGGCGGGTCGCTCACTGCAATTCCAGTCATTCAAACCCAGGGCGATGACATTTCTGCCTATATTCCAACTAACCTTATTTCGATCACTGACGGGCAAATTGTTCTCGATACCAACCTCTTTAACAATGGTATTCGGCCAGCCGTAAACATCGGCCTCTCTGTTTCTCGTGTCGGTGGCAATGCACAAACCAAGGCTATGAAAAGAGTTGCCGCTCCACTTAAATTGGAACTTGCACAATATCAAGAACTACTTGCTTTTGCTCAATTTGGTTCCGAGCTTGATCGTACAAGTCAGCGAGCGCTGGAACGTGGACAACGAGCGGTTGAAATTCTAAAACAGGCTGAACGCTCAACCTATTCTTTCGTAGATCAAGTACTGTTTCTTTACCTGCTCAAAGAAAATTATTTAGATAAGCTTGCGATTGAAGATGTTAAAGCATTCACCACACAATTTGTCACCTACGTTAATGGATCACTTCCAGAGTTATACAAGGTCATTTTAACTCAAGAAGATGTTACCGATAAAGAATGGCCACAACTCAAACAAGCAGCTGATGATTTCTCGATTATTTTCAACAAACCAACAAACTAAGTGTAAGGGGGCCATAGCGCTCCCTTACTTTATTATCGCTTCAATCTTTATATGTGTACTTGCGATGACATCAGGGTGTGGCCACAAACAACGCTCAGTTTTGTTTGCACAAGAAGTCGAAAGAAAACGTCTTCCAAAACTTATGTTTCCCGCGCCTCGTAATCTTAAAGTACACGTGCAGCACGACGGCAACTGTATTTCGTGGGACGCACTTGAAGCTCCTCACACCGCATCGCTTCTTGGATATAACGTCTATCGCATCACACGAAAAAATTGCATTCCACGCATATCGCTTAACAGTCAGCCAATCATAGAAACACAATTTCTTGATAATAAAAAACATTTTGCAAACGCCACGCACTACATTGTGCACGGCGTTTTTCAAAATAACGATATTACAATTAATGGACCATTTAGTTGCATGATAAAAAAAGCGTCCTAAAAAAAATCCCTCCAACTTAGGACAAGCTGGAGGGTTGGGGGGGCGAACAATACTTCATGTATTGTTCATTTAGGGACTTTTATTGATGCCTTCTGCAGTACATCACGGTTTTCAAATTCCATTGCACGATGTTATCAAGCACCTTGGTTCATGTCAAGCAAAAAACATTTGCTCGTATATTCGTCAGACTCGTCGATACAGTTATCTTCTTGCGTAATATTTTTACCATCTGGTTTAAAACGCTGACAACGCGAGTTGGCAAGAACATTGAATTGTTTAGAATATTTATCACACACTTCACGATCATCAATCAGTATCGCATTCTCTTGGTTTTTTCTATTTGCAGCAACAGTCCAATTAAATGATCCCGTCCAAACAACACGGTTATCTACGACTAAAAATTTATTATGCATAATCGGATCATTATTAAAAAATTCACGCGGATCTTTTGTTGTTGCTGATTGCGGATCTTTTGTTGCTGCCTGAGGTGTGTAAAGAAAAATATCGATACCACTTTGCGCTAGCATCGACGCCTTACCATAATTGTGAATACTCATCTGATCAACAACAAGTTTGACATCAACGCCTCGTTTTTTTGCTTCAACAAATTCTGTTGCTATTGTTTTATCACTAATTAAATAGATCGCGCCGATCAGCGTTTTTCTCGCTCCGCGAATAAGTTCTACAAATTTTTTGGTGAGTTGATCGTCGGGAGAAAAAAATACCTGCGTGCGAGCGTCGATAAACGAGCCCATCACACAGGTAATACATATAACCGTTAGCACATAACGATAGATTTTCATGCGCGCTCCCCTCAATAGTCCCTCGAACAACTTTGGGGAGTCTACTCAATCATTTTTATGAGAGTAAAGTATTTTGAAAAATAAAAATATTATCTGTAAGCTACTGTGGAAATTGGTAAAAGATCTCTGTAAAAAATATGAAAGGATAACACATGAAACAAATAATTTTAGGGTCACTCTTTCTGGGGCTTATTTTCACCAACAATATCTCATGCGCACTGGCAAAAACAGAACAACAATTGCAAGAGAATAACGAATCTGTATTAATAACCATTGATGATATTCCCGATCACTGTGCAAGCCTAGTACAAAAGTTATGTGAACAACCCCTACAAACAGATGGCTGGGCTCAGGGTTTTCCCGTTAAAGAATGTAGGATCTTACCACTTGATCAATGGGATGATTGCATGATTTGTGAGTTCTTAAGTAACGAATTCCGTCGGTATACGAAAATTGTAGCCTATAACAAGCTACACAGAATTCCTCATAGTCTAATTCTCTATACAAATGATCCAGAATATAACGGATGTCCGCCCGATGAGCTTAAAGCCTTTTATAAAAAAGCTATTGATAACCTTAAGGTTGGCTGGCAAAAATCGACGTTAGACCAAAATCATGACATTTTTTTCCCTAAAACTGGCAATAGCTGGTTGCTTTTCATTAAAAGAGAAAGCTCTATCTTTGATGAAGCGTTATTAATTCGTTATTTATGCTCTAAATTTGGGTTCTATAATAATGATCTAGCTGATGCCGACAACATTTGGGTAAATATGGAAGAGGGCTACGAATACAGAAAAGCTATATACCTCTGGGTGAGAAAAGATGCCTTCAATGACTTTCAGAAAGTATTTGGTTTTGAGATAAAAGATTAGGTGAAATTGGGGGCGAATCGCCCCCCGGTTTCATTTTCTCTTGGTGCTCACCTTTTTAGTAACTTTTTTGTGTCGAGCTTCCGCAAAGACTTCGTGTTTTCCAAGTTCTGCTTCAATTTCTTCAACCGTCGGCAAACTACTCTTTAAGTTCTTTGGTAACGATTCAACGAGTTTTGTTTCATAGCTTGCAACACCAATTGGATTAAGATTTTTTCTTAGGGCATATTCAACCGTAAGTTTCCGCTTGCTCTTACACAAAAGAATCCCAATCGTCGGCTTGTCGTCAGGATGTTTCAAGGTATCATCTACCGCCGAAAGATAAAAACTGATTTGCCCAGTATCACGCGGATCAAATTCTCTTGATTTGATCTCAATCACAACATAGCAACGCAACTTTACATGATAAAAAAGAAGGTCAATGTAATAGTCTTTTTCATCAACTTCAAGGTGATGTTGCCTGCCAATAAATGCAAATCCCTCGCCCAGCTCAAGCAAAAATTTTTGTATATGATCGATAAGCCCCTGTTCTAAATCATGTTCAAGGTGTTGAGCCTGGAGTGTAAGAAAATCAAACACATACGGATCCTTGAGCGCATGTTGCACCATATCAGAATCAGGGACCGGAAGCGTCCTATTAAAATTAGTAATTACCTTACCCTGTCGGTGATGAAGCGATGATTCAATCTGCATCTCGAGTATGGTGCGACTCCACCCGTGTTCAATGGCCTTTTGCGCATACCATAGACGGTCTTGTTGCGACTTCAATTTTTGTAATATAACGACATTATGAAACCAGGGAATGCCAAAAATTGGTAATTCATCAATTTGTCGCGCAGGCTGCGCGACTTTTTCATATGCCGCATAGAATGCTTGCATCCTAAATATATTTGCCCTCGAAAAGCCTCCTATTCCCGGGAATTCTTTTTGTAAGTCATTTGCTAATCGCTCTATAACCCCTGAACCCCAACCACTAAGAGCCTGCTTCTCTGTAACCGTTTTTCCAATCTGCCAGTAGAGCTTGATCAATTCTCTGTTTGCTGCCAAGGTTGCTTTTACTTGAGCTTCTTGAATCTGCATTTTTAGATCAAATAGGGTGTTGGCATAGTCCTTCGTTGAAATCGAAGTACCATTTATCTCTCGACTTTTTGATATTTTTTTCTTATTCATGGCTTAGTCCCCTACGACACTTTTGGCGATACTTTCCGCATCAATCCCAGCATACTTCATCAGCTCTTCAGGCGCCCCTGAACGCGAGATGTCATGCACCGCCATCGATTGAACATTAATCACGGTTCCTGATAACCCTAAAGCTACCGCTTCGCCAAGTCCGCCGGCTTGATAGTGATCTTCGACAGTAATAACAACATTATTCGAATCTGCTGCGATTGTTTTTATCGTTGTTACATCAAGTGGTTTGATTGAATACGCATCGATAACGTTGATAACAATCCCCTGCAGTTTAAGAATATCATATGCTTTAAGGGCTTCATGAAGCGTAATACCTGCTGCAACAACACATGCGCGGGCTCCGCTTGCATAACGCAAGACCTTACTTCCGCCAAGCGTAAAGACTTCATCTTTGCCGTACAAAATAGAAGTATCGGCGCGCGTCGTACGCAAGTACGAAATGCCATCGTGATAATTTGCCATCAGCTCAACTAATTTATACGTCGAAACGCTATCGCTTGGGTAAAGTACAACAGAATGCGGTACCGTTCTCATGCAAGCAATATCTTCAAGCGCCATCTGCGAAGGGCCATCTTGTCCAATCGAAACACCACAATGCGAACCGCACAAACGCAATGCGTTGCGTCCAATGCCGGCCATACGAATTTGATCAAAAGCACGTGAAAAAAATGCGCCGAACGTTGCCGCAAAAGGAATATTGCCACGCATCTGCATACCGGTCGCAACACCTACCATGCATTGTTCGGCAATAAAGCATTGAAAGAAACGCTGACCAAAATCTTTTTCAAACATATCCGCAAAGGTTGAATTTTTAACATCAGCATCCAGAACCACAACCTCTTTGCTTGCTTTTCCCAGCGCTGCCAAGGCATAACCGTAAGCCTTGCGCGTTGCCATAGTGCCACCGTTGGTAAGAAGGTCGTGCGTCGCTTGGGTGTAGGGTAATGAAACGGGAACATGTGTACTGGCAAACACTTGATGACATGGTGCTGGCATAGCAGGAACATAGGCTTGGTCAACGTGGTAGCTAGCGGCAACTATAAAACGATTTTTAAGTGCTTCGATAACACCGACAAGTTCACTTTGTTTGAATGGTTTACCGTGGCAGTTTTCTTTATCCTGCGTTTGCTCCAGTCCATACCCCTTGTAGGTCTTGGCGATAATCATTGTTGGAGCATCTTTATTTTTCTTTGCCGTATCAAAAGCATTAACTATCTGCTCCATATCATGGCCATCGATAACAATGGTTTCCCATCCAAATGCGTTGCCCTTTTTTTCATAGCTATCGATATCATGATCACCAATCGACTCACCCGACTGCCCCAGGCGATTACAATCAACAAGTGCGACTAAATTATCAAGTTTATAGTGAGCGGCCAGCGCAAGTGCTTCCCATACCGATCCTTCGGCAATTTCTCCATCGCCCATCATAACGTACGTTCTATAATCTAACTTTTCTTTGCGCGCAGCCAGTGCCATGCCTACGCCAATCGCAAGCCCTTGGCCGAGCGAACCGGTGGCACCTTCATTGTAAGCAAAGCGCGGCGTTGGATGTCCTTCAAGCACAGAATCAAACTGGCGTAACGTAAGCAATTGCTCGTCGGTGATTACACCAAGGTGTTTCCATGCCGCATAAACCACAGGGATTGCATGCCCCTTTGATAGAATAAAACGGTCATTGTTTGGATGGTTTGGATTACCACAATCATAGCGAAGCTGGCTGAAAAAAAGTGCGGCAATCACATCGGCCGCCGACATACACGATGTCGGATGCCCTGAACCGGCAGCCGTTGTTGCTCTGATTGAATCAATACGTAATTGTAATGCTTGGTGCTGTAGAAACAAAATCTCTTTTGCGTTCATGTAGACTTACTCCCCTTCGGTAGCCAAAAGATAATCAAGCACATATTGGCTCCATGATTCCATTGAAGGATAAAGCGCCATACATTCCTTGAGCGTTAACAAATATCCTTCTTTATGTTCAGCTCGAATAGCAATCTGATCACTGTCACCCTCAAGTAAAAAGGCAAATCCGATATGAACGCGTCCAACTTCGTCGCGGTCATCATTAATCAAGCCTAATGGCTTGACGGTAAGATTTCCCTGATAGCAGACTTCTTCGTCAAATTCGCGCTCTGCCCACTGAAACAATGTTTTATCGTCAATATCTTCTTGCCTGATATGGCCACCAATGCCGTTGGTATATTTATCTTTGAGCCGCTGTTCACTGGCCGTCGAGCGACGCTTCATAACAAAATATTTACCTTGGAATCGAAAGACTAAATAGGGAATAATTTGTTTATATGATGGGTCTTGTTCAACTTCAGACCGCCATAAAAATAGTTTGTGCTGCTCAACAATAGCTTGAAAATCTGCAAGTGAATCAAGCGATTTAAAGCCATTCCATGCATCAATATTTTTGAAAAGAATAGAACGCGGAACTACAAGAATTCTTTCATCAACTTTTTTAACCGTCGCTTGCGCGCCACTATTGTTTGGTACTACCTGCATTGATTTCCTTTGCACTAAAAACAGACTGCTCTACCCCGGTAGGTTACCGACTGCCAAAAGTGTACCAAAACCATGAGCAAGAAACTACCAAAGCACGCACACCTCAATCAGCAAACAAACACTTTGGAAAAGCAAACAAGTCCTAATCACATCCTTAGGCTTTTCAAACTGAAAAAATAAACAGCTGCCTTATTTTTCAGTTTTCATTCAATTTCTACCCCTGGGGCATTTGACAACCGGGAGGCGGAAGGTAAACTAGTTCCAAATAGAAAAAGCTACACATTCAGAGAGGAACTGTATGAATATGTTGAGGAGGGCGGTGCTGACAGCTTTTTTAGTCGCTATCGGCACACATGAAACCGGTTATGCAGGGAAAATAATAGAGTTTATGCACAATAATTTTTTTTAAAAAGACGGGCCTCCACTTGACTATATTCGCCTAAGCAAAATTCACGAAATTATACAAAGCAGCAACATCTCGAAAAACCTTATTGAATCGA
>Ga0172379_10007205_pt1 | contig 14545 bp, 13 predicted proteins | sample GrowelOW334metaG_FD_119756 | JGI IMG/M metagenome (GOLD analysis project Ga0172379, IMG submission 119756) | Groundwater microbial communities from an aquifer near a municipal landfill in Southern Ontario, Canada - Groundwater well OW334 metaG | ecosystem: Environmental > Aquatic > Deep...
AGAGGGAGGCTGAAGGTGTATTGGCTGTAGACGAAATTCATGATGGCGACAAGTATCGAGAACATCCAGATCGTCGGCCTCTGTCTCAGCACCGAGAAAAGGCTGCCCCTGTAATCGGCTTCGGCGCTGGGCTTTTCCGAACTTTGGGCTTCATCGCTCCCATCGCCGGCGCCGCGCGAAACGGCGATCGATGCGTTCGGCCCCCGTGTTTCCGGCACGAATTTTGTCATCACGAAAATGGAAACGCTGAGCGCTATGGCATTGCCGAGGAACATGAGCCCAGGCGCCCGGTGAAACAGAAAGCCGGCGGCCAAGGGGCCGATGGAAAATCCAATATTGTTGCCCCAATACAGAAGCGCGTATGCCGATTTTCTCTTGTCGGGAGGCACGAGGTCGGCCACGAGCGCCCCTGAGATGGGCCAGGTCATGGCCAAGGAAACGGAGGCGCCCGCGATGAGGAAAGGAAGTATGGGCTTGAAGCCGACAAGGAGGCTGGCGATGAAGAGGATGACAGCCACGGCCTGGCAGGTGACGATGATTTTCTTCCTGCCGATCGCGTCGGACAGCTTCCCCCCTACCAGAACGCCGGGGAGGGCGGCCGCCTGCATGGCCGTGAGGAAAAGGCCGGTCTTGTCGGCGGGCCAGCCCAGCCTGACCGTTAAAATCAGGGTTAGGAAGGGGAATACGAAGTTACCGATGGCGATCACGAGCCGAACGGCGAAGAGAGCCCATATCGACCGGGGAAGTTCCTTCAGCGGGATTTGCATAGGTATCGTGCCAACGCTCCAGGAGCGCTAGAGCTCCAATGGCCTTCGGTTGTCGGAAAGCCTTCTCGAGAGATACTCTTTGTCCAGAGCCAATTCTTCGACCAGGTACAGCACCTGGTCGGCCGAAAGAAGGTTCTGTTCGGCGTAGAGATAAGCGATTGCTCGCTCGGCTATGCAGGGAACGGCCAGTGAGTTCATCTGAACGGGGCAGGGGTCCTCCCGGTCGACATAACGGCTTTTCAGGGATGAATACAGGCGCGATTCGCCGATATTGCCCGCTAGGGCGTTGAGCTCCGCCAGCAAAGGGGCGATATTGCCTCTCGCGGCCTGCTCGCCGAGGGGCTTGAGCGTGAAGAAGGTATATTCTTTTCCCGGAAGATAGTGATGTTCATCGCACCGCGTGCAGTAGTTGGGTTCCCTGCCATCAGACTTTGTCCTATCCCCTCCGATAATGATCAGCGGATCGAAGTAGAGGGCCGGACATTCCATTCCATCGACGAGGTAGTAGCGGTAGGTATAGAGAGAATCCATCAGGCAATCTTCATGCTCGCAGTAGGCGGTGAGGGGAAACACATCCGTGGCGTTTTCCAGGAGGAGTCTGGCCGTCTGGTTGAAAATCTCCCTCCGGAAATTGAGAACAAGGGTCGGGCAAATGAAGCAGAGATCGCGATGCCGCGATTCATCGGCCATCAGGTAAGCGATCCTTTCGTCAAAAAAGGCCGCCTCGTCGACAATCCATGTTCCCACCTCGGGATTGTCGGCAAGGAGGGTTTCGAGCTGAAAAGAGTCGATCGCGGCGCCTATATGGCTGCCGCAGCGCTCGAAGCCGCCCCTGAAGGCCAAGGCGTCATCCGGATAATCGGGAAAGCGCGATTTGTCGAGGCTGGATCGCACGACGAAGACTTCCCGTCGATCGATCGATCCTTTCGTGGTGAGAGAAACGGCATGACCTTTCTTCTTGAGCGCGATCTTGCTGTCGCGCCACACCCTCGCCGTGAATTCCGTCTTTCCCGAGCCCATCGGGCCGATGACAAGGATTCGCCTGGCCGGCGTTATGAAGTCGTGATGGGAATATGAGGAATGCACCTTCAGAAGCGGAAACCCCAGATTTTTAAGCAGCTGTCCCGTTTCGCCGATATCCATGCGGGTTCCGCCTTTCACAGCGCCGGCGATGCCGCGGTTTCCGCGCGAGCGACATTGGGCTGTACGCTCGGGGTCCCGAATTTCAGGTACTTGTAAGGATGTATGTCGAGAGCGTTTTGATACCAACCTTCGATATAATCGACATCGATGACGGACGCCGCGAAGCTGTGGTAGATAGGCAGGACTACCGCGTTCTGGAGAAGGAGGGTTTCGGCTTCGGCGAGCAGGTTCATGCGTTCTTCACCATCCTTCGCATAGGATTTGGCGAGCAGATCCTCGAAGGCGGGGTCGGAGAAATGGGCGTCGTTAAGCGGAGAATCGGGAGTCCACATCTGCAGGAAGGCTTCAGGGTCGGCGAAATCGCCTATCCAGGTCGTGTGGGCGAGGGTGATCCCCGCCAATTTGCCCTCTCCCGAGATCGAATCATAGTACGTGCCTGGGCTGAGAGGCGCGAGCGTTACTTTCAAAGTGGGGAGGACCTTCCAAGCCGTCTGGAAGAGCGTGGCCACACGCCGGCTGTCTTTGCCTTCCGCGAAATAGATCTTCATCTCAGGCAAGCCCGCCCCTTCGGGATAGCCCGCCGACTCCAGCAGCTTCATCGCCGCCGCGTTGTCCTGGTTCTCGATCCCCTTCGCCTTGCTGTAACCGGGCAGTGGCAGGACAAGGGTCGCCGCGGGGGCGGTATATCTTGCCGGATCCCGAATTTCCTTCCAAGGGAGAAGGAGAGCGAGAGCCTTGCGCACGGATGGATTGTTCCAGGGCGATTGGGAGCAATCGAAATACCAATAATGCGTTCCGAAAATCGGATTGACCTGGATGGCGGTGTCAAGCAGAATGGTGTCGTAGTTTCCCGGTCCCGCGAGCCAATGCGCTTCCTCGTTGTTGAACATAGTGGATGCCGCGTCATCGTCGCCGACGAACAGCATTGTCTGTCTCGGGATGGATACGGCGCTTTTTGCCCAGTAGAAAGGATTTTTCTCGAGGAGAAGCTTCCCTTCCTTGAAGGAAATGAACTTGTACGGACCATTGACGGGATAGGGGATGCTGGATTCCCAGGATTCCGCCTTAAGCATCGAGGGATGGATGGGAGCGAAGGCGTGATGGCAGAGCAAGCGGGTGAAGTAGGCCACGGGCCGGTTCAGGACGACGGTGATGGTTTTGTCCGTCAAGGCGGAAATGCCCACACTCGCGGGATCGATGTTCTTTTTCAGCCTGTATTCCTTGGCGCCGACGATGACATCGAAGAAGGCGGCATACTGGGCGTTGAGGTCAAGGAGCCGAAGCCAGGCGCTCCTGAAATCGGAAGCGAGAAGCGGGCTTCCGTCGGACCATTTCGCGTCGGCCCTGATTTCAAAGGTATAGGTCAGGCCATCCTTGCTCTTTTTCCAGGCTGAAGCGGCGGCCGCCAAAGGCTCGAGCGTCGTGGGATCATAGGAAAAAAGCCCTTCGTAAAGCGCGGTGAATATTTGGGCTTCGGTAGAATAGATGGAGCGATGGGGATCGAATTCAGGCATGGTATCGCCGAACACCGTCACGAACTCCTCGGGCGGGGCGGTTTCCGCCGAGACGGCCGATAGGGCGAGGACGAATACCAGCATCGTGGCGAATAGTTTGGTTTTCATCGTGGTCGAGTATGCGATAAAATGACGGGGAAGGCAACAGTATGGGAACAGGCAAATCGTTTGGCAAGGAAATCCTCGTTATTGGCGTTCTCTCGAGCGAAGCCAGCGCCTATGAGGGTGCCCTGAAAGCGTTGAAGGAAAGTTTCGGCCCGGTGGAGCGGGTGACGGCCAAGGAAGAGTTCCTCTGGACCGATTATTACGTTTCGGAAATGGGCTCCCCGATATGGCGATATTATGTGGAATTCAGGGAATTGGTGGATCCTTCGGAGCTTGCCGGCATTAAAACCCTGACGAACGCCATCGAAGCGCGCTTCGCGGCGGAAGGGAATAGGCGGGTCAACCTCGATCCGGGCTTGCTCGCGCCGGGCAGGTTTGTGCTGGCGACGACGAAGGACAGGGCTCACCGGATTGCGTTGCGCGATGGGATTTTCGCCGAATTGACCCTCATCTTCGAGCATAAGCAATTCCATCCCTTGCCCTGGACCTATCCGGATTGGGCTTCGGAGCCGGTCAGGATGATGCTCGCGCTGTGGCGGAAGAGGCTTTTTCAAAGGATTGAATCAGGGGATTAGCCTTGTGGCGTGACAGGGTTGGGGACCTTGGATGAAAGGCTTCAATCGTGCTCTTTTCGCTGCGGGGCTGCTCATCGCGTTCTTTTCATGCGGGCTCGATAGTCTCTTTATCCATGAGATAATTCTCGAGATGCCCAGGCGTCCCCTCGCCTGGCTGAGCCTCGGCGTTCTCAGCTATGAGTTGCGCTGGATTGATGAGGAAGGGCAGGAGCGCTTTGCCTTGGTGGCCGAGGACGAAACAGTCTCGCTGCGCCTGCCGCGCGGCGGAAGGGCGGCGATTCGCGCCCTTCCGCTCTGCGGGGAAGCGATCCTCGATCAGGCGGGTAGCCTCTATCCCTTTGATGTCGAGGAACCGGAAAACGATTTGCCATCAAAAAAGCCTGATCGGATGAAGCTGAGTTTTCAGTCCGGGTACGCTGTCGCGGTAGCCGATGCCTTGGAAGCGGCGGGCAGGGATCCTTGGGCATACCCGATCGAAAAACTGGCCGCGATCCCCGACAGCATTGAGCGGGATCCTTGGACCTTGCCGGCATGGAAAGCCGCCCTGGCGCTTATCGATGGAAATTTTCGCTTGAGCCTGTTCCCCAAACCCGCTACGGAAGTAAGGCTGCCCGGCGACGCGGAGTGGTGGCCAGAAAGCCCGTATCGCCTCATCGAGCGAGGCGACAAGGGCAGCGTGGTGATGCTGCCCGAGGGGATCCATGGGTTTTTCAGTCCAAGCGAAAGGCTTATCGTCAGCGTCAGCGATGGGAAAGCGATCGTGCAGAGGATCCCTTTCGGTGAAAGGGCAAGGCTCAATCCAGGGAACTAGGCTTGATATTCGCCGGACCTTGGGAGGGAAGGGAAATCGTGAATTTTGAGCCCTCGCCCCTGTAACTTTCGGCGCGGACTTCCCCCCCGTGGATCGACGCGATGTGACGCACGATGGCCAGCCCAAGACCAGTGCCTCCCGTCTGCTTGCTGCGCGATTTATCGACCCGGTAGAAGCGCTCGAAAATGTGGGCCAGGTCAGCGGGGGGGATGCCGATCCCCTTGTCGGCGACGCGTATTTCAACGCGATCGCCAAGGCTCTCGGCCGAAACGGAAACGCTGGAACCTTCGGGTGAATAATTGACGGCATTATCGATGAGGTTGACGATAGCCTGCTCAATCAAGCCGGAATTGGCGATGCAAGAAAGGCTTTCGGGGCACGCGAGGGTAATCGCCATGCGTTTGGCGGCGGCTCGCTGCTGAACCGCCGCGATGGCATCCTCGATCGTAGAGCGAAGCGGGCAGAATTCGACGGTAAGCCAGGATAAGGGATCGTTTTCTAGCCTCGCGAGGGAGAGCAGGTCGGCCACGATCCGGTCCATGCGCTGGGCATTTTTGTCGATGAGGCCCAGGTACCTTTTCATGGCGTCGAAATTGTTTTCCTCGCCGAGGAGGATTTCCGCGTAGCCTCTGATAATCTGGATCGGTGTCCTCAATTCATGGGAAACGTTGGCCACGAAATCTTTTCTCACGGCCTCGAGCCGCTTCAATTCCGTGATGTCGCTGAAAACCGCGACGATGCCCGACCCGCGTCCTTCTACCGGGACGGTCGTATGCACTTTGATATGTCGATCGCCGTTCCTGATCAGGCGCAAATCCCTGAAAAGCTCTTTGGAACTGTCGAAACTCTCTTTGAAAATTTCGGCGACTTCCCTGCTGTCGAGCGCCTCGAGTACCGTTTTCCCCGTCATTTCCTTTCTGCTTGTTCCAAAAAGACTCGCGGCGGCCGAGTTGGCTTCCACAATCCTCAAGGAAGCATCCAGGGCGATAATGCCTTCGCCGGCGGCTTCCAGAATGGAGGCGTTGCGTTTCCCCAACTCTTCGGCGTCCGTGGTGCGCCGCTTAATCTTTTCCACCATGCCGTCGAGCGACTCATTGAGGAGGCTGAGTTCGACGGGGAGGGAAGCGCGGCGAGGCGGGGGAGGAGGGGAGCCTTTGGCATAAGCCTCGGCCTTATCGATGATATAATTGATGGGCAAGGCGATTTGCCGGCTGATCGCCACGCTGATGATGAGCGAGAGCGCGGCGACGAAAAACAAGGAAAGGATGAAGATCCACTGGGCTTCGGCGAGGCGCCCGAAGGTCGGTGGCAAGGACATCGCCAGCCTTAAAACGCCGGATTCGGGGTTCCCCATGGGCACCGCGGCATAGAGCATTCGGGACTGGGTAGTGGAGGACTTCCGGACCGCGGTTGAAGGCTGGCCCGCCAGGGCTTTGGCGACCTCGGGGCGACTGCCGTGATTTTCCATCGATGCGGGATCGGCGGAGGAATCCGCCAGGACTGTCCCGTCCATTCTGATGACCGTCACTCGGTAGCCCGTAAGCCGCGCGATTTCGGCTAGAATTTGGCTCAGTCGAGGCTCCTCCGCGCTGGGCCTGGCCTGGTTCGCCGCGGGAGTGGCGAGTCTGGAATCGTTGGCCGCGAGAGCCGCCGTTTTCAAGAGAACCGAGGAACCCGCTTCAATGGATAGGCGGTCGGTGAGTCCAATAGCCAGGAGGGTGAAGGCCAGTGTCGCGAGGGAAATCGCCAGGGCGATGAGGGTAAGATTCCTTCTGAAAAGGCTAGGTCTCACGGCTCGTCCCTCAGTCGATATCCAATGCCTCTCACCGTTTCCACGAGAGTCCCCGCCTCGCCAAGCTTCCTGCGGATTGAAAGGATGTGCACATCGATAGCCCTGTCGGTGACGGGATAGTCGGGGCCTTTCACGAAATCGATTATCCTTTCCCGTGTAAAGACTCTTCCCGGTTCGCGCATGAATAATTCGAGAATGGCGAATTCAGTGGCAGAGAGATCGATCGCGATGCCGCCAACCTTGGTTTCGTGGCGCGAAGGATCCAGGGTGATGCCGCTTCGCTCGAGAATTCCCGCTTCCGATCGCTTTCCCGCGCCGGAGTTTTTTGTCCGCCTAAGGACAGCGCGCAGCCTGGCGGCCATGACTTTTGGACTGAAAGGTTTGGGCAGGTAATCGTCCGCGCCGAGTTCCAGGCCCGAAATGATATCGGTTTCGTCATCGCGGGCTGAGGCTATGATAACGGGCATCGCGTTGAGAATGCTCATGGATCTGACTACTTTGAGGAAGGAAAGGCCATCCATGCCGGGCAGCATGAGATCGAGTATACAGGCGGAGAAATTGGCTTGCCGCAACGCCGCCAAAGCGGCTTCCGCGTTGGGGGCGTGCCGGCTCTTCCATCCTTCTTTTTCGAGCGCGAGAGCGAGCATGTCAGCGATATCCTGATCATCCTCGACGATCAGAATTTCATCCATTTTCGCTTCTCCTTATTCGTTCAGCTCGGTATGGATCCCTTCTACCATGAACACGATGGCTTCGCAAGCATTGGTCATGTGATCGCCAAGACGCTCGAGGTATCCAGAGATAGTCATGATTTTCGATGCCTGCTCGGCTTGTTCCGGGTGATCGCGGAGGAAGATCAAGACTTCCTTGAGAAGCGCCTTATGCGTATGGTCGATCGCATCGTCGAGGGCCGCCGTGCTTCGAGCGAGGGCCGCGTCCCTCCCCACATAGGCTTTCGCCGTTTGGCGAATCATGACGCATCCGGCGTCCGCCATCGCCTCCAGCTCCTCAAGCTGCCTCCAGGCCGGCTCATTGACGAAAAACTTCGTGCCTTTCGCGAGATGGACGGCGTAATCTCCCGCACGCTCGAAATCGGAGGCGAGTTTTGTCGCCGACATGAGCTGCCTCAAATCCGAGGCCACGGGCTGCTGGGTGGCGATCGTCTCGACGACCGTGTCTTCGATGGCCTGCTGAAGGCCGTCGATAATGGAATCGCCCTTTTTGACTTCCTTGGCCAGTTCCTGATCCTGGGTCTTCATCGCGTGGCTGGCCCTGCGCACCGCGTTTTCCACGCTTGACGCCATGGACAGGAATAACTCGTCGATATGGGCGATGCTCTGCCCGTAGTTGATGCTCTGCATTCTCTCTCCTCCCAATCGCGCATGGCCTTCGCTTTAACTCAACCGAACCGGCCGGTGATGTAGCGTTCGGTTCTTTCGTCCTCGGGATGGACGAAGAGCTTTTTCGTCGATGTGTATTCTATCAGATCGCCGAGCAACATGAAGGCGGTCATGTCGGAAATTCTTCCGGCTTGCTGCATGTTGTGGGTAACTATGATGATGGTGAAGTCCCTTTTCAGCTCGGCTACGAGGTTTTCGATGCTTGCGGTGGAAATTGGATCAAGGGCGCTCGTTGGCTCGTCCATAAGAATTATCTCAGGTTGCAGCGCGAGTGTCCTGGCGATGCAGAGGCGCTGCTGTTGTCCTCCCGAAAGGGACAAGGCGCTTTTTTTCAGCTTATCCTTCACCTCATCCCAAAGGGCGGCGTTTCTGAGGCTAGATTCCACGATGTCATCGCAATTGCCCTTATGGCCGTGGATCCTGGCCGCCCAGGCGATGTTTTCATGGATGCTTTTGGGGAAGGGATTGGGCTTCTGGAAAACCATGCCGATATGGCGCCTTACGGCGACGGGATCGACCGAGGGGCTATAGATATTCTTGGCGTGGAAGAGCACCTCACCCTTCGTCGTCGTGCCTGGTATGAGCTCGTTCATTCTGTTGAAAGCCCGAAGCGCCGTGCTTTTCCCGCAACCGGAAGGGCCAATGATGGCGGTTACCGCCTTTCGCGGAAAGGAGATGGAGAGTTTTTTAACCGCGGCGAGGCCATCGGCGTAGATAACGTCCAGTTCCTTGGATGAAAGGGCGATATGGTCGGAGGCGAATTGCAGGGGGTATTCTTCGTTCATCGCTACTGAATATGGCCACCTGTTTCGAAGTTTTCATGTGCGGATGGTTAGTTTTTCGTTAATTTGACCTCGCCTGTTCTTCACCAATCGAGGAGGGCGGCGATGTCCTTCGTCCGGGCGACGCCCTTTTTCCTCATCCATTCGCGTATGCCATCGAGTATGGCGAGCGGGGCGCGGGGATCCGCGAAGAGCGCGGTGCCTACTTGGATGGCGACGGCGCCGGCGAGGAAGTACTCCAGGGCGTCATTGGCGCTGGAGATGCCGCCAAGGCCAATGACGGGGATTGAGACGGCGCGCGAAACCTTCCAGGTGCAGGCGACGCCGACGGGGCGAATGGCGGGACCCGAAAGCCCTCCGGTTCCTCTCGCTATGAGAGGCCGGCAGCGTTCGGTGTCGATCGCCATTCCCACGAGGGTATTGATGCAGGAGACAGCGTCGGCTCCCCCGCCTTCTGCGGCTTTGGCCACTTCCGCGATATCGGTCACGTTGGGGCTTAGCTTCACGATGAGGGCGCGGCTGGTAAGGCGGCGCAGACGCGCCGTGAGCCTCTCGACGAGGAGGGGATCGGTGCCGAAGGACATGCCTCCATGGGCGACGTTGGGACAGGAAACATTTATTTCGTAGCCATCGATGCCGGATCGGCCGCTTGGCGATCCGAGGCCGAGGGCCGATTCGAGACCTTCCACGACGGCGATATAATCGTCCTCCGTTGACCCCGCGACATTGACGATGACGCTGCAAGCCAGGGTTTGGAGGTAGGGAAGCTTTTCGCGCAGAAACGCGTCGAGTCCCGGGTTGGCCAGGCCTATGGAGTTGATGAGGCCTTGCGGCGTTTCCGTCAGCCGGGGAGGCGGGTTGCCTTCGCGCGGCTCAAGGGTGACCGCTTTCGTGTAGAGGGCCCCCAGCATGTCGATGTCGACGAGTTCGCCATACTCTTGCCCGTATCCGAAGGTTCCCGACGCGACTCCCACGGGATTCGGAAGGGTGAGAGGACCTATGGTGACGCTAAGATCCGGCTCCATGCTCACTCCTTCCATCGGATCGCGCCCGCCGCGAAGACAGGGCCATCGGCGCAAGCGCGAAGATATCCGCCCTTGGCCGAGGGCAGGACGCAGCCGTAGCACGCGCCAACCCCGCAGGCCATCCATTGTTCGACGGAGAGGTGCGCCGCGACGCCCTCGGCGCGCGCGAGCGCATCGAGGGCGGCCAACATAGGGCCGGGGCCGCAGGCGTAATAATGGGGCCGGGGAGCGCCGGAGCCGATTCCCGCGGCCGGCTCCGCGCCGAGGGCGTCCATCACGGTGCCGGCATAGCCCCTCGATCCGTCGTCGGTAGCGATCTTCGCCAGGGAGAGGCTTTCCGATAGCGCTTCGAGACCCGCTTGTCCATCGGAAGTAAGAGCGGGCGAAGCTTCGAGCGCCGTTGAAAACTCGGGGAGAAAAGCCCTCGACCGAAAACCAAGCAGAAGGGAGGGGGAAGTATCGAAAGGGCGATTCATGGCGGAAAGGGCGGTATGCAGAAAGAGGAGTGGGCCGATACCTATGCCCCCGCCTAAGAGACTGGGTTTTTCATCATCGAGAGGAAGGGGGAACTCCTTGCCGAGCGGACCGATGACATCGAGCGCCGAGCCTTCGCTGGCTGCGGCAAGCGCCTTCGTGCCGCTTCCCCTGACCTGATAGAGGGCGAAAGCCGCCGCGCCCGCGAACGCGGCGAAGGCCAAAGGTCGACGCAGAAGGCCAGCATCGCCTGGTTCCAGGGCTTTGGGCCTGAAAGTGAAGAATTGCCCAGGCTTCGGAGGCCCCGCTTCCTTGGACCAGGCCAAGCCCAGGACTCTCCACGAGGGGGAAATTTCTCGGTTTATCAAGATTGTCGCGTCGAATTGTCTCACCTGGATCCTCTGGCCAGCATTGTCCGGAGTGTGGCCGCGACTGTCAAGAATCCTGGCTGGTCAAGAGCTCGATTTTTGGGTAAGGTGGGCTGAATGGAAGGTTTGTACGATATCGCGCTGCTCCTCGCATTTCTAGGCGGGGGAATGTTTCTGGCGAAGCTTCGATGGGCGCCTAAGAAGAGCATGGTGGACGCGATCGTGCGCTATGTGCTCTGGGCGCTTCTCCTGGGCATGGGATTCAGGATCGGCAACAAGCCCGAGCTCTACGCGAACCTAGGGACGATGGGCATCCTTGCTTTCGCGACGGCCATTCTCTCCGTAGCGGGAAGCTGCCTCGCGGTCTTTGGCGCCAGTTTCCTCGTCCCGGGGCTGAGAAGAGCGGCGCTTTATTCGAGGGATAAAAATCGCGATGCCCCCTGGTCAGCCCGGGAGAGATTGCGGGGTTTTGTCGCTCAGATGAGGGCGCCTTCGCGATTGCTCGCTTTCGTCGTCGCGGGATTGATCGGAGGCATCATCACGCCATCCATTTCCTTCGATATAGGGAGAATCACCTCCTGGACCCTGGATGCCCTGCTCTTTTTTATCGGGATGCAGTTCCTCCAATCGGGAACGAGCTTGCGGAAAGTCCTTGTCAGCCCCGCGGCGATCGCCGTTCCATTGGCCACGATCGTCGGGACTCTTGGGGCCAGTCTTGTCCTCGTCCCTCTCTTCTCTCTTTCCGCGGGCAAGGCCATGGCCCTGGCGGGGGGCTTTGGATGGTACAGCCTTTCCGGCGTCCTCATATCCAACCTGGGCGATCCCCTGCTCGGTTCAGTGTCGTTTCTCGCCAATATGTTCAGGGAAAGCTTGGCTCTCTTGCTGATCCCCTTTCTGGGGAGAAGCGCCGTGCCCGCCATGGCTGTCAGCGCCGGCGGCGCGACCGCGATGGATGTGACCTTGCCTCTGATCGAACAATCCGTCGGTCCATGGATCGTTCCCGTCAGCTTCATGTCGGGCGCCCTGCTGTCGATCCTCGTCCCTTTCCTTGTGCCGATCTGCTTCAGGATAGGTTGAGGCGCGGCCTAGATTTCCGAAAGCTTTTTTTCGATTTCCTCGAGCCGCTCAGACAAATTGCGTATGGTTTTTTCGATGCGATCTTTTTCCTTGAGAAGCCTATCGGCGGGATCATCCTGGTCGTCGGCGGTTCTGAGCATTCCTTTCACCGATGTGGGGCTCGCCCCTGAAGAAAGGGCTTCGATCGCCTTGCTCCGCTCGCCGGGATCATGGATCCCAGAGACAAAGCGCAGGCTGTCCCAGCCCATGCTCGGATCGAGGCCAATCTGCCTGGCGGCCACCGCCGCCGTCGCTGTCGCCCTCGGAACCCCGAGAACGCGCTCTATGTAGTCCTCGAATCGGGCGCGATGCAGCCTGCACAGATCGGAAGCCTGGGCTAAAAGTCTTCCGAACTCCAGCATGATTTCGCCGTTGGCGAGGAGGCAGTTTTCCTTGATGGTTTTCGTGAGCTCGACAAACTCGGGCTCGGTCTCAAAAATATTCGCATAAAAACCCTTGGCTTGGGCTTTTTGCACCAGGCCATGGAAGATAGCCCAAAACTCTTGGGTGTGCGGCCGGGCTTGCTGAAGTCCGCCTCGCCGCGCGTGGTGCAGGTGATGGGCATACTCGTGGAGGGCCGTGTAAATCAGCTGATTGTCCGAGTCGAAGTTTTTGTTGTGGAGGAGGATTTCGGCAGTCTCCGGTTTATACAGACCGTTTACTTTCTTGTTTGCCTTGCCGGAAAAAACGATGGAGAAGGGGCTTGGGCATTCCTCCACCTCGAGCAGTATGGATTTGACTTGATCCTGATTCATTGATCGCTCCCGGAGGCCGGATGATGACCTGGTCGGCCTGGGAGCATCATAAAGCAAAAGGGGAAGAGCGGCAACGTTTAGAGACTAGCTACCGCCTTCCCGCCGCGCGAGGGCTGGAGGATCGCCCCTCGATCAATGGCGCAGGGCTCGCTCGATTTCCGGCTTGTTGAATCCGATGATCACTTTTCCGTTTATATCGATGACGGGAACGCCCATCTGTCCCGATTTTCTGACCATTTCTTCCGCCTTGCGCTGATCGGAAGCGACATTGTATTCGGTAAACGGTACGCCGTTCGACTTGAAATAATCTTTGGCCAACCTGCAATAGGCGCAGCTCGGGGTTGAGTACAGGGTTACGGACATGATCGCCTCCAGGAAATAGTGTATATTCAAAAAATAATATATTTAAACGGCAAGGTCAATACTCCCTCGCTGAAGCGAATCGCGGTTTCGCCCGCGTAGACTTTGCGTGAGGTGGTTAGCGTTGATTTGGATGCTCGGTTCCGGCTTCGGTTTCGCGGCGGCGGCGCCCTGGGTCCAGGCGAAGGCGAGTATCGCTCTCGAGGGGGATCAGGCGAGCCTTCTCTGCGACTATTCGCCCTCGAGAGATTTTTCGGCGGCGATGGGCCTTTCGGCTTTTCTTTCGAAGCCGGGCTTTGGCGGCGCGTTCGCCCGACTCGACGCGAAGGATTGTGTGGCGTTCGCGGGCAAGGGAACGATGAATGACTGGCGGGCGCTCAAAGCAAAGCCGAGCGCGCGCGTCCTCGCTCCGAACAAGGTTCCCTGGTCGAAGGAAAGCGACGCCCAGGGAAGTTCCTTGCTTTTTGGGCTAGGAACGAATTGGCTTCGCTGCGTCGCGATAGGCGAACCCGGAGACGCGGCCGACTTGGCCGACCTATCCGCCGTCGGCGAGGCGCTTCATGCGATGTTCCGTTTCGGCGGCGTGGAAATAGCGGCCCAGGGACTATCCGGCACCATCGCCCTGGCGGCCGGAATCGCCGATAGTCCGCGGGGGAAATCGGGCGAAGGCTGGCGGGCGGGCTCTCACTTTCGGCCAGGTTCCTCGTCGCTGACGCTCGCGACGATGGCATCAACGTCGGTGGGAAAGCTTGACGCGGGGGCATGGGTCTCAGCCAGCGCTGGCTATTTCCAGCGTCCGGGGATAGCCTTTGCGATTGAACTCGCCTTGGGGGATGTGCCGCTCTGCGGGGAAAAGGCGAAGCGGCCGACAACAGCTAGGGCCAGCGCTTTTTTATGCGGTTCAAGCCAAGCGTATCGCACGATGAGCGGCGACCTTGCTCCCTACGACTGCCTCGCCGACCTGAATGTCGCTATTGAGCGAAAAATGATCTCGCTCGCGATAAAGGCTTCACTCTACTCCTTGCCCGAGGCGAAATCTTCGTGGAGCGGAAGGGCCTTGAGGAAACTGGGGGTTTCTCCGCTCCAAACCCTGCTCTGGCTTTGGAGGACGGATCTCGCCAAGGGGGCTTTGGAGCTTCGAATCCTCGCCAGTTCGCTTACCGCTCAGGCCATCGCGGATTCTCAAGGCTTTCGCAGCGCCTCGATCGCTTTTGGCTATGCTGAATCGGGCGAAAAGGCGTCTCCCTTATCGATCAGCGCGTCCTTAAAAGCCGCCTTTTCGAGAGAAAATGTCGATGTCGATGAGGATGAGAAGCTCGGAGGCGCCGATGAGTCCGAGCTTGAAGCCGGGACATGGCTGATGGATACTCTCGCTGCCGGCGCTCTCGAACTGCGCTCAATCGATCTGAAATGCGGCATGAGTTGGCGGAGCGCGGGCCTGGGCCGGGTGCTCCAAAGCGGAAGCCTTGCCCTGGGGATTGGAGCCGATTGGATCGAGGGCGAAGCGGGATTCTCCGCGTCCTTCGCGCTTTCGCAGACCCTCCGGCTTTCGCCACGG
>Ga0172379_10007206_pt1 | contig 14545 bp, 19 predicted proteins | sample GrowelOW334metaG_FD_119756 | JGI IMG/M metagenome (GOLD analysis project Ga0172379, IMG submission 119756) | Groundwater microbial communities from an aquifer near a municipal landfill in Southern Ontario, Canada - Groundwater well OW334 metaG | ecosystem: Environmental > Aquatic > Deep...
ATCAATGGTGACAATGGCACTAATTGATTATCTTAAAAGCAAAGGCGAAAACGTAACATTGATAGAAACGGATACCAGCAACCCGGATGTATGGAAAACATACGGCAGCGAAACAAACGGCATTCAAGTAAACTTAGAAGATGCAAATGGCTGGATAAGTTTAATTAACATCTGTGGTAGTGAAGAAAACAAAGATAGCACAATCGTAATTAATACGAGGGCTGCAAATAATCAAGGAGTGCAAAAGTATGGTGAAACTTTGAACAGCACACTTGATGAGTTAGGACGCAAATTAATAGCGTTGTGGGTTATTAATAGACAACGTGACAGCCTAGAGCTTCTAAAAGATTTCAGGGAAGCATTGCCGAATGCTTTAGTGCATGTTGTCCGTAATGGTTACTTTGGCGAAGAAAGCAAGTATCAGCTTTATAACGGCTCTAAAATCCGTGGGACTGTTGAAAAAAATGGCGGCAAGTCGTTGACGTTTCCAGATATTGCCGACCTGCTGGCCGATGAAATTTACACGAATCGGATAACTATATCGAAAGCATCTGTAGATATGCCTATAGGTAACAGAGCCGAATTGAAAAGATGGAAGTCTTTAGCTTGTGCCATGTTTAACGAGGTCGCAATATGACAACAAGGCAGAACGAAGTAAAACGCATTCTAACCAAGCTTAATGGACACGCTCCTGATGATGCTGTTGTGTCTAGAATGGCTAACATTGCAGAAGCAGTTGAAATTACTCCTGGCGATGCTTTGTTTCCGTTAATGATTGCGCTTGATAGCTACCTTGTCACTTATGAGTCTATTCCGGAAAGAATAAAAGAAGCTTCGGCGTTTATTCTTCGTGAACATTCAGAAGCGTTCAGGGCGGAAGCTGCAAAGATCACAGAGGAACAAAAGGGACGCATCGAGGAAACCACTAAGAGACTGCTTTTAGCTTCTACACAATGGCTCGAACAGGTATTACCGGCTATTGTTCGTGGTGAATTGGAGAAAGCGGCGGCAACTGCGGTTAATGAGCCAGTGAAAGCAGCGGCGGAACGCTTTGAAAAAGCAACACGAGTCGCAGAACAGGGACTTAGAACGCTACGAGAAGCGGGGCAATCGAACATGGCAGCATGGGCGGCAGTGGTATTTGCAGGGGCATTGCTGGGCGGTGCTATTGGTGGCGTTTCAATGGAGTGGGGAATAAAGCACATCGCTCCAAAACTAACGCCAGAACAGCAAAACATAATGACATGGGGAGAAGCCACGGGGAAAGTATTTAATAATCTGCCGCCACAAGCACAAAAGATGCTCATGGACGCGGCCAACGGGAAATAAACATCAACTTAGGAGATAGGAAAAATCGCTTTAATGGCGAAAAAATGGGAAAATTAAGTATGCCAAAACATAGGTTTTGGTATGTGTAGTTACTCCAAACTGGAGACGCTTTTGTGTTTTTGCCCTACGTCCGCAATGCGGGCCGGGTATCGCTCCAAATAATGCGGAGCTGACAGGCGGGAATAGAAGCCAGATTTAAATGGCCGCCAGACCACCGGAAAGACGGTTTTGATTAGCCCAACGTCCGCGCAATGCGGGCCGGGTGCTGCCCTAAATAATGCGGGGCTGACCGCCGAGAAAGTAGCTCGAAAGAGTCGGCAGACAGGTTGGAAAGACGGCCAGCGTCACCTCTATTTAAACGTAAGAAGAGGTAATCAAACCATGAAAACACATCTAAAAATAATCGGTACTCTAGCAATAAATTTAACATTTTTCGGCAATGCCTTTGCTATCGACATTGTGTCAGATCCGACACATATGGCGGAAACGATCGCAGGATGGTCGGCACAAGCGGCCGACATGAAGCAGCAATATGACCAATTGCAACAACAAACTCAGCAAATGCAACAGCAATACCAAAGTTTAACTGGCTCGCGTGGACTGGGTTCAATCATGAACAACCCGGCGCTACGCAACTATTTACCGGATAACTGGAAAGGGGTTTACGACAGCGTGAAAAGCGGCGGTTATTCTGGCCTCTCCGGCACAGCCCAAAGCATCTACAACCAGAACAAGGTTTTTGACAGTTGCGCAAATTTGACGGATGACCAACGCACAGCTTGCGAAGCCAGCGCCGTGAAACCATCGCAAGATAAAGGCTTTGCGTTAGACGCCTATGATGCGGCCAATAGCAGGATTAATCAGATTGATCAGCTTATGGGGCAAATCAATCAAACACAAGATCCCAAGGCCATCGCCGAATTGCAGGCCCGAATGGCCGCCGAGCAGGCGAACATCCAGAATGAACAAACTAAACTCCAACTTTATTCAATGGTAGCCGCCGCTGAAGAAAAGGTGCAGGCTCAACGAAAGCATGAATTGGTAATGAAGGACGCAGCAAAGCGGGAAGGCTTGAACATCCAGCCAATGACATTTTCTATTCGCAACTAAAAGGAAAAAATCATGATCCATAACCAAACAATTAATTCCAATGCCGCCCATTTGGCCGGTGTTGATATATTCTATTTCATGACTCTTGTACCAGTCGTGATAATCGTCATTGCGATTTATCGCTATTGGGTAAGCGTTCGCAGAATAGGCTATTTTGATGAAGTTGTGAGGCGCGCGCCTGACTGGTTGCCGCTGGATAGCGCGGCAGTGTGTGCTGCTGGCTTTGTTCTGTACTTCGCAACAATGGGCTGGTGGGGATTCACCATTCCAATACTGCATGAAGAACCGCTGCCCGAATGGGCGAATATGCTTATGTCACTGGTATCGACCATTGGCTGCATCGGTTTGGCCTACTACAACGCTGGTATGCGTTTTGAACATCCGTCGTGGGTTGGCATGCGTGAAAGTGCTTTGCGTAGTGTAGCAGCCCTACGCATCATTGATGCTATAGAGCTGGCCCGCCTACTCGAAATTGCTCAACAACATAAATACTGCACCGGCCATGTAATCGATAGCAAAGCCCGCGAGGTGCGCAAATGAAACAGGCTAGTGATTATTTCTATGTTGCCGCCGTTGTTTTGCTACTTTTTTCGGTCATCCATATGTCGATTTTAATTATTGATGGTGATGTGCGGAGCGCGGAGATTAACTTGGAAGGGTATGCACAGACCGTGTACCTTCTCTTGTTCTTTCATATCCTCGCGAAATACCTTTTCTCGAAGAAAAAAATACCCAAGGAAAATAACTCATGAAAAAAATCATTACAAATTTCATCGCTACCTGGATGATCGCCACACTACTGGCAGGCTGCTTTCACAAAGACAAATCAACTGAAGAGATCGTACAAACAGTAGATTGGTACAAAGCAAACACCCCGGAAAGGGCGGCCATGCGGACGAAGTGCAACGCCAATCCCGGCGAACTGGCCGCCTCTCCGAATTGCATTAATGCAAACCGCGCGGAAACGGCGGTCGATGGTGCGAAGCGTGGCGGCCTCAACGTCCAGCCAATGCAAGGGATCAAACTAAGGGGGAACTGATAATGCCAGCAACCACAACTGTTTTTACCAGTATAGGGCAAACAATAGATAACGCCACGGCTACATTTGTCACTGATGTTGCGGGCGATACCATCGCTACAGTGTCCCCATGGGCACTGGCCGGCCTCACGCTCTTTGTCATCTTGTACGCCTACATGATGATATTCGGGAAGGTAGATGCGCCGTTCCAAGACGGCTTAATAAAGTCCGCCAAAATCATGATTATCAGCACGATGGCCTTGAATGCCGATATGTATCTGAACGGGGTAGTATCAGCACTCACAGGCATTGAAGAAGGCTTAACGGCTGCATTTAGTGGTAGCAGCGGTGGGTCTATTTATTCTTCGCTTGATGCCAGTTTGAGCAAAGGGATTGAGCTGATTTTGCAATGTAAGCAAAAGGCGCAAGAAGCGGGCTGGGCAGAAATTGGTACAGCAATGGTCTGGTTGCTGATAGCGATCCTCATTGCCATAGGCTTCGCTCTTGTCGTTGTCGTCGGCGGCATCATAATAATGGTTTCCACGACCTATCTAAAAATACTCTTTGCTATCGGCCCGTTGTTCATCATGGCCCTGATGTTCCCGGTAACGGCAAAGTTTTTTGATTCCTGGATAGGATACGTCCTTAACCATACGTTAATCGTTGCAATGACGGCTGTAGTGCTGACTCTCGGCGTCACTATCTACGATCATGAAATAACAAAAGCTACTATAGACTCAGATCAAAACATGCTCGGCGTCGCTCTTGAGCTGCTGGTAGTGGCGGCAATTCTCTACGCCATCACAAAAGGCGTCGTGAGCATGGCTGCTGCACTGGCTGGGGGCCTTTCTATGGCGGTTATGGGTGTCGGTGGCTTGGGTCGATCTGCGGCATGGGCCACTCAAAAGATGCAACGCAACCCAGCCAAGCCGGGCGGCAACTCTGCCCAAACAAACGCAGCAGCCCCAACAAGCGCACAGCGACCAGCTAGGCAACCGGCGTATAATCAAAACGTGCTTCATAATATGCAACGCCGACAAAACTAAAAGGCGCGAGAAACGACAATTAAAAACCTGTTACCGGGACTCTTCCCGGTTTTTTTTACCTGGATTTTCGCGGGCGCGAAAATTATTCAATCATCAGTTAGCGATCAACAAACATATTATCCGGCGATAGCCACATCAACAGCGAATCGTAAGCCCAATGCAATGTGAAAGCGACAAAACTCACACATCCAACACCCCAAACCATTGAACGATACTCAGGCAAAGCGAACAACAAGCCGAAAAGGAAGGCAAGCAACAATGGTACGGATATCAAGTTGCACACCATCGTAACTGGTAAACGAAGCCAGTAGAGAACCAGGAACAGTGGTAATCTCACGGCGAGCCACAACCAGGCAAATATACCCTTCACAGTTGACGCTTTCGGCATTGCCGCCTTGATTTTTCCTGCGCTGAGATGAAGACCAGGCAAAGACCGCCTAGATTTCGGAAAATTGCCCTTCACTACGTTGTTGTTGTTCATTTCACCACCTACCCTTTTCTATTTATCATTAGGGGTTATTTTTACAAAAGCAAAAGATTTTAAACGGTATTAAAAACATACCTAATTAATATAAAATTAGTACCAAAATTACACTAATTTTATACCTCGTCCAGAATTTCTTTCGCGAATTTCAGCATGGCATGGCGCATAAAATTAAGCTTGCTCCTTCCGCTTAATTTACTGGCCGCTTCCAGCTGCTCATATTCGTATTGATTGAATGGAACACGCATTGCCTTAAAGTCTCGAATAGCATTTTGATCTGGATCGGGGGTTTTTGCATGGATATTTTGACCGCCATCCGCCGCAGAAGCAAAAGCTTCAATCTGCTCCTTGGTTGGTTGCGTTTGGTCACTCACTGCACTGCTGGCTTTTGGTTCCCTCCGCTTAACCATTGCAAATCACCTCAACAAGTTTTTTGATTTCTGCTTTGGCTTTTGGATTATCCATTTCCACTACACTTAACCCGTCACACATAGCATCCCGATAAACCTTACGGTCACGTATTATTGTAGAAAGCAGCGTAATAACAGGATAGTCCTTCAAACAATCCCGTGCGTCAGCCTCTTCACTAATGATCGGATTTGTCGGTGCCATAGTGATTAAGCCAAAAACCTTTAGTCCAGGGTTAAGGTCTTTCGCCTGAATAATAATTTCCTGCATATTTGCCAGCGTATCCAGGTCTGGTTGCGATGGGCGGAATGGAACTACCAAAACATGGGCGGCAGTCATACCCGTCCTTAATTCCCTGCTATCTCTACCAGCGGCATCGACGATGACATATTCATAACGCTGATCCATATCTAGCAGTGTATCGCGGATGTTTTCATATTTCTGTACGCAATTAACTTTTGACAAAGCAGTGTTTTCGACTCGATCCAATGCCCAATTAGCAGCTGTGCATTGTCGGTCAGCATCCACCAGAACCACATCATGGCCTTTGTTTGCCAATTCAGCGCTAATGTTTACCGCCGTAGTAGATTTTCCGCATCCGCCTTTTTGACTACCAATTAATATAATCATGCTTTGAAGCCCCCGTGTAGTGAGTTTTTATATAGTATAAATTAGGTACATAATTAGTACCAATATTATACTTAAATTGTACTCAAGTTATACCTATTTAGCACTACTTATTTGTTGAGTTTTCGCCTTTTGGACTGGTTTTTTTTGCACCACCGTTGCCAGTTTGCCACGAAGTTCTGCCGCCTCTTCTCCGGCTTTCTTGGCCTCCGCACGAACATCTTTTATTTGTCGGCGCACGTCTTCAATTTCCCTGGCCGCAGTATCTAGCGCTATTTGCTGTGCCTGCACCTGGTTTCTGGCACTGTTGAGTTCCTGGGCGCTCTGCTGGCTTTGTTTTTCGGCGAGTTCTTTACGGGCTTCCGCCTTGGTCGCCCGGTCGGTCATAGAGTCCAGCTTGGCCGACAACACCGCCGCTTGTTGCTCGGATGCAATGCGGGCTTTGCTTTCTAAATCCAGGGTCACGCGTAGCCGCTCAATTTCCGCCGTCTGTTCTCCAAGCCGCTCAGTGCTTGATTCAATCTTTAGCTGTGCCTTGGCTAGATCAACCCGCGCCGCTTCAGCTGCTTGCTGTTCGCGCTCGATGCGCTCCGCTTGGGCTTTAATGTCTGCCGCTTGCTGATCTGCTTTTCCGGCCAGGGTGTCGCGTTCCGTTGTAAGTTCGGCGACTTGTTCAAGCAGTTCATCGCGTTCAGTTTCCAGGGATTCGCCAGCGTTCGCCAGTTCGGCCGCTTCTGCTTGAGACTGAACCAGTTTGCTTTCAACCTCCGCCCTGGCGCTTGCCGCCGCTCTCTCGATTTCTGCCGCGATTGCGGTCGTTAAGCTGGCCGGTAATTCTGGAGCCGCAACAGTGGCTTGTGGTCTGGCCGCTCTCCATGCTGTTAAATGTCTGTGTACGGTGTTAGGGCTACCCGTGCCGATCCGGTCACGCACGGCGTTGATGGTAGGTTGCTGACCTTCGCCTATAATTGCGTCGGCAGCTGCTGCAACTTGTTCATATGTAATACCTATTCTAGCCATGTTTATTCCCCGGTGATTAATAAAATATCGTATTTCGTATTGAGTATTTCATATTATACAGAATACGATACAATACACAATACTTTATTGTACGATATTGAAAAATATTTTTACTTCTTTGAGTAATGGCCATTGCTCACGTGAGCCGCGTTATCCACCGCCAGAACGGCCTCTGGGGGCTTTGGTGGCCCCCGGCTCGTTCCGACCGTGGATAACGCTTTTGCTGTGATGGCGATATCACATAGCTACTTTTATCTATGCTGGACAACGTGGCCAACACAGTCACATTCATCTATGTTGGATCCGGTTGTAGGGTAGATAGGCGAGCGTAGCCGAGCCGGTGCTGTAGAACAAACGCCAAGTATCCGCTTGCGATTGAGCGAAGAAACCAAGGCAGATAAACACCCACTAAGCCAAGACTGAAAATATAAGCCAAGAACTCCCTTCAATAGCCTATTCAACCGCTTTAAAGACTGACAAAGACCATTGCTCACGTGAGCCGCGTTACCCACCGCTAGCACGATATTTGGGGCTATTTTTTAAAGGGCGCCTTTAAGAATATTTTCAACCAATGTACTTATTTTGAGATCGGCTCTTAAATCAGATAGTTACAATTATTGCGAACAAGTTCGCGTAAGCACGGTGCTTTTATCTAAAAGGCGCGAAGCTCCTTATATGCTTTTGCTTTTATCTAAAAAAAGGCGAAGCTCCTTATTAAAGGTTCTGAAAAGAAGAAATGATTAAGCTCCGACTCTTAACGCTTCTGTATCCGACACTTAAATTCGGTGCCTTCAACGCTCTTCAAGCGTTCCCGACACTTAAATTAAACCTCAAAGAAGTCATTCCCTGGGCGAGCGTTTCTCGACCGTTTTTAAGTCGCTACGATGTCAATTTTTGAGGTTTGTGGGGCTTTTGGGTGGTGGGGTGGCTTGGGCTTGGCTGGGATCCAATGCGCCAGGCAAAGCTATCCAGGGCCGCTGAATAGGCGGCTTATTTGATAATGGCGGGTAGGGTGGTGGTTAGTCCGGTGGAGGATCGCCTAGAATGGCTCTCCAATCTTTAAAATGATCTGCTATCGATGTCATTGAGCCGGTGCGCTTGACTGGGGCGGTGGCCTTGGGTTTTGCTGCGTTGATGGCCATTTGGATGTTGGCCAGCTCTTTACGGCGTTTCTTTTCATCTTTTTGAAGCTTTCTTTCGGTGGCCTTTCGCTGTTCATGTTTGAGCCAGTCACCAAAGCCAAGCCGGGTAAATAAATGCCGACTAACTGCCCGGATGGCCGCTAAGCCTTTGTAGGTCGTATCGGCCAGCTTTACACAAATTGGGTGGACGGTGATAATGCCCGCCGCCTTCAGGTCGTGGATCGCCCGTTCGGCTCGACGATCACCTAGACCGGATAATTTAGCAAGGTAGGGCATCGTCAAGCCCATAGAGCCGCTGTTTTGCGGAATGGCGACGCGCAAGGTCACTAAGTCGGTGAAGTGCATGATGCAGCACAGTAGATCAATACACGCCTCGCGGCGCTCACTGCGCTGTTGCCTGGTGGAGCCGTTGGCGGCATTCAGTAATGGCAATGTTCCAGGCTTTCGGTAGTACTCCTGGATAGCAATTTGAGTACGGCGTAAAATTTCAGGACGATTCGCGTGTTTTTCAGGCGCTGAAAAAAAGCGTGGCGCATCTGGCCTGTGACCGCATTTATTGCCTGATATATCGGAAGTGGGAATATTTTTTGTACGGCCAGAATCGGGCTGTACAAGCTGTATTAGCTCATTTTGCACATGGCCTGTCTTCTTGGCGGCTAGTGCATTTTGATTGTTTTTTTGTTGTCATTGTGATATATTTTTATTGTGATTTTTGCCCCTGCGCGTTTATAAAACTGACATCCGCCAAGATTGAAAAGTTTTATAGGTGCCAGGGGTTTTGTTTTTTCTACATCTTACATTTCTTCTGTTTTTTCTAGTCCTACATCTATTTTCAGCGAGGCAACTTTGACGCCTTGCCCTTCAAGCCACCCAACGGCTGAATTTAAACTCACCCAGGTTCGCACTTTCTCGCGTTTGCTTGCGACAACAAAATCATCTTTACCGACCTTAAAAGTTACACCCCATCTTTCTTCAGTTTCAGGATAAATTGTTATATTTGTCGCAGCCTTCGATTCGAATAATACTCGCGCTGTGGCTTCGTAAATCGCCTTAGAATCAGACTTAGACATTCTATCGCCTTCTTATCGCTAACTGTTATTGCCATTATGACACGCCATTATGGACACTTGTCAAGAAGTGGACGAATTATTGCTTCCAATTTAACATAACGCTACTTACGCGAAGTCGTTCTTCTAGTCATACCGCACAACAAAATAAACGCCTAAGCTGCCAACAAACCAGGCAACACTCCACCCCACTTTATACATAATCAAAGTGATGTTATCGATAGCATCGACAATCCTGTCCACCGGCGTTGGATCCGGAAACACGAACAAAACAACGGCTGCGGCCAAAATCAATGAAACGATCCAAGCCATACTAACGTCTCGTAGCCAGCTCCAAATACCGATAAAAACGCCGGCACCACATAAAAGCGCATAAAGTACAAATTGATTTAACTGTTCCATGTTTTTCTCGATTACGCCGCTTCTAATGCAACATGTACACGTCGGCCAAGAGCCGTGGCAATGTTCACCAGGGCATCCAGGGAAAAACGCGACACCCGGCCGCGCAACAGGTCATTGATACGCGGCTGCGTTACGCCGCAATGGATAGCGGCGTCGGCTTGCTTCCAGTCATTGGCGTGGATGATCGCGGCTATTTGCTGCATTAATTCGGCTCGCGCCTGAAGATTGGCGGCCTGTTCTGGCGTGTCGGCAATCGCGTCCCACACACTGCTAAAAGTTTCGATATTGGTCATGGGTTGCCCCTCAAAAGTTCGGTGTATCGTTTACTGGCCAGCTCGATGTCGCGCTTGGTCGTGGCCGGTGTTTTTTTCTGGAAAGCGTGCAGCACATAGACGGCATCCGCTAACCTGGCAGTGTAGATCACTCGATAAGTGCCTGAGTCATCCCACACCCGGATTTCTTCAACGCCCTTGCCGATCGAAGGCATCGGCTTAAAATCGTCCGGTTGCTCTCCGTGCTGTACCTTGTCAAGTTGGTAGCCCGCATCGTGCTTGGCATCTTCGGGAAACTCCCGCAAGCGCTTGAGCGAGTCTCCCAGGAATCGTATTTGCTTCATAATCTAATTATATCCATCTGGATATAATTAAACAACCTCATTACCAAACATACCGTTTTGGCTTATCGCCCCATCCCCTATAGTTTCTTAGAAGTTGACAATGCGCCGGCAATTTTTAACATTTTTCCCCTCTTCAGAACCCGATCCGATCCGGTTCCGACCGGCGCCGGACTAAAAAAGGTCATTTTTTAGAATTCATTAGTGCGATTAAAAGAAACAATGGTGTTTTCAGTTCGTGGGTTAAAAATCAAAAAACAAGATTTATGCACATCTTTTCGCGGGGGGGCCTCCAAGCTGCCCCCGAAAAAGCGAAAAGTTGTGTATAAATCGCCCTCGATAATAGAGCTTTTGCTTTTGATCTTGCGAAAGGGATTGTAGAGGAAATCGACCGTTAAAGCCGAACTATGGAGACTTGGCGAAAAATCTATGGAGCATCGCGCAATAGCATTTTTTGCTTAGTCGCAGTTTCGGCTTTAACGGTCGATTGGAGCGGAAAGCCCGGCCCGTAGGGTTCGCCCATCGACCAGGGGGATAATTGCATTTTCTTTGGATAGTGGGATAATTTAAAAAGCCATGACATTCGACTCCTTGTAAGCCGGTGTTTGGTTAGGCCATAAAACGAGTTTCGCTACTCCTGGCCGCACCGGCCCGACACTGTTACAGCAGTGCCGGGCTTTTTTTGGGCCTAAAACGGCCCCGCTTCCTCCCGCCAGTCGGACAAATCCACGATGACTTCCGGTTCTAGCTCCCCCACGTCGGCCAGAATCGTTAACGCCTTTTCCATGGTGCGAAAGCGCACCGGGCGGCGATTATAAGTCACAGCATGTTGCGTATAGCCCTGCCTGGCATACAAGGCAAAACCTTGCCCGTCGTTGGGATAAAGTACGGCTTGCACACGTTCGGCCCCCGGCGTATCACAGGCGGCACAAAAACGGTGAAACGTCCATGACTTACCCTTCGTGACCTTAGTTTCCATCTGCTCGAAAAATGTATCCACCATTGTCTCCACTTGTTCTGGCGTCAGATCCATATCTAAATCTTCAATACCTTTTTTTTCTTTTTTCTTTTCTACTGCCATTTTCGCTACTCCTAAAAAAACCGGCGTTACAGCGCCGGGGTTGGTAATCACGGCACCTGTTGGTGCCGTGCGTTTAAATCTCAAAACCTACACGGTACGGGTCATCGTGACCCGAAATCATGATCCTTATTACTACCGCCGCGCTCCGGCGTATGCTCCTGCTGAGAGCGCTGCTGCATCTCTTTTTCAGCCTGCAACTGCTGCTTGTAGGCCTCGTGGTAGATAGAAAGCTCCTTATTGGCGAACTTAACGTTTACGCCTCGCTGCGCTGCGACTTCAACAGCTTGTTTTTTGAAATCATCTGAGCCGTTTAAATAAACGGTTCCGCCATATTTCTGCGCGGCCAGCTTCAACCCTGCTTCCATACTGTCCGCGTTAGTGTCTTTTCCGAAGCTAACCTGTTCACCTTGATCTATGAACGCGGGCTTGCCGTCGATCTGATAAGCCACGTCACCTGTTTTAGTGTTTACCTCCCAGGTCATGCGAAGAGCCGCCGACTTTTTCGCGTCCGCGAAAATGCGGGGGTCTGCCGGGTCGTGTCGGTCGTTGTCGGTCGCCCTGGCGTTATCACGTTTGTCTAGTTCGGCAAGTCTGCGCTCGTTCTCTTTGGCATTCCGGCCTTCCTGGTAATGCCACCCACGTATTTGTTTAATGGCCGCAAGGTCGCCGTCTTTCGCTTGTTCAGTTACCCAGGTTTTATAATCCTTCGGCTTGTTCTGCTGCCTCTTTTCGGCAAGCTCTGCGCGTAATTTTTCGCGCTCCTGGACAGTCTCGGCCGCTGCAACAGATAACAAGGCTTTGCGAACTTCCGGCGCAACCTTTGAGGCTTGAATATCTGCACGGAGTTCACGCGCTACCCGGCTAATTTCTTGGAACTTCGACTTGTCGGCACCTTTATCTGTATTTTGTTGAATCCGTTTTTCTTTCCAGTGTTGCGCCTTGTATGCATTGAAACGCGCTTTTAAGTCCTCGCGCATTTTCGCCCGTTCCTCAAGCCGTTCAGCTCTTTCGTGAGGGTTTCGCCTTGGCTCCCGGTACTGGTTATATTCCTTTTCTTTCTTAACAACGTGTTGCAAAAATTCCTTTGGTGCTTCCCAAGGCCCTAGCTTTGCATCAGTTGCCACCCTTTCATTCTTTCCAGCAAACTGACGACGAAAAACCTTCGAAGCTTTAACATGGATGCGCTCACCATCTGCACCCTTGCCGCTTACGGTGTACCCGCCTTTCTCGGCTTTGTGTAATTCAAGGCCATGCTTCGCTAATGCCGAATGAACGTCTTGCCAGTTGATACCGTCACGTTTCATAAGCAGACTAAGATCTTTAGCTGGTTGCCCCTTGCTATAGGTTTCAAGACTTTCCGCGTTTCCGTGAGCTTCCATATGCGCGGCTTTTCCTGTCGCCTTTGTGCTGCGCTCCTGTTCTTTATCTTGTGAACTACTCTTTTTGCTTTCTCTTTCTTCCTTGGTTGTTTCTACGGCAATGCCTTTTTCTGCATCCCATTTATAAAGACCATTTGTATGTTTCCACCCTTGAGCCGCTTCAATTTCCCTGGCCGCCTTCGCTAGGCTCTTTCTCGACATATCAGGCGTGATTGCTTCGTAAGTCTCTGGATTAATCCTGTTCACCATTATGTGAACGTGAAAATCATCCGTGTCATTATGAGCTACGGCCATGTATTGATTATCAGCAAGACTTAACCCTCGCCTTTCGTCACGCTGGCTTTCAAGAACATGCTTAACCGCCTCTTGCCATTGCTCTCTTGTTGGCTTCTCGTCTGACGGCCAGGAAATAATATAGTGAGAAACGGGTGACGACTTATGACGAATATTATCACTCGCTACCGCGTTCATTTCTGCGTAAGCAGTGCCGATTGATAGTATGTTATCGGACAACATAACCTCACCACGACTTAGAACTTCTCCTGTATCTGCATCAACCTCTTTTGTTAAATAATCACCAAGCGTGTGGAAACTGCCGCCGCCATCACGCCGCTTATCCCCTTGCTTGATTATCATTATTAATCGCCTATCCTTTTAATGGCTTCGATTATTTGAGTCAGAATACCGGCGGTTTCCTTACTATATGTTCCAGCTGTCTGGTTGTGGATGTGTTTCACTAAACCACCAAGTCTACGAAGCTCATTTATCATCTGACTATCTGCTTTGCTACGCACTGGCAAGCCAAGCGCCCGCCGCCTTATGTACTCTGATAGAGTGCAGCCGCCCTCTTTTGCAAATTCTTTAGCCTTTGCTTTTTCATCCGGCGTAAACCTGATGCGCACATCGGCTGTCCTGTTATTGGTTCCTTTTTGGAACGACACTCTTCACCTCTACGCTTTGCGCTGTTATTGCGGCTTTTGCCGTTGGGGTCTCGGGGCCTAGCCCTGAGCAAGTACGTGTAGGAATAAATCGAGTAGCCACAGGCGGATTGATTTATTCCGGTGGATATACAAATATGAAAGCGGAGCGCATCATATTTGTGTATCCAACACGCAACTTGTCCTAATATTTCTATTGTTCTTAGGTTCGCACATTATCACATAATAAATACTATTGCAATGCAATTGCAATAGGCGTAATATTATATCGTGGTAATAATGTAAGCATAGGAGAAAGCAACAATGGCTGTAAAAATAGAGATCAGGGAGGCCATGCGCGAGAAGATGAAGGCCGCGCCTGAAATCGCCAAAGAGAAACAAACTGAAAGTAAGCAAGATACTGTAAAGGAACTAAAACGAGAGATTGAAGCAATGCAAAAGCGCGGGTACACACTCGCAGATATTGCGGCGTTTATGACAGAGGGCGGAATACAGATAACTACACCAACATTAAAGAGCTACTTGCAAAGATCTAAGCAGGCCAAGGTGAAGACGCAAAGCAAGGAAACAAAACAACCCGCTGTTGTCGCATCAGCGAAAACAGCGGCAGCGGCGAAGCCGATAGTTGAAAAAGCGACAGATTCAAATAGCAATTTTGTTAAACCTGATTCTGACGAAATATAATATTTGACCTTAAGGAAAGCAATCATGAGTAAGCCTATTTATTTAGTCGGTGGAAGCAAAGGCGGCGTTGGTAAATCAATGGTGACAATGGCACTAATTGATTATCTTAAAAGCAAAGGCGAAAACGTAACATTGATAGAAACGGATACCAGCAACCCGGATGTATGGAAAACATACGGCAGCGAAACAAACGGCAT
>Ga0172379_10007207_pt1 | contig 14545 bp, 14 predicted proteins | sample GrowelOW334metaG_FD_119756 | JGI IMG/M metagenome (GOLD analysis project Ga0172379, IMG submission 119756) | Groundwater microbial communities from an aquifer near a municipal landfill in Southern Ontario, Canada - Groundwater well OW334 metaG | ecosystem: Environmental > Aquatic > Deep...
AATAATGTTCAATCTGAATAAAAACAATGAATGCTATGATGCTTCTAAATTATCATTTATAACTGTATAGCTCATTATTCCCAACTATTATCCTTGACGTTTCCTTTTAACGGGTATTGCGAGCCTGCCTGTCCGGTAGGCAGGGAGTGCAGCGACGAAGCAATCTCGTATCTCGTTGTCTTGCCTCGCCATTTCCGCCAAAGGCGTCTGGCAGACAGAAATCAGAGATAGGTGTTAAAATTAAATCCTAATTTTCTAGCCTAGGCTAGAAAAGTCAGTCGCGAAAATAAAGTGGAAAGAAGAATTTTTAGCTTCCGGTTTCAATCAAATTGCCAAAATAAATATCCGATTCCGTATAATGATATAAAAACACTGGCGCTGAATAATTTGAATGAAATCTGACTATTCAAATTTTTGCGAAAAATCATTGCAGCGCCTGATCCGATAACAATCCAAAAATCTAGATTCAAATAAAATAAACTCCAGGTTTCAATCGGCGGCTCATCACCACCCATTACACTGGGAGGGTAATCAAATGCCTTAACCGGAAATCCTCCACGCGCCACAGGATGAATAAGATCATCATAGGCAGGCAATATTTGCTGGTATGAAATAAACAGTGAAAGCCACATCGTTATAATTCCCAACGACAAAGCCGTTACTGTTATGATGCGAATGTCTTTTGGAATTTTAATTTGAACTGCGAACAATACCCCGATTATACCGATATACAACCATGAAAAATAATTTGACATAGTTAAAGACACTATTCCCATAGCCGGGAGCATTATCAACATTATGAACTGCGTAACATAAAAACCGATTAATTCACTTATTGCCATTGTATCTTACTGTTAAAACTTTATGGAATAACTATCGCAAAAAATATAAAACTATAAACCCTTTTTACCATTCGCCTATTTCCGCCCAAGGCGGACACGGCGCGCGAGTTAGAGATAGGTGTGAAAACTGCTGTCTTAAAATTCTAGCCATAGCAATAAATTTAAGATAGCAGAAAGAAAAAGATTCTTTAAGCGGAGGAATTCGGATTAGTCCCCTCTCGAGAGGGGTGAAGGGGTGTGTGAAATTGCATTTCTCCGACGCGAAGATGTTTGACCGGAAGGCCGATCAGGAGTCCGATTTTAAAAATAAAAATTACGCCTTTCCCCCAAATAATACCAAATGGTGACAAAATTATTACTGACCTTCAGTTAAAGAAAAGAAGGTAACCTCACCGGTATTTTTATTTATTCTAATTCCCTCCGCTTCCATCCATTCAGACGGTGGCAAGTCAATATTATGAAGGGGCAGGCTAGATTTAATTTCCGCTGAGAGAATATCGCCTGTATTAAAAAAACGTATTTTGCAATCCGATATATTTAGCCCAAACTTTCTCAATTTATTCTGAAACTGATTTACTAAATCCCCAACCCCTTCTTTATTGAGTCCCAAGGAAAAATGAGACATTCCGGCTATATTTTGTTCCGGCTTTGCAATCGTCATTATTGCACATGAAACTGGCAATGCTTCTAGGCAATCTATTTCATCATCAGGTCCAATAACATCAAAATCATCTGTAAAAACTTCGCGCGATTTAAGCTTTTCATTCTTTTCCGTAAAATTATATTTTTCAAATTGTTCTGACATATATAAATGAATAAATTATTTGTTATAAGAAAAAGAATCTGATATGTCTATGAATTAATTTTAAACCATTCGCCTATTTCCGCCCAAGGCGGATACGACGCGCGAATTAGAGATAAGCGAGAAAGTGTCTGTCTTAAAATTCTAGCCATGGCAATTATTTTAAGATAGCGAAAAATGGAGAATTGAGAAATTGAAGAAAAGGATTGACGATGAAGTGGCAGAAAAGGGCTAAACGAACGCCGCAGATGTTAAACTGGAAAAAGATACCTGACACCTTTTATTTCCTTTTCTCGAAATGTGAAATGTTATGGCTTGACCCACCTTATATCCTTTTCTCTTCTGGCAATTCATATTAACTCCTATCAAATAAATCATGTATAGCGTCATCTAGGTTATCTTGCTTGTTACTCAGAGTATGGTCTTCATAGTCCCCATGATATTCTTTACCTCTAGAAAATAAATAGTCATCAACCATTCCATCTATATATATCTCTCCCACTACTTTCATATATACATCATAACTTAGATCGGTAATTATATCCGACTTAAAATCTTTGACTATTTGCTTTGCCGTTTCCGTCAGCTCCTCTTCGATGGTAGATTTATCATAATTTACATCCTCATTACCATCTTCCCGATAAGATATATCGACTATTTTTGAAAGATCTATATTGTCTTTTTCATTGTATAATTCATCTGTTAAAAATGATTTCAAATTTGATCGAAGCAGAGATAAAATGTTCTCATCGTTAATTTCATAGTACTCTAAAAAATCAGCAAAATCCTTTATCTCATCTTCGGAAAGTTCATAATCGCTTATACATTTCAATAGGAAACTATGATCGCCAAATTTTAGATCTTCCTCATATTGTTTTAATAAACTAAGAAAACGCGATACTTCCTTAATTGGCTTTGGTTCCTTAATAATTCTTCTCAACAACTCAACAGAAACCTCTTTGTCATTTTTAAATCTATCAAAGAGATATATGAGATAATCATAACTTCTATCTCCCTCCGAGGCATTGTAAAAAACATCTTCTTTTACTTTTTCCAACACTTTCGGAGTTAATCTTTTTTCAAATTCCATAGCCGAGAGTTGCTCTAGCGACTTTATTGATCCAAGAGCGCTAATAACATGAGTCAATTTATCCGGATTCTGTTTATATTCATTAATTATATAGTCACCGATAGAAGGGTTAAAGAGTGAGTACATTATTTCGCCTGAGTTATTCCCTCTATTTAAAAAGAATTTTATAGCCAAACGAGAAATCGAGTTAAAATCTTTTTCAGTGTTTGAATTGTTTCTCAATTCTTCTAACTTGTTCAGGTGATTAAAACTCTCCCTTAGATCATTTGCTGAGATTTTACCTCCGTTAAATACAACCAGACAAACTAAATTTCTGATATAATCATTACTTTGAGTTTTAAAACATTTTTCCCAAACCTCCAATGGATTATCCATTTTAGCCTTAATATAATCGTAATAATCTATAGTTTTGACATCAATCAATCGATCTGCATCAGTTATAAATTCAATTAATCTTGGATTAAAGTTTTTATGTTTAATTATATGCATATATCTTCTCTCTTTATATATCTCATCAACATATTCTTTTTTCATTTCGCTAAACCAGATATGATTATATAGAATTTTTGCTTTTTCTATGTCCGTAATGTCTTCTATTATTAGAGTAAATTCATTTTTGCGAATATTTTTGTTTTCAAATTGACTACTGTATTCAATTCCACTATTTAGAATATTTGTTCTTGACGTCAAAATAAAAATTTTACTATCATCTAGAGACACCCTACGGATAAAACTCACGATATGTGAGTCTTTTTTATTTTCCATGGCTTCAAAATAGTATGCGCCAAGAAAATCATCAAAATAAAATATTTGTTTTTCTCCCACGCAAAATACTTGTTCGGCTTCGCTTAAATCTTCTTCAATGTCATAAAATTTATAGTCCTTAGATATGAAATGTAAACATAAATTTTCAGCAAGAGTAGTCTTTCCGATTCCAGGTTCTCCAGATATAATAATAATCCTATTCTTTCTTAATAATTCTAGGGCTCTTCGATGATTTTTTGTTTTAACATACTTTTTAGCTTCTTTGATTATTCTTTTTATTTCATCTTCGCTTCTGCCTTCTATGGCATTATTTAGCATTCGTATTAATACATTTGAGCTACTGATCCATAATTCGATATATTTTTCTTCTATTTTGCAATTTTTAGAAAGCAAATCATTAAGATCTTCTCTGCCAAAAATATCGTCTTCTCTTATTATGTAAGGCGATAATGTCTTTGCGATTTCTTCTTTGTTTGACGCGGAAAGAGGTAAAGATGTTGCAATAATATATCTTTTTGGATTTATTTTTTTTATTTTTGCTAGTTCCTTATTTTTCAAATCTGCTAACAATCTTTTATATCCGGTCTTAAGATAATGTTTACATTGAATTATTGTTTGTTCTTTATTATTCGCAAAAAACCTACCATCAATACCGCCATCCTTGCCAGGTTTAAACCTTTCTACTCGTTTTTTCAAATATTCCGACAGGAGATCACATGCTAACATCTCAAATCTTTTATCATTAATTTGAGAGAAATCATAATCATTCATATCTTTATTTATATATAATATAAATACAAATGCTAAGTTATTTTATTAAACTATCACCTCAGTGGCAGAAACGATATACGAGCGTCTCAGTCCACATTCACTTCCCCTCTTTCACTTTTAAACCATTTGGCAAACAAGCACTTAAGGTGTAAGTAATAAATCTTTCTGAAAGTCCAGCGGCTATGCTTAATAAAATTAGAACATCAGCTTGATTTAAATCTGGTAATATTTTTATAACTCCTGCATGCCACGAAACATATGCCACTATCGCGGCCATTGAACCCACAAATGGTCTAAATATAACTCTGACATACAACTTAACATCATTTGGACCCATAGCTTTTAAATCCTGTCCTAATGTTCGTACAACACTTAATATTCCGCCCAGCAAACCGAAAATAATACTAGTAATAATGCCATATTTTAAAACATCAGCAGACGCATAATATAGCGATGCAACTATGATTTCCACAACTAAAAAACGCGCAATTAGATCAATAATGTTTAATTTTAAAAATTCTTTCCAATTCTTATCAAACTCCTGATTTACTGCCTTTATTATTTTTTTTGAATAGACTTCATTTTCTTGATTGCAAATAATAGCTTCTTCCGCTTTTGTTAATAAGATTGTCCACGATTTTGTAATTTCGAAATCCTTAAACATAAGAAATCCTGCCCGAGCTATTTCGATGTCCGCTAATACATCCTGTTGTTTTGCGGTTAATAATTTCGTATTTACAGTTTCTTGATTAGACATATTTATTATAAATTATATTAAAAATCACCTAATTCCTTTTATTTTCTTAAATCTGATTCAAATAATTTGATCATAGATTATCTTTATTGAAAAGTGATTGTCTTTTATCTTTTACTTCTAATTGAATAATATTGGAAAAGATAATTAAAGGTTTCTTTTCTTTAAAACTTCCAAATTTATCGGTTCTATCAACAACGCCGATTATTTTGATTCTAGGACAAAAATGGTCTTCCTCCTGCGATACAATTTTTCCTTTGAAATTTGCTAAATCCCCATTTGCCGGCCTACAAGTAAGAATATGCCCCCTATATTCAAATCCGATCGTGTTTGTTTTTTCATTACCCCTTGTTATTCCGCCTTCAAGTTCAACAAATTGTCCGTGTTTTAGCTCAGGGAATAGTATTTCATCATCTTCTGAATAAAAAACACTTTTATTATCTTCAGTAACGGACACTCTCTCTGTGCTATTTTCTTTAAAAACACCAATCTCTAAAACTCTTTCTTTTTCAATCAAACGAGCATTTTTACTAAATATCTTTCTAGGGCATTCGACAAATAAATCAAAATATTTTTTCGGAACCTCAAGATATTTATGCTGACAATCAGGTATTCCAATAATAATTTCTTGGATGTTTTTGTTGTTTATCCGCACATTGTCAAACTTCTTTTTTGCAAAAGTTCCCACATGACAAGCTATTCTTATAGTCCATTGAACGGATATGAGCGCACCTTTCAAAATTGAATTTATGTCTTTTGCTGCGCCCGTACTTACAAATCCATCTTCTGCTGCTTTTTTTGCGACTGTTGCCGCGTATGTCATGGCGACACCTTCGGGTGATAGTACTTTATCAATTATTACAGGTATGACTGCCTCCCACGAACCCTTTCTAATTCTAACAGGAATCTCAAAATTAATATCTTTTAAACTTGAGCTTTCTTTTGATATAAAGTATCGTAGAGCTTCATCAAATCCGAGCAATGCCTCAGCGGATTTTCTAATATCTAAACTCCCATCTTCAACAGATTTTCCTGAATATTTCAGATAGCCGATAAATTTATCCAATTCTTGATCTTCAATTTGCAACGCATTACTCATAACTATCAATTAGTTTGCACATTAATATGAATTCTAAATATACTACTCAATCTTATCCGACTTTGATAAATTGTGTTTCATGCAAAGTAGTCTTATGTTTTTCACAGTCAGACTCGTGCCGCCTTTCGAGAACGGTAAATCGTGATCAAAATGAAGATTTTTTTGCGAACCGCACAAGACGCACTTTCCGCCGTCTCTTTTCCAAACCTCCTTTTTCACTTCAGAAGGAATCAACCGAGTATGCTCTAAATCAGCTTCAGTATTTTTTCTTTCGTCATTTTCCCCTCTTTCAGCTAATCGCAAAATAAATCGAAATACATTCCGCTCTCCGTCATTAACAATTTTATAATCCACCAAATCAAAGAATCCTTTCAATGACCAAACGCCTGGCAATATTTTTTCGTATACTTTCACAAGCTCTGTCTTTTCAATATTTTGATGTCGTTTTTCTACTGCTTCAGAAATAAGTCCGTTTTGAGTAAGTTTCCCATTCTTTGTGGTTCTTGGTTGATCAACCTCCTTTGGATTGATTTCATTAGATTTTTTTGCCTCATCATGTCCTTCGTATTCTATCGTAATTCCATCAGAATAAATTTTATCCTTATACGGTACGTTTGACCTTTGCGACATTAGGATCACGGAATATTTTGGGTTCATTCTAAAATTCATTCCACGCTGCAAAGTCTGCACATTTTCAGCATCACACATTTCACGATAGCTTAAAATATCATCTTGAATTTTATTCATAATATCCTTTAAACAAATTTTAAGTTTCTATTTCACGAAACCCTTTTCTCTTAAACTGACAAAATCTTTTTTAGTGACGATTATATGATCAGTAACCGCAATCCCTAAAATTTTACCAGCCTCTACCAAACGTCTTGTTGTCACGATATCATCTTCTGAAGGAGACGGATCACCAGACGGATGATTATGGGCAACGACAACATGAGATGAATTATTCAGAATCGCTTTTTTAAACACTTCGCGAGGATGAATAAGACTTGCATTCAATGTTCCAATGGAAACTTCTTCTACAATCAGATTATTACGAGTATCAAGACAAATAATCGTAAAATGTTCTTTTTTTTCCTTTCCAATCCTTTCTTTCAGATACTCGAATATTAATTGGGGCGAGTTTAGCAAAATCTTCGGAGAAACTTTCTCTTTGGCATAGCGCTCGGATATTGCCTGAAATAGCTTTATGGCTATGGCATTTGATGGCCCAACTCCCTCAATTTGCTGCAATTCCTCAAGCGTCGCATCTAAAACTCCAGTTAATCCCTTAAATTTTGCAACCGCTTCTTTTGCTGGCTTCTTACAATCCTTCCTCGGTGTACCAAGAGTTAAAAGTAATTCAATAATCTCATAATCAAGAAACCCATCAAGTCCAGATTGTAAAAATCTTTCCCTTAATCTTTTTCTATGCCCTTCGCCAATATGTTTTTCAATTTCTTGTTTTTCCATGGCCTAACTCTTATCTGCATTTATAGAAATACCATCTGAAATATCACCGTATGTATTGCTTCTTTTGGTGTTTGCTATTAAATGATTCCTAAAATATTCTTGCGTCTCTGGATCGGTACAAAATATATAGCAACCCTTCATGCCACGAGTCATTAATGTTCTATAGGTATTTTTTATAATCATATCAGCCATTTTTTCTGCCCTAACTTTATCTTCCTTCAATAATTTTTTATAGCCAAAAACTGATTTATCGGTTCCAGCTCGCTTAGATGCATCAGTAATAATTTTTCCATCACGCACCACCATATCTGGTCCAACAATCACACCCGCATAATCTAATTCGAGACCCTGACAAGTATGGATACAACCCACTTCATTAACTGAATCTGGATGAATAATCCACGCTTGACCATGTTGACTTAAATTCCAGGTAGCAGCGTAATCGTCAATTACAATATCTTTCAACTCAGACTTATTTTTGCTTATCCAATTCCAGCAATATCCTGCTAGTATGCGAGATTTATTATTAATAGTATTTTTTTTAATTATTTCTTGATGAATCAAACTCGGATTGTCCATAACTCGAAAATCGTAGGCGATATCATCAAGTGATTCATTTGCTGTTTCCTTAATTTGGAGAAGATTATCAATCCAAGAAAGATAACCATCCGATCCGCTACACCTAAATTGAGAAGCTAACTCAAGATTGTGCACTTTTGCACCAAGCTCTTTGGCCCAACGAACTATCTCCATTTTATCGCCAATATCTTTCAATGTGACTCTCTGATCTTCGTCAATAAAAAATACCGTGAACTTCGCAGCATTTATCAGTTCTTTGATTTGATTTTCGCCTAAATGACTAAATAATCCGGACTTCGCATTAAGCCTATGGGCCTCATCTACAATAAGTGAATCAAACGTATTTGGCTCGATATTATAAAACGATCCCGAAGAACTGAAAAGATTTGAAATTCTGGTTTTGGTAAATTTTCCAGAAAGTTTTACTTGATAGACTTCTCGTGGCGCAGAATTTTTTGTAACATATTGAGTAACATTTCTTCGATTAGTGAGCTCCGTAAGCAAATTTATCGCTACCACTGATTTTCCAGTACCTGGCCCACCCTCAACTATCAAAATATTTTTGTTTTTTTTCGTAGATTCTTTTGCAAGTTTTAGTGCTGTTTCATAGACAAGTTTCTGGTCGTCGATCAATGTAAATTCTTTATTCCCCTGAAGCATTGACGCAAGACTATCAGCAAGAGCTTTTGATGGTCGAATTTTCCCTTTCTCGATTGCATAAAGCACATCTCCACAATCTCCATATTTTACAAATTTCTTAATAAATGCCTGCAGTTTTAAAACATCCGGCCTTAAAAAAATAGGGGCTTTGTCAATATAATCTTTGTAAAAGTCATTGGTAATAACATTATCTGGCTCATAATTATGCAAATATGCACATGGCACCAAGGAAATATTTTCATCCTGCACGTTAGCGTTATAATCTTCTAAAAGAGTCGCATATGACCAAACTTGATACGAAGGATGACTAACTTCTCGTTTATTACCCCCTACAAAAGTCTCAACCACTCCATCCATGTCTGTAATATCAGCCTCGCTCCACTGTTTAAGCTCGACTAAAATTGCTGTCTTTCTGTTTTCACTATTTGCGCCAGTCAAAATGAAATCAATCCTTTTTGATGTCTGAGGTATTTTATATTCAATAGCCACTCCAGTATCCTCGGGTATTTCAGGATCGGAAACGATATTATTCATATACATCATAGAATTTCGCCAAGATGCGACTTCTGACTTACCAGTCGAATGTCCTAATTCTCGAACAAAAGACGTTAAAATAGTTTTTTCGATTTGGTTTGTCATAACATCTATGACAAAATTTTTCTTTGTTGATGAATATACGATCATAGTTTTTTTAATTCTATATACTTTTTAGCCGTTCCTTTCGCTTTTTCCACTGGATATTTCTTACCGTTTTTAATTATTTTCTTTTCTATGGCTTCTTTAACATCAATACTCAAACCGTATGATAAGTACATTAGATAAATAAAAACATCGGCGATTTCCTCCCCGATTTCATCTTTATGAGTTTTAACATAATCCTCAATTTCCTTTTCACTTTTCCATTGAAAATGCTCTAGGACTTCTGCCGCCTCTAGAGCCAAAGAAATAGCCAAATCCTTTGGTTTATGAAATTGTTTCCAGTTTCTATCATCCCGAAATTTAATGATTTTATCGGTCAAATCCTTTATATCTGACATATTTTTCGCTTATTTCTTAGATCCACAAAAAATTACACCTGCCCTCCCGACAGGATAGATAGCGTATTTATTGTAAAACTAACGATTAATTTCAACGTAACACAAATTTTGCTTTAAATCAAACAGAAAAGGAAAAATTGCACATCCCTAATATCTCTAATGTACCCCCCCCAATCCCCTTAAATTCACACACCCCTCCGCCCCTCTCCCCACATACGCGGGGCGCGGCTAGAGGGGAATTCATACAAAAACAACGCCGGAGATCCTTCGACTTCGCTCAGGATGACAATAGGCGTACCTTTGTGATAATGGTAAATCGTAAAGGGTAAAAAGTAAAGAGATAGAACGAGAGCGAAGCTCTCGGAATAGTATTTCTTATATGGTATACAGTATCGAGTATTAAGTATAAATTTCTATTGTTATATTGTCCTATTGTTATATTGCTACATTGTTTCGGCAAAAGCTGAGATTGCTTCGTCACTCAGTCAGGGACCCGCCTTCTCTGCCCACTGGCGGATTCGGCGAGGCAAGCAACTATACATGTCCCTACAAAATACAAATACAATTCACACACCCCTGCCCCTCTCCCCACATACGCGGGGCGCGGCTAGAGGGGAATTATATTAGCAATGATGATACTGGATTCCCGATCCCTCCAAAGGCGGGCAAGCAAGTCGGGAATGACACCGAGGCAAGCCCGCCTGCGCTGAAGCTATGGCGAGGCGATGCAACAAACCCCCTCGTACTCCCCCTTAACTAAGGGGGGGGGGGATTAATCCGAGGGACCCTTCGACCCTTCGATAAACTCAGGGTAAACTGAGATCAGACCGAGATCAGGATGACAATCGATATAACCATAAAAAAAGCAGCATTTTCATGTTGCTATATTTGATCTGACATATTCAATTACTTGTTGAATTTTTCCCAGATTTGATTCCCTTTCTTTTTGAATCGATCTTACCTGATCGATCACTTGATCGATTCCTGTTTGTTTCGCTTCTTCGCCACGACTACAGGCACGCGCTTCATTATCACAATATCCCTCCATTGAGTGTGAATTGTTTTGCGCCGTATCCGTCCAATACTCAACATCCCGACACAATTTTTCTTCTGCTCGCCTTTTCTCATCCGTCAACTTTTCAATCAGTAGCGGAAATTCTTCAACGGTAATTTCGCTTAATATCTTCTTGACGTCTTCATAGTCTGTTGATGCAAATGGCGATATAAGCCTTTTTACGACATCATTGATCATATTCTGTCCTCCTCGCAACATATTGTTGAATGTGCGATTTTGATGTAAAAATAACAGAATAGAAAAGCGATGTCAAACGGAAAACACCTGGCATAGTATTTGGTATTGAGTATTGAGTATTGAGTATTAAACCGCCCTCGGCGGACAGGCCGATCAGGTCGGGAATGACGGCACGGAGAGATCAAATATCGAGTTGGAGGATTTGATTGTCATATCCCCTGGTCTCTTCATCCTTTCGAGATAGTCCCAATTTCTCCAATTCGCGAAACAGTTCTTCCCGGATTTCTTCGGGATCGGTGTTATCGGGTGCAAGTTTTTCAAGCTCTACGAATGTTCCCAGTCTCTCCACCTCATCAAGGCAGATCTCATATGGACCTAATTTACCTTTTCTGCGAATCTTTTTCACTTCCACTTCGGGAACATAACCCAGCTTCAAAAGTATTTGATGCATGGCTTCAGGGTCCTTCACTTCGGTCTCATATTCAAGATTGTCCATTTCATTGCTCTGTTGCTGTTTGAGATTCAACTCCGCTTTTCCACCGGATCGCCGAATACGGATGCTAATGTCTCCTTCTTTGGCATATTCGATCCTTTGCGGCTTGTCTTTCAGTGAATAGACAATATCGTGCTGTTGAATGGGATCTGAAAGCTCATATCCTCTTTCAGAAAGTTTTTTTGCAAGTTCGCCTAAATTTTCTACTTTAAGCTTTATCTCAATTTCTCTCATGGATTTTAGTGATTATTTTTTCAGCAATTTTCTGTCGTTTTTGTGGGTTTGCAAGAAATTATCCCCGCTCACAACTTTTTTGCCAGTTTTCTGTTCCAGCTCCAATCGCGCATTTTTGGCGATACGTCCGCCTTTCTTCGCCGGAATCTTGTTCTCCTCTAAGCCTTTTGTCTCCATCGTTTCAGCGATCTGGCGCGTGGAAAGTTCCGCAAGGGCCGTGAAGACCAATTCTGCGTCTGACATATGATCACGCAAGTTTTCGGTTTTTAACTTCTTTAAATCTTTATGCTCCTTTACAGACAGATCGCTCCATTCTTCGTGGATAATATTGGTCAAAATCGCGTATTCGTCCTGTTTCCTGACGTCGTTGTTTTTCCAATAATCCGTAAGTTTGTTCCTGATCTCCTGCCCCATCATCCTTTGCTGGATCCATTTTCGGTCTCGTCCCATTCTTTGCCAATAATCACGGCTGCGGTTGAGCGCCTTTTCGGGATTGCTTATCTCTTCAATCCTTTCATAACCCACGCGTGCCAGCCAAAGCTTGAATGGTTCAGCTTTTGGAGACGGGATAGACTGGATTATTCTTAATATTCCTTCCGTATTCGCGACATCAGTTTCACGCATTTTTCCGTCTTCTGCCATCAATTTCAACTGTCGACAAACTGTCGACGGTTCAAATCCATCTTCTTCTTTCACCCTGATCTTCATCTTGAACCAATAGTCGCGCGGATTGACACTGCTGGTCAGGACTGCAACAATATCAATTACAGAAAAATACCACTTTTCCTCCCGTTCATTCCAAAGCCGGCGGATCTTCTGACCTTCAAAAATTGTGATCTGCTTATTGGTTGTTTTTTTGTTCGACATATTTGTATTATTAAGTTATCTCTTTTTCCTTCTTTTTGAACTGTTGCAAAAAATGCAATAACTGAATCGTCTTTTCTCCTTATGTTCAGCTTGTTCCATTTTGGAACATGTTGCCATTTGCAATGTGCAAATTTTGCACATACCGAATTGATCAGTTCTTTGCTTCATTTTACCTCAATTTAGCCTATAAATCAAAGAAAAAGACTCCACAACAAGCAATGTCATGGTGAGCCTGTCGAACCATCAGGATGACATAATAGAGACTGCTTCGTCGCTCACACGGGGACCCGCCTACGTCAGAGACTTCGGCGAGGCAAAGCAACTATACATGTCCCTACTAAATACAAATACAATTCACACACCCCTGCCCCTCCTCCCAAGGCGCCTGCCGGTAGGCAGGGACAGGCTCTCCAGAGGGGAATTTATTTGTAGGGGCTGAAAATTCTTAGGCTACTTTGACAGATGATATTAATTCAGGGATTCTATCCCCGCCAGTGGGCGGGTCCAGAATGACAGCCGTAGGAGATGAAAATCTTCAGCTCTGCAATTCAAAAAGGACAGAATATATTCTGTCCCTACAAACGCAACATGAAACGAACCCGGATCCTCTGCCTGAATGGGACACCTGATATAAAGGAGAGGTTTTAACCTGACTGCTTGTTGACAAGATAGCTTTTTTGTATTATAATTATTCGTTCGTAATTTAATTATGGACAATATTCAAGGAGTGATCGAAATGGTCAATCTTCAATTCTCCGAAAGAACAAAAAAGATCCTTAAAATAATAGAAATTCTCCTTTATACAGCTCTCGTGGTGGCGGCATATTACACCATGGAAATCAGCGAGATCTATCACGTAATAAAACAATTAGTTTATGTGATGATGATCATAATCGCCAATTTCTTCTCGCATGAAGCGGGCCACTATGCGGCAATGAGATATTATTTTCCAGAGGCCAATATCCGTTTCGTTTGGACTAAACTATACCGGATACCGGTCCCACGGGCAGTTGAATCGTCAGGCCTCAAGGGACACGTCACGCGAGCTAAAGCTCTCACAGTTTTTTTGTCAGGGCCGGCCGCCGGAGTCTTTTCGACGCTGATACTTTCTTATCTACTGCTGGACCCATATCTGTTCATATTGCCATTGGCGACAGAACTGTTCAGTTCAAGGGAAGATTTCGAAAAAGTGCATAAGACGGTCAAGGAGACATTTGAAAAGGGAAAATCAGAACAAGGGACATGATCCCTTTTTTTCTTTGGCTATGAACCGCGAATTTCTTTTGCCATCCTGATGTTTTGTAGTACTATCAATATATGTTTAATATCTTAACTCAACTTTTATGAATCCAGAAAAGGCAGTCGCTGCCACTTTGATAGGAGAAGGTTTGATCCTCGAAGGACCAGAAATAGTTGAGTCTGCGGCCGGAAGCTGGGGCGCAGGACAAGAACCGATGAATACACCGTTCGGCCATGGAGTTGAAAACATGGTCGATGCCTCACAGGGAATAGGGGCGGGACTGGGAGTCTTTGCTCTGACCTTCATCGGAATGAAAATGATGCTCGATCAGCTTGGAGGGGATGGCAAAAAGAAAGGAAGGTTTGGCGAAGAACAAATGAACTCGTTGTTTCCCATATTTAAAAAGAAGGATCAAACATCTGATCCTTCTTTTTTTGTGTATAGTAATTGAATTATTCCCCGAAGGTGAAACGGAATTCTCTCCGGTTGAACTCCACGACTCTGCTTATCGGATGGTCTTTTTTGATGAACAGAAAAAAACGCCTGAGCCGGCAGATCTTCCAGGCGGCCGGATCTATCAGGAGGTCCGGCAT
>Ga0172379_10007208_pt1 | contig 14539 bp, 14 predicted proteins | sample GrowelOW334metaG_FD_119756 | JGI IMG/M metagenome (GOLD analysis project Ga0172379, IMG submission 119756) | Groundwater microbial communities from an aquifer near a municipal landfill in Southern Ontario, Canada - Groundwater well OW334 metaG | ecosystem: Environmental > Aquatic > Deep...
CGCGAAACGCGCGATGGCCTCGCGGAATATTTCCACGGCGACGATGAGAAGCGTCGTGCCATTCGCGAACGCGGCGAGCACTTTCATGCGGCGGAAGCCGAAGGTGTGTTTCGAGCTCGCCGCCCGTGCCGCGAGCCTGATGGCCCCATAGCTCAGGGCGAGGGCGAAAATGTCGAGAAACACATGCGCCGCGTCGGAAAGGAGGGCGAGACTTCCGGTTAGAAGGCCGCCGACCACTTCCGCTACAAGGGTCAAGCTCGTGATCAGTATCGAAAGAAGAAGCTTATTCCCCGTCGCAGCGCCCAGCTCGGGGCTCAGTCCATGAACGTGCCCATGTTCATGAATATGCTCGGGCGCGTGATCATGGTCGCGCTCGATCATACTAGTTTCTCCGCTTGTGAATAGATGGCTTCGACTTCTGTTTTGGATAGCGACCGCTTTATCGCGATGGCGATGACAATGATTCCCGCGATATCGATCGCGAGCCGCGAAAGGGCGAATCGGACGCCCAGGGCGGACATTTCAAAAAGGAGCATCGGAAGCTTCGTGGTCGACCACGCGCCGATGAAGATGAGGATATTCGTGAAACTCGCGCCCTTCTTCATCAAAACCGCCGCCACGGGAAAAGCGCCATAAAGAGGCCCCGCGGCGAAGGAGCCGAGAAGAAAGGCGAGAACGCCTCCCTTCATCCCGGAGCTGGGCCCCATGAAACGCATCATCTTCTCTCGGGGCACCCACACATCGAGCAATCCGAGGAGGATGAAGATGGGCGGGATGACCAGGAGCATCGTCTTGGTCTGGAAGACGATCATCGAAAGCGATTTTTCGCGGTAGCCCGGAAGGATGAGGATAAATGCCACGAAGGCGGCAGCGGCGACGATAAAACCGATGTATCGTTTGATAAAAGCTTTCATAATCCCACCACCCAGCCGACAAAGATCGCGGCGACAAAGGAAAAGATGAAAGCGAAACCGTTCCTGAGCAAAGCGGCCCGCCTGCCGAAGTATTTCATCTCCATGGGGAGGGTGACGACGCCCACCATCATGAGGCTGGAGACAAAGGCGGCGATCTGCGTCGCGCCGGCGCCGGCATTCAGGAGAGCGGCCGCCGCGGGGAAGGCGACAAAGCCCGGTATCAGCGTGATCGCGCCTACCAGGGCCGCGATAATGACGCCCAAGGGACCGCTTCCGCTGCCGAGGTAACGGGCTATCGTTGCCGTATCGAGAACGGCCAGCGTAACAGCGACAAGGATGAGCACGACGAGAAGCTGTGGCAGAATCCCTTCAAAAGCCTTCCATGCCTTTTTCAGCGCCTTGACGGTTTTGCCCCGATCTTTGAGGAGCGAGGCGAGAAGTCCCACACCCGCGATCACATACAGGATAACGGTATCCATTCACGCCTCCGCGCCGCAATGTTTGCATGCGGGCAATTCAGCATCGCATTGCTTTCCCCCGACCCTTTCCACGCAGTCGAAGGTGTCAACGATACAGGGGAAGTCCAGCCGGTAGATTCGCTTCAAGCCCTCATCGCGGCACGAAACGATTCCCGCGTCGCGAAGTACCGAAAGATGCTTGGAAATGTTGGTCCGTTCCACCGAACACGCGCAGCTGAGCCCTTCGAGCATTTCCACGAGTTCGTTGACGCTTTTCTCGCCAGAGCTGAGGGTGTGGATGATCGCGAGCCTTGCCTCGCTTGCCATTGCCTTGAACACGAGCGTTTCACGGGCGAGGCGTGATGGATCTACTATGTCACTCATTATTCACATAGTACAGAAAACAAGAGGTTGCAGTCAATAGTCGATATCAGGAAGAAGAACGTTGGATGAGGTTGGAGGGGAGCGTCACATGCATGGGCTCGGGATAGCGCCCCTCGATGCGCTCGAAGAGCATTTCGGCGCTTTTTTCCCCCATAGTGAGGAGGGGCAAAGCGAAGGTCGTGATCGGAATCGGCCAGAACGCCCCGAATTCGCGGTTGTCAAAGCCTATGATCTTGATATCGTTGGGGACTGACAGCCCCCGCGCCGAAGCCTGATTGATAGCCCCCGCAGCCATGTAGTCGTTGGCGCAGAAGACCGCGTCGAACTCTGGGAATCGAAGCAGCAAAGTCTCCATACATCGGGCGCCGGAATCGGCGGAAAAATCGCCATGTATTACTTGTTTGGAGGCATCGAAAGGAATGTTGTTGTCCTCGAGGGCTTCCAAGAATCCCGCGAGTCGCTCTTCGCTGGCAAGGCGACTCTCAGGGCCAGCTATAACGGCGGGATAGCGGCAGCCACGGGAAAGCAGATGAAGGGCTGCTTCCTTCCCGCCCGCAAAATCATCGGGCTGCACCGAAGGAATAGTCTCATGGACTCGGGTGTTGACAGTGACGATCGGCATCTCGAGCGAGTGCAGAAAATCGGCTTGGACTGTCTGTCTCACACCATAAGCGATGATGATGCCATCGACTCGGCGCTTTCTCAAAAAATCCACGGCTCCATGAATGTCATAGTTAAATTCCACGCCACTCGTGAAAAGAAGATAGGCGTTCCTTCGTCGCGCAATTTTTTCGGCGCCCTGGATGATTCTGGCGGCGAAAACCTCGGTGATGTCGTAGGCGAAAAAGCCTATGACGCCAGTGGAGGAAGAGCGCAGGGCTCGGGCGTTTGGGTTAGGCTCATAGCCGAGATCCTTGATAGCCTGGAAAATTTTTTCTTTCGTCGCTTGGCTGATAGTCCTTTTGCCGTTCAGCGCGTGGCTTACCGTTGAATTGGCGACGCCCGCCGCCTTGGCGACATCTTGGATGGTGACCATTGTCACCCATACTACTACTTTGATGCATCTATGACCACTACAATCTATCACATCATTAAAGAGGTCTCTGGAAAAACGGCCCAGCTCTCAGCTCATAGCTCTCAGTACCAGCTCCCAAGCCTTTCTTCCGTATTCCAGATAGATCCCGCGCTGGTCGAGCCCGGGAACAGCCGCGCCTCCTAGGTGGATTTGGCTAGCCATATGGGGTTCTATGGAAAATAGTCCCTCATATCCCCGGCTTATCAACTCGCGGGCAAAATTCTCCACGCCACATTCGCCTTCGCCCGGATAGGTGTGCACAATTCCCGATGAAGAACGAACGCAATCCTTGATGTGAAAATGGACAATGTAGGGAAGAGCCACCTCGAAGAATCGCGTGGTGAGCTCAATATCCCCTCCGTGGCTGACCGGGTTTCCCGTGTCGAATACGACGCGAAGAGCCGGGCTATCGATCTTCGACAAAAGCTCGCCGAGGTTTTCCGGACTCGCTGAAGCCCAGCCATCGCAATTCTCATGAACGAGCACGATGCCTTCGCCTTCTGCTATAGTGACGAGTTCATTCATCCGCCTGAAGGTCTCGGCTTTCCATTCAGCTTCCGTAAGCCTGTCATTCGGGTAAGACATGATACGCAGGTAGCTCGTCCCCAGTTTTCGCATTCGGGGAGCGGCTCGCCTAAGGTCGTCTATATCCTTTGGGAAAGGGGTGGTAATAGGTCTTGCCCAATTCGCGATAGCCGATCCAAATGAAACGACGCTGAAGCCTGTTTCGACTACAGCCGCCCTGACTTGGTCGAAATCCGCGTCCGACATTTCGCAGATGTTTTTTCCGCCGACATTCCGGATCTCTATATCCTTCCATCCGAGGTTGCGGTGATTCGCGAGTTGCGCCTCTATGTCCGAGTCGCTCTCATCGGCGATACCCGTCATCCAATTTGACGACTTTGCTGATTTTTTCATTTTTTCCACTCCACCACGACGCCGATATGATTTGCCCCATCTTTTAAAAGCGTGTCGTACATAGCCAGTATTCCCTCGGGGCTGATTCGATCGGTGAAGAAAGGCTCCACGACGAGAGAACCAGAACCGATCCGCGCAAGGGCGTCCCGCGCGAACAATTCATGGCTCGGTTTCCCGGCTGCGGCTCTTTGGGGATACCGCCCCTCATGCGCTCCTATGAGGATAGTGGCCTTTCTGTGGATGAGTTTGTATACATCGAGTTCAACTTTTCCGCGCGCCGACCCCAGAAGCACGACTTCCCCACCCTTGTTCACCGCGAGAAGCGAGTCGATGACGAGGGAGGGTATGCCTGTGGCCTCTATGACGACTGATACGCCGCGGTTTCCCGTCATTTCAGCAATGACTTTCTGAAGATTTCCCGCTGAATTATCGATCGCATTGACAAGACCACAGCGAGAGGCCAGGGCCAGCCGTTCTGCCGAAGGATCAGCGATCAGAACCTTAGTGCTTTTAAGCTCGCGGAAGAGCTGCCCAGCGAGGTTGCCTATAATGCCCGCACCCAACACTAGCACGTTGCCTTCTGTCTGGGACGCTTCCACCGCGGTCCTGGCGATTTGGGCGAAGCGTGCGAAAAGCGACGGTTCGCTCTTCATCCCCCTAGGAATGGGAATCCAAAAATCGCGATCCGCATCGATGATCGCCGCTTCAGCATGGGGTTTGTAATGTAAGATCCTATCGCCCGGCTTAGGGAATCCTGGCTCAGAGGCAAGCCCCGCGCCAAGCGCTTCAATGATTCCTATGGTCGCGTATCCAGGAAAAAGCGGATAACGCGCCCAGGTGATCTCAGGATCCTTGAACCCGATATGAGTTCCGGTGTACAGAGCAAGCTCTGTTCCAGGACTGAGCAAGGAGTATTCGCTCCTGACGAGTGCCGCCCGTAGCGGAAGATTTCCATCCAGTTCGCATGTTTCAAGCGCCGCCTGCAAGGGGCCTAAGAACACTACCCTGCGTATAGTTATCGGTTTCATAAATAGTCTCCTCGTACGATGAACCGTATAGACTCCGGCGCTTTATGCAACTTGTATTCGATCTCCCTGCCATGCGCCCGCCCTTCCAAGCTTTCGATTAGAAAATGCTCTGGCACCTCGAATCTCCACACTTTACCAAAAGCCGTATCTCGAGCTTTTCCAACGGGGGTCATGGTAAACTTGTGGCATCCATCTCCGAGCCTCTTGAATTCCATGCTATAGCGCCAATAACTGCCTTCGATAAAATCGCTTTCGCCGTCATCCTCGCTATGAAGGCAGATTGTCGAAGCTTCATCGGTAGGCGGAAATAAAAGAAATTGGAATTCGCATAAGACTTTGTCGCCGAGGGATCCGCGCAACAAGGAAGTCGGAATCGCGGTCCCGCAGCGGAAAAAGTAGCGCAACGAGTTCGATGGATATTCAAACTCGACGTTGGTCCCTCCTTTATGAAGCTTCTTTGAAAAGGGATCGAACCAATCGGCTCCGGCGGGAAAATGCAGTCGAGCCTCCGTACTGCCCTGCTGGGGCGGACCTGGGATCAATAAAGCGTCGCCGGCCATCCTGTCGAGAGTGTTATATGAAAGCGCCGAATCTTCAGGGAATTCGAAGGCGAGGGCGTTTTCCATAGGGATGCCAGTTTCGGCCGCCCGTATCGCCAGATCATAAATATAGGGAAGGAACCTATATCGTTCCTGGATAAAATACCGCATCGTGTCGAGCGTTTCCGGGAATGTCCAGGGTTCCGTCACTTTGCCGTCGGCCTTCCACGAATGCATGACGAAGCGGGGTTGGAATACAGCGCTCTGGCACCAGCGCAAAAGCAGCTCCTTGTCTGGATGGTCGCCGAAAAAGCCGCCCAAATCATGCCCATAGATTGGCAGGCCGCTGAGGCCGAGATTCAAGCCCATGGCGATGTTGTATCGAAGCGTTTCGTAATTCGAGACATTATCCCCTGTCCATGTCCGCGCGTATCGCTGCAACCCCGCGTAGCCGGCGCGGCTTATAAGCCAGGGGCGTTTGCCTGGATTCGCCTTTTTTAGCGCTTCATAGGACGCTTGAGCCATCTGTACAGGAAGGTATTTTCTCTTCGCCTGGATTGGCAGCGTCTCATCTTCTATCTCAAATTCGTTGTTGTCGTTCCAGACTCCCGAAGCCCCGCGCTCGATAATATTCTCCGAAAGCGCCTTTACCCACCAATTGAAGCCTTCCTCGCGCGAGAAGTCCACGAATGAGGCGTTGTTGCCCCAATAATAACTGAGCAGCGGCCTTCCTTCCGCGTCGGGCACGAAAACGCCACGCTCCGCAAGAGCGGCGTACCAGGGATGCGTTGAGAGGATCCCTGGTTTGACATTGCAGCAGATGCGATATCCTCGTTTCCTCAGTCGCGCAAAAAAGCTATCCGGATCGGGGAATTTTCTTTTATTCCACACGAAGGTGTAGCGCTCCCCATTGGCTGCCTTGGCATAGCCCGAAGAAAAATACATTCCCTCGCAAGGGATATCGGCTTTTTCAGCTTTTTCAAAGAAATCGAGAACTCGTTTTTCGGCATCGTCGGGATCAGTATAGGCCATGCTGGAAGCCAGGTAACCGAATGAAAAAAGCGGCGGTAGCGCCGGCATGCCCACAACCTCGCAATATGAAGTGAGCAGGTCGCGGTATGTATCCCCTAGCATGAGGTAATAGCCAAAAGGGCCATCCCCCAAGTCGACGGAATAGTAGAACCTGCTTTCGGCGCCGAAATTGACCTCGTCCACCCTCAGATTGGGGAAATACAGCCCGATCAAAAAAGACATCGAACGGTTCATCCTGATGAAGAACGGGACGGATTTATAGAGCGGATCGCTCATCGCGGCATCGTAGCCAAGAGAGTCCTTGTTGAAAAGCTTGAAGGACCTGTTTCTTTTGTTGAGATATCCTGATTTTTCGCCGAGGCCGAAAAAAGCGTCGTCATCTTCGAGACGAAAATTAAATTTGCCGCGCAATATGCTTTTTGTCGCACCGAGCTGGGCCCGGAGAGGAAAGCGCGGAACGACGGTGTCATCATCGCCGATACGACCACCGTGGATTAGGACCCCGCCTCTGAATACGGCCAGAGTAGCCGTCTCTTTATCGACTGAAACCCTGATATCCCTATAGAGCAATTCGAATGTCGAATCGCCCTCGACGACCGATTCCCAATCCTCAAGCGCCGATGCCGCGTGCCGTTCCGAAAAGAGCCCTGGATGCGGGATGGTCTTCTCCGCCGGGAAAATCGAATTATCGAGAACATAGAACACAGAAATCGTTCGGGGACCATGGATCGCAAGTTCGAGACGACCATTGTCGCCCCAAAGGAGGACTTTCTTATGTTCTCTCCGCGATTCGCTGAGATTTGCGATGGTATAGATCATTATTTATGCCTTGACTCCGCCGGCTGTCAGGCCGGTCACAAAATATTTTTGCAGCACTATAAAAACGACAATCATCGGGATCATTGTGACGACCGTCATCGCCAGCAAATTCGCCCAATTGATCTGGTACTGGCCGACGAAATTGGCGAGAGCTAGCTGGAGGGTCATTTTCCTCTTCGCCGATATGACGATGAACGGCCACAAAAAATCATTCCATCTCCACATGAAAGAAAAGATCGCTATGGTCGCGATAATGGGCTTCGCGAGCGGGACGATAATCTTGCGAAAAATGAGAAACTCCTTGGCTCCATCGATCCGGGCCGCTTCGATGAATGAATCGGGAATAGTCTGGATATATTGGCGCGCCAGGAAGACTCCCGTCGGCGTCGCCGCGGGAGGAATGATTACACCCCATAGAGAGTTGAGAAGCCCTAGATTTTTCAATAGAAGGAAGATCGGAACCATGATCGCCTGAAGTGGTATCATGAGGGTTCCTATCATCATGTAAAAGATAAAATCGCGGCCTTTGAAATAAAATTTGGAAAGTGCATAACCTGCCATTACATTGATGGTTATCGTTATAAGAGTCGCCACGACCGCTACAAATACGGAATTCTTGAAATACGTGATGAAATCCCCGCTCGCGAAAGCGGTAATATAGTTCGCTATCGTCGGATTCCGAGGCAAAATCGTCAGCGGGTAAGTGAAGAGTTCTGACTGCGGCTTGAGCGAAGAGATGATCACCCAGAATATTGGGAAAAGAAACACACAGGAAAAAAGCGCTAGAAGACCATATCTTAAGGCTTTATTCATTGGTATACTCGTTTTTTTGCGCGATGAACTGTACAGTCGTGAATAATCCGATCACCGCGAGAAGCACGACGGACATCGCTGCCCCATAGCCAAGCCTATCCTCTTCGAAAGCCACTTGATAGATATATTGGACAAGGAATTTGGTCGACGATCCAGGCCCGCCTTGCGTCATCACGTATATCAGTTCATAGGATTTGAAAGCCTCTATCGTGGAAAGAACAACAACGACAAGGATCATCGGACGAAGCAAGGGCAGCGTTATTCGGCGCAATACGATCCATTTGGTGGCTCCATCAATCTCCGCCGCTTCATAATAAGTGCTCGGAATGGCCTGCAATCCACCGATGAACATCATCATGAAATAGCCGACCCTTGTCCATATCGTAACCATGATCAGACTCGCGTTTGCCATGGCGCCGTTTGTCAGCCATGACACGGGTTTCTGGCCCAAGAGTTTGAGAATATAGTTGAAAATGCCAAGATCGAACCCCAATATCCATCTCCAAGCGATGCCAACGATAATGAGACTCAACATCGTTGGGAGGTAGTAGAAAGCCCGGAAGAGCCCCATGCCTTTCCCTTCCTTCGAAAGCAGAAGCGCTAGCCCTAGCGCGAAAACAACAAGCAAGGGCACAACAAAGATGACATAAACAAAGGTATTGGCCAGCGTCTTCCAGAACATGGCATCGCTAAGCAGCTTCTGGAAGTTTTTGAATCCCACAAACCCGGTGCCGCTTAGGATGCTCCAGTCGTAAAGTGACATCCGCAGCCCCAGGACAGCCGGAAGTATTATAAAGATCAAAAATATCAGAAGGTTAGGCGTTAAAAACAAAAGTGGGGCAGCTGTCTGTTCAAATGTCCCGTGCGTTCGCTTCCTAGGTGCCATGTATCATCTCTTTTAGCGCAAACCCCCCTCCCTGAAGGGGAAGAGGGCTTCGCGTGTGGTGGTGATGAAGTATTACTTTCCGAAGTAGGTATTTCCCTTAGTCTGAATATTGATAGCCGTCTGAGCCATGGTCTGTTTTCCCAATAGTCCTTCGACAACCTGTTCTCGGATATACGAATAGATCTTGTTGAGATCGGGGCTCTTCCAATCTTCGGCCGTGTAGGCCGGGGTCGCGGCAAGATCAGCCGCGAACACTGCGAAGTCGGCGTTTCTTGCGCTATACGTTATAGCGGCATCGCTCCGTGCCGAAAGATTGAAAGTATCCTTGCAGTATTGCTCATTGTGCGACTTATCAGAAAAGGCCGCGATGAGATCCAGCGCTTCTTTTTTGTGTGCTGAAGTTTTAAAAGTGCCGACGAATTTCCCGCCGGGGACCGAAGAGTTGATCTTGCGTTTTGGCATCCTCACGGCCGCCCACTCGAAATCTTTTATCGTGGCATTGTAGGCGTTGATGAGCCAGGAACCGCCAACATGGCAGGCCACGAGGCCCGCGGAGAACAATTCCTGCGGATTTTCAGAACCCATCCAAACCGATGCTGGTGCTAGGCCATCATCATGAAGCATCTTGAAGAAGTTGAGCGCGTCAAGGTTCTCAGGGGTATTGAAATTCATCGCCTTGCCATCATTCGTGAGAAAACGTCCGCCGGCTTCGAACATAAAAGTGGAAAACCTGTGCGGCGAGAAATCGACGGTAATGCCATATTTCGCCTTCGGGTTCGCCTTGAGCACTTTCTTCATCGCTTCGACCCACTGATCCCAGGTCCAGGTCTGGGACAGCTTCGCTACATCTATGCCCGCATTGGCGAAGAGGGTCTTGTTCACGATCATGCCATTGGCTGTAGCCTCTGTAGGCATGGCGACTAGGCGGCCCGCCTCATCCCTGGCCAGAGCTAGCGAGGAAGAGTAGTAATTCTTGGCGAGAGTATCGAAGGTTTTGCCCGTGAGGGGCTCGAGCTGATCGACGAACATCGCGACCTGATTGTTCGTGATGCGGACTACGTCCGGAGGGTTGCCGCCTGCTATCATCAGTTTAAGCTTGTTCTCATAGTCCTTGAAGGGAATCACCTGCATATCAAGTACAACATTCGGATGGCTTGTCTGATAGTCAGCCATCGTTTTCATGAAAACATCCGACTCGTTCGCGTCGTTGAACCAGACAACGCTAAGCGTGGTTTTCTGTTGTGCCCACAGAGAACTCGGTACGGTTGCAGCCAGCACGACAAGCAAAATCAAGGCCGTCATTGATCTACGTCTCATCTTTGCCTCCTGATAGGGAAAACGTTTTGACAGTTGAACTGTAAGTCTCCTTTTCATTCCTGTCAAGTTTTTTTATCGAAGCGAACATGGATTCTCAGACAGGGTTTTTGCCGATACCAGCCGCTCGATAAAGGTCCTTGACTAGGCTTACTGAATACATTGCTTCCTCGCCATCGACGACCAGGCGCCCCTTGCTTTCAAGGGTGTCTAGAAAATTCCGGTATTGTCTGCGGTGTGATTCTTCTTCGGGTTCAAAGCGGGATAAGCCCGATCTCGCCATGCTCCCGACGCCGTAAAGGGCCCGAATTTCCTCATCTTCGATGCCCTCTTCGGCGAAGCGCCATTCGGTTATGCGATCCTCCTCAATGATGGCCGTACCTTCCATACCCATGATCTCAAGGCGTTTTGGAAAGCCTGGAAAGGCCGCCGTCGTCGCGGCGAGCAGTCCGAAAGCCCTGTTTTCCCACTTCAGGAGAGCGATGGCGGTGTCTTCGACCTCGATGCCATCATGTCCGAGAGCCCCTGCCCGGCAGCACTGGATTTCGGGCTTGCCCATGAGCCAGGAGACGAGATCGATCATGTGGATAGCCTGATTCATATAGGCCCCGCCGCCATCGAGAGCCCATGTCCCGCGCCAGGGACTGGCCGAATAGTACTCCTTGGTCCTGAACCACGGGACATGGGCCTGCACAAGAGAAAGTCTTCCAAAGCGCCCCGCGTCCAAGGCCCTTTTTACGAGGAGCGATGATCGATAAAACCGGGTTTGGAATACCCCGCCGAGCAGGCGCTTGGCTTTTTGCGCTTCCGAAATCAAAAGCCGACATTTTTTAAGATTTATCTCCAGAGGTTTTTCGACGATGACATGCTTGCTGGCTCGCAACGCGGCAAGCGCAGGGTCGAAATGCGCGCCGGAAGGCGTGCAGACTACGACAATATCTATGGCGGGATCGGCCAGGAGGGCATCGAGTGACGAATAATCCTGGCAAGACCAGGCGGAAGCGAAAGCCTCCCGGGCATCTTTTCTAGGCTCAAATCCTCCGACGAGGCGGCAGTCATCAAGGCTCTTGATCGCCCCGGCATGCACAGCCGCGATTGTGCCCAGCCCGACAATGCCTATGCCCTTTTTCCTCATTCTCGCTTCCTTTGAAGTGACTATCAAAACGTTTTCCCTATTATATTTCAAATAGGAAATTCGTCAATCAAAATCGTCGCGGCCACAACATCAAACTGTCGATTTCCAGATCGTAAAAGAAAAGCGGCGAGTCGGTATTCCAATTCCGTGGCAGGCAGTGAGACGAAGCACTAGAGACCCGAAGCGCTTGCGATCCTCATCAAGAGAATTTCTTCCAGAAGGCTTCGAGGAACTCCGCGACAGCGACGCCGTCGGGAGGGCAACCGGGGATGAAAGCTTGGGCGCCGCGGGCGCAGACGCCGCAGCTGATACCCTCATAGGTCAGGCCGCGGAAACCCCTGCCGATCGCGATGCGCGATTGCGCCCGGCGCGCGAGGGCGGCATCGAGATTTTTCAAGTGCCCCCGCTCCTCGACGCGGGCTAATCCATGCACGAGCGCCGCGTAACAGGCCGAACAGGCGGAACGCTCGTCGACGCGCGCGGCTAAGGCCTTCACGCGGCCGGTCCGGGCGGGAACCGCGGAAGCGGCCTCCCTGTCCCCAAGCTCGATGACGCGCGCCGACAAAAGATCGGCGGAGCCCACGCCATAGCGTTCGGCAAGGCCGATATAGGGCACCTCCGAGGGATCGTGGCCCATGAGCTTGCACGCGTACGTGTCCAGGAGAACGGGATCGAGGCCCGCCACGAGTCGGTTCATAGGCACGGGATTCCCGCCCTCCTCGAAATCCAGGTCTCCGCAGAGGGCGTCGGCGAGGATGAAGCCAGGCTTGAGCACGCGATTCAGCCGGGCGATGGGCTCGTGAAGACCCAGCTCGTGGAAACGGCTTTTCTCGTCATCGGGCATGCAGCCTTTCAAATTCTTGAGCGCGCAGGTCAGGGTTGTCTGGCAATGCCCTTTGACGACGGGCAGGTTGATGATAAAGTCGGCGCCCATCGCCTGGTCGCATACCGCTACTCTGAGGCCGCCGCCGGCGTCATATCGTTTCCACGAATCCAGCTGGAGATCGATGAGGGGCACGCCCAGGCGCTCGGACAATTCCGTGTAGCCGGCGGCGGCGAAAGCCCGCGCCGTGGTGTCGCCCACCCAGGAGCCTTCCATGATCGAAATGCGCCCGAAGCCCTTCGAGCGGAGATAGCCGATGACGGTCTCAACGATTTCGGGATGCGTGGTAGCCCCCGAGGATGCGGGTTTGGACACGACCAGGTTGGGCTTGAGCGCCACATGCGCGCCAGGCGCTATCAGCGTTTCGATCTTGGCGGCGGCGAGCGCCTGGCGCGTCATATCGGCGGGATTCTTGCCATGGACGACGATGAGTTCATTTTTCAGCATAAACAAAGGGTAGCAGATTCAGCGCCGAGAATAAAAGCCCCGCGGCGGACCGTGGGGCGCTTCGATGTCGCATCACTTCATGAACATGTTCGGCAGGACCTCGGTGAACCAGGGGATGTAGGTTATAAGGAAAAGAACGACCAGCATCGCCGGCCAGAGCGGCAACATCGCCCTGCTTACTTTTTCTATCGTTGTCTTGCCAACCATGCAGCCGACGAAAAGACTCGCACCTACCGGGGGTGTGGTCAGCCCGATGCCCAGATTGAGCATGAGCATGATGCCAAAGGTGATCTCGCTCATCCCCGCTGCCTTCACGACAGGCAAAAGCACAGGCGTCACGATGACGATGAGGGGAGCCACGTCCATCACCATGCCGAGAAGGAGAAGGAGCACGTTCACGAGGAGGAGAATGAGGAAACGATTGTTGGTGAGGCCGAGGAAGGCCTTCATCACCGCGGCGGGGATCTGCAGGTAGGTCATCATCCAGCCGAAGGCGGAGGCGCAGCCTATGAGAAAGAGCACAATGGCCGTTGTCTTGACCGACTCCATCAGGATGGGGATGAGGTCTTTGAACTTCAGCTCCTTGTAGACGACGAAGCCGAGAAGCGCGGCGTACATGACCGAAACCGCCGAAGCTTCGGTGGCGGTGAAGATGCCCGCCGCGATGCCGACGACGATGATGAGGGCCGCCACGAGAGCGACGATGCCATCGAGCGCGATTTTCAGGCTTTGGCGCAGCGGCGGCCTCTTTTCACAAGGATATTTGCGCTTGAGCGCTATGATGAAACAGGCTACTGAAAGCGAGAGCCCGAGCATGATGCCCGGGATATAGCCGGCGAGAAAAAGCTTGCCCACGGATACGCCGCCGGCGACCATCGCGTAGATGACCATATTGTGCGAGGGCGGGATGATGATTCCCTGGCTCGCCGAGGCGATCGTCACGGCCACCGAGAAGTCCCTGTCGTAGCCTTTCTCGACCATCATGGGGATCATGATGCAGCCGGTCGAGGAAACATCGGCGACCGCGGAGCCGGAAACGCCGCCGAAAAACATGGACTCGATGCAGTTGACGATGGCCAGCCCGCCGGGCAGCGGCCCCACAAGGACATAGGCGAAATCCACCAACCGCTTGGCCACGCCGCCGCGCGCCATAATCGAACCCGCCAGGATGAACAGGGGGATAGCGAGCAGGGGAAAGGCTTGCATGCTCGCCGCCACACGTTGGGCGATAATGGCCGGTCCCATGCCGGCCGCGAGCGCCGCCAGAAGGGCGGAGATGCCCAGGCTGAAGGAAATGGGGATGCCGACGAGGATCAGGATCGCGAATGAGCCAAGAAGGATGATTTCAACGGGCATGGTTGGGTTCCGCCTTTACCGTGTTTTTCTTCGAAGCCTCAAGGATCTTCGCCACGATCCTGAAAAAGGCGAAGAGCATCATCAGCGCCGCCGCGATCGGCAGGACGAGATACGTTATGCCGATAGGCAATGGAACGGTGGACATCTGGCTCGTCCACGTCGCTTCCGTCAAAATCAAGCCATTGGTGAACAGAAAGTACGCGAAATAGCCGATGGCCAGGTCGATGATAATTTCGACGACGACGCCAAAGCGCTTGGGCACTTTCTTCGTAAGTATTTCGAGCCTCATGTGATCGCCCGTCCAGACGGCCGCGGCCGCTCCGAGCAAGCCTACCCACATGATCGCCGTCACGGAGAATTCCTCGACCCAGATGGGGCTCTTCTGCAGGATGTATCGCGCGAACACTTGCCAGCATACGACGATGGACAATACCGCCATGAGGGCCGCGGCGATCGCGGTGAGCACGCGCTCGGTCTTGGCGATGATCTTGAAAATGATAGTCTGCATCTAAGCCTCCACAAGGTTTGCTCGAGCGTC
>Ga0172379_10007209_pt1 | contig 14537 bp, 10 predicted proteins | sample GrowelOW334metaG_FD_119756 | JGI IMG/M metagenome (GOLD analysis project Ga0172379, IMG submission 119756) | Groundwater microbial communities from an aquifer near a municipal landfill in Southern Ontario, Canada - Groundwater well OW334 metaG | ecosystem: Environmental > Aquatic > Deep...
CACCTATCTTGATCCGACCCGCGCCGATCTTCAGTTTGAATTTCCACTTTCGGAAATTATTTTCGATTTTTACGATAAGCTTAAATCAACTACACGCGGTTATGCTTCGTTCGATTATGAATACATCGGTTACAAAGAAGCTGATCTTGTAAAACTTGATATTCTGCTTAACGGTGAAACAGTTGATGCGCTCTCAATGATCGTTCACCGCAGCAAATCTTTTGATTGGGGAAGAAAAGTTTGTGAAAAGTTAAAAGATCTGATCCCCCGCCAGATGTTTGAAATTTCTATTCAAGCGGCAATCGGCGCTAAGATCATTTCAAGATCAACCGTAAAAGCTATGCGGAAGAACGTGCTTGCAAAATGTTACGGCGGCGATATTTCGCGTAAGCGGAAGTTGTTGGAAAAACAAAAAGAAGGAAAGAAGCGAATGAAGCAAGTCGGGAATGTCGAAATTCCCCAGGAAGCTTTTCTTGCCGTTCTCCAAATTGAAGATTGATAAAAAGGAAGAATCTTATGAGAAAAATTATCTTTGCGATCTGTATTGTCGGCTTAACAACCTTTTCGATTTTCGCGCAGCAGAAGTATATGGTTTATTTTAAAGATAAAGGAATAACAACTCAAACTTCATTGCAAAAAACTTCCCAAGCTTATTCCGAAGCCGTTCAATCGCTTTCCGAAAGAAGCATCCAACGAAGAATAAAACACCGCGGCGCAGAAAATTTTATAACGTTTGAAGATGTTCCTCTTTATCAACCATACATTGCCGAGCTCGAAAACTCCGGTGTAAAAATCTGGAATAAATTAAAATGGTTCAACGCTGTTTCTCTCTTTGCCGATAAAGAACAGATCGCAGAGATTTCTTCACTTCCGTTTGTAGAAAAAGTTGAAGCCGTACAAACTCTTTCTTATAAAAAAGATAAGATAGAAGAACAATCTTCCAAAAGTCTTGAAAAAACTTCTATCGATAACACCGGACTCGCGTTCGATTACGGCAGTTCTTTAGGACAATATGCTATTTCCCAAATCCCGCAAGTGCATGCAAAAGGGATAACGGGAGACAGTGTTGTCGTTGGGATTTTAGATTCCGGTTTCCGCTGGAAACTAATTGAGTCGCTCGTCTCCAGAAAAGTAATTGCCGAATATGATTTCGTCTTTCACGATAACAACACCGCGAATGAAACCGGAGATGCTGGCGGACAAGACGGTCACGGAACTTCTATCTTTTCTCTTATTGGCGGATACAAAGAAGGTAAGATCGTTGCGCCTGCGTTCAACGCTTCATTCATTCTCGCAAAAACAGAAGATATTAGAACTGAAACGCACGTTGAAGAAGACAATTACGCTGCGGCGCTGCAATGGATGGACAGCATCGGTGTCGATATTACCACAAGCTCACTCGGCTACAACGAATTTGATCCTTCAACATTTTCGTACGTCTATGCCGATATGACCGGAAAAACCACAGTGATTACAAAAGCAGTTGAACTTGCGTTTACTCAATTCGGTATTTCAACATTTACTTCTGCCGGAAATGATGGAGATAAATTATGGCATTATATTGGCGCACCGGCAGATGGATTTAATGTCATTGCGGTTGGAGCGGTTTCAAACAGTAACTATAAAGCTTCATTCAGCTCGTTCGGTCCTTCATACGATGGAAGAATAAAACCTGAAATAGTTACGCAAGGCGTTTCTGATTACTCAGCAAGCGTTTCCGGTACTTCAACAAGCGCGTACGGCACTTCAACCGGAACTTCTGCTGCTGCGCCGATTGCCGCCGGAATAGGGGCGCAGCTCCTTTCTCTTTATCCTCATTTAACGAATGTGCAAATAAGACAAATTCTATTGGCAACAGCGGGCAATGCTTCTTCACCGAATAACGAGATTGGTTACGGGCTTCTTTCTTCGCTTAAAGCAATTTCATATCCAAACCTAAAAAAAGTTGATCAAACTTACTCTATCAATAAATGTTTTGAAGGCGAAAATATTTTATCACAAACCGTTCTTCTTCATCTAATAAATGGAATACAAACTGTTGAGCAGCCAATGAACATTGGGCAGAAAGGGATTTATAATTCAGTTATTCCATCTTACAGCGATGGAGATGTTCTCCAATTTTATTTTACTTATTCTGATAGCAGTCAGAACATTGTTAGAGAACCGGCAGATGGAAAATTCTTTGAAGCGACGTACGGAAAGTTGCTTGTAACTTCCATTACTGACGGCGTACCGGAAGCGTATGATCTGAAACAAAATTATCCCAATCCGTTTAACCTTTCAACTTCTATTACTTTTTTTGCTGTCGATAGTTCTCCGGTTGAACTTTCGATTTATGATGTGCTTGGTAAAAAAATTACAACACTCTACAACGGCATTCCGAAAATTGGTAAGAATGTTGAACACTGGAACGGTGAAAATAACTTCGGAGTAGTGCAAGCAAGCGGAATATATTTTTATGTTTTAAGAAACGGAAATAAAATTCAAGCGAAGAAAATGGTGTTGCTCAAGTGATTACAGACGATTTTCATTTAATCCAAAAAGCAAATTTTCCAGGAGTTGAATAAAATATTTGGTCTTTTTATCTCTTTTATAAATTGGACTGATCCCGAGCATCATATCGGAAACAAATTTTGAATTATCATAATCATTGATTTCATTTTCCAAAATTGCGTTCATGACTTTTATTGTCTGGGGATTTGCGATTTTGGAAATATCGCGACCAAGCAGAATTGCCCCGGTTAATTCAAAATCAAAATTATCATCAACTAGATCAGAATGTTCAAATTGTAACCGTTCAAAATTACCGGCTTCGATATAGTTTCTAATGATATAGAGAATATCCAAAGCATCGCGCGAACGCGTTGGGAAACCATCTTTCCATGAAATTAATTTCATCATCACTAGTCCTCTTATAGAAGCGATTTTAATATCGAGAGGAGGATTAGTTTTAATCCGGAAAGATTCTGCATCATCGAAGCACTCGTCAAATCCCACAATACTCATAACTTTTGCATCTTTGTCCGGCCATTTAATATATGTTGAATCAATGGATATTTCTCCAAAGGGAATGATGTCGATGCTTGGGATAGATTTGTATGTGAATCGGTGAACTATCTTAGAGGAATAGAAGTTGTTTTCCATAAGTGTATTTGCAAGTGTTGAATAATCATCCCAACTTCTTATCCGTATGCTAAAATCAATATCGTTTGTTGCTCTTTCAATTTTAATCCCATGCTTAAGATTAAAAATTATATCTCTTGCTGTTGCTCCAATTACAAAGAAATCCATTCCCAAGCTGTTAGTAATCTCGGAAATTACTGTTAATACTTCAAGTGTAAACGGGTCTAATTTAGTTGAAATGTCCAGCAATTTCTCTCTCGAAAATTATGTCGGCTGTTTCAATGTTTCTCGGGTCTCCGGTAGTCTTTAGATCTGTATAAATTAGAATTACCGGGGCAAGATTTTTAGCTTCATTGTCATCTTTGAAATTCCAAAACTTTTTTATGATTATAATATTTCCGTTTGGATTTTTTTTCAACCGATTTCTTAGAATAAACTCACCTAACTTATCTCCAACATAAACGGTATGAAGTTGAGGGCGTAAATAATTAGTTAATTGAGTAGCGGCAGTTTCTCCTCCGAACATCGCTCCAAAATAGTTGAGATCCATTGTTTTTATTATTTCAGGGTTCTCAAGTTGAAATCTACCGACAAAATATTTTGGTTTTACCAATCCCGGGTATCCCAAAATCCATTCTTTTAACAGTTGATTCTTATTTCCCAATATTTTCCCATGAATTTCATCATCAATCAGAAATCCATGTTTTTTCAACTGCCCCATTGTTTTGTGAACGGTTCCAAGAGCAACATTTGCCATTTCAGCAATTTCGCGATAGGGATTTTTTTCCAACTTTTGGTTACACAATAGAGCAAAGATAATTTGCAAACCGGCAGTTTGGAATAGACATATATCTTTTCCGCCAAGATTTTTTTCTGCTGTTATTTTTTGTCCTTTCACATAGATATATAACGGAGGAACTTTTATGTGAACATTCCCGGCAGCATCAATAAAATTAATTCCAAGATTCTTTAATAGTTCTATTGTTTTGGCGTTCGCAAATTTTGTAATTAGGAGAGGGAGTTCGCCTAATTGCTCCAAACGGTTTTTTATTATTCCCAAGTTTGCTTTATTTACTTGCGGAATTACTTCAGCAACAAAATGGAGTTCATAGTTTTCTTCTCTTAAGAAAAGATTAACTTTATCGTCGGTTACATAGGTTGTAAGCCTCAAACCGGTTCCTTCTTCAACACTGGTAACCGCTTTTGTGATGATATTTTTGTAAGTCTCTTTCATCGTCAAATATATATGTTCATTAATCGCAAATATATAAATATAATGAACAAAAAACAATAAATAAGTTCGATTTATAGGGGAAACGTTCATTATTGTTGTTATTTATAATATTATGAACACACGATAAGTAACACTTTTTTCGATAATAACGTTTATCTGTAATAGCTGACAGAAAGAATGCAACTCAAAAGTTGATCCACTGCGAGTCCGCTATCATTCCATTGTAAATCTTTTTTAAATAAATCGGTTTATCTAATTTAAAACAAAAGTAACTCAACCAATCTTTACAGAAGTCATCTGTCAAAGAGTCCATCACACTTCATCAGTAAATAAGTTGATGCTCTCATCTTTGCTGAAGTACAAATAGCCATGGACTAACAGCAGATAGTAAAATATATCCAGCTCCTATTGACAAAATCAACAGTGTTGATTATATTGCAATAAAAAAATATAAAATTATGGGTTTGACCGAAAGAAGACAAAAAGAAAAAGTGGAAATGCGGCAAAGTATTCTTGATGCCGCTATGGATCTTTTTAGCGCTGAAGGATTTGAGAGCGTTTCTATTCGCAAAATTGCAGAGAAAATTGAATATCATCCTTCCACAATTTATCTTTATTTTGAAGATAAAGACTCGATAATTTTCGAACTGCACAATATTGGCTTTTTGAAATTGTTTGATAAACAAATGTCGATTCAGACTATTCCGGATCCGCTGGAACGGCTTCTTGCGCATGGACGCGCATATCTCGAGTTCGCTCTTGAAAATCCCCATTTTTACGACATTATGTTCATCCTCCCCAACGCGGCTGAGAAACTTAGAATTTGCGCCAAGTGGGAAGGAAAAGACCGCGCTTACGGTTTGTTGGAAAAGAATATAAGAGAATGTATGGAAGCCGGATATTTCACCGGACTTACTGTTGAAGGATTAGCTTTTGTGTTATGGTCGATGATGCATGGAATAGCTACGCTCCATATTAGGCGCGGAATAGTGCTTGAAGAATTTTATCGTGAGCAAGCTAATAACCTTGTTGAATATTCTTTAGATATTCTAAGAACAGTTATTCAAAAATTGATGAAGTAAAATTCATATATTTTTTGCCCATATGGTCAACACTGTATATATTTTATATAGCGTATAAAAGAATCAACGTTGAATATAAGCTTGAAAGAAATCAACATAGATATCTAAAAGGAAGACGATTGAAAAGGACTGAGTCAAAGTCAAAAATCAATTATCGGTTTATTAATTAACTCGTTTATAAGAATTACAAAAACGAAAGGTACAAATGAAATCACTCACAAAACTCTTTATCATTTTCATCCTGATGATGAACGCTCAAGCGCAAAGCAGACTTGAGCAGTACATCCATGAAGGGATCGAAAAGAATATCGTTCTCCAACAAAAGAAAATTTCGTATGAAAAAGCTATTACGGCTTTGCATATAGCCACCAGCTATTTTTTCCCGTCCCTCAATCTTCAAGCGAATTATACAAGTGGTGAAGGAGGGAGAAGCATCGCCATTCCGGTTGGTGATATGATGAATCCGGTTTATCAAACATTAAATCAATTGACCGGTTCAAACTCGTTTCCGCAAATAAGTAATGTAAATGAAAATTTATTCCCCTATAAATTTTACGATGTGAAAATTAGAACCGCACTGCCGTTGATTAATACGGATTTGATTTTTAACAGAAAAATCCAGAGTGGGCAAACGCAGTTAAAAAAATATGAAGTTGAAATGTACAAACGTGAATTGGTGAAGGAAATAAAAGTTGCGTACTTCAATTGCTTAAGTGCTGAATCTGCCGTAAAGATTTATGAAAATGCACTTCTCTTAGCCCACGAAGGGAAGCGTGTAAATGAATCACTTTTGAAAAACGGAACGGGGTTGCCTGTTTATCTCCTCCGTTCTGAAAGTGAAATTGAACAAATCAATGCACAAAAAATCGAAGCGGAAAATCAACTCTCGAATGCAAAACAATATTTTAATTTTCTTCTGAATAAGAATCTTGATGCGGAAGTTGTTCTGAATCTGACAGGAGAATATGAAAATTTACTTTTTAAAGGACAATCAGTTGTTGATGTCTCTCTTTCAAAAAGAGAAGAGGTCTTGATGCTGCAGCAAACGATTGACATAAACAACTCTGTAGTAAGGATGAAAAAATTTTATTGGATTCCCAAAGTAAATGTATTTATGGATCTTGGAGCGCAAGATCAAAAATGGAAATACAACAAACACTCGCGTTATTATTTATTCGGTTTTCAACTTGATGTTCCGATTTTTGAATCGTTTAGAAATCAATATCAAATTGATGAAGCGGAACTCGGACTGCGCGACGCAGAATTGAATTATAAAAACATCGGTAGTCAACTTCGCTTAAGTGCAAATATTGCCGCAAATGCGGTACTAACGGCAAACCAAAAATATCAATCGGCGCTCAAACAATTTGAAGCGGCAAAAAGTTATCACAAGTTGGTAATGAAAGGTTATCAGGAAGGAATAGACACCTTCATCGAAACAATTGACGCCCGAACTCTGCTGCTTACTTCGGAAATGCTTGTCAACATCAACAGGAATAACCTTCTTACTGCAAAAGCAAATTATGAACGTGAATTAGCCAATAACGAAATCAACTAACAAATAAGAGAGAACACGATGAAAAAACTATTTTTAATAATCTCATTCTTCGGAATCATGGTAAGTTTTTCGCTAACCGGATGCAAAAAAGAAGAAACTGCCGCAACGGAAGATATTATTCCTGTAAAAGTTGTTGAGCTGAAAAAAGAAAATGTCCGGAGAGTTATTACTTCTTCAGGTCAATTTTCTACCGATGATGAAACTTTTCTTTCATTTAAGACCGGTGGAATTATTAAAACAATTTTTGTAAAAGAAGGTGATGCCGTAAAACGGGGACAACTACTCGCCGCACTTGAATTAACCGAAATTAGCGCCGGAGTTTCGCAGGCGAATGCGGGTTACGAAAAAGCTTTGAGGGATTACAAAAGAGTGAACAATCTTTATAAAGACAGTGTCGCCACACTTGTTCAATTACAAGATGCAAAAACGGGATTGGAAATTTCAACCCATCAACTTGAAATCGCAAATTATAATCTTCGTCATTCGGAAATAAAAGCGATTACTGATGGATTTATTTTGAAGAAATATGTGACTGTAGGAACATTCGTTAGTCCCGGTATGCCGATTCTTCAAACAAACGGTGCAAGCAAGGGGAATTGGATTTTAAAAGTCGGGGTGAGTGACAACGAATGGTCGTCTATAAAAATTAATGATACCGCCACAATTGAAATTGACGCGGTGCCCGATAAAAAATTCGAGGCAAAAGTTTTTCGCAAGTCCGAAGGGGTTGATCTTTATACCGGTACATTCACAATCGAATTGAAATTGACAACAAAACCAACAGTTCAATTAGCAAGTGGTTTATTTGGTAGGGCGGCAATCACTCCGGCACAAACGATCTCTTCATGGCTTGTATCATATGACGCTATCTTAGACGGAGACCGAAATTCGGCTTTTGTTTTTACAACCGATGATTACAAAACTGTTAGAAAAATGAAAGTAAATATTGTGGAGGTACGCGAAGATAATGTGCTGATTAGTGACGGATTGGAAAATTCTAAAGCCTTAATCACTTCCGGCAACGCGTATTTGAGCCACGGTTCATCAATCAGAGTTGTAAGGTAAGACTTTTATGAAAATATCAGAATATGCGGTAAAAAATCCCCAACTTACGTTGCTTATTTTTCTAATGGCGGTTATCGTTGGAATAAACACAATTCTTAATATGCCCCGTTCGGAGGACCCGGAGATCACTGTTCCGGAATTTCCTATTGTGGTTATTTATCCGGGAACAAGTCCGGCGGATATGGAAAATCTGGTCGTTGATCCTCTAGAAAAAAAGCTTTCCGGCTTGGAAAATGTTAAGAAAATTACAAGTGAAATAAGTGACGGGCTTGCGGTTATTGACGTTAAATATAAACACGGAAGTAATGTAAATGATAAATACCAGGAAGTTATACGCGAAGTGAACAATATGCGCGGGCAGCTTCCAAAGGATATTTATAGTATCGAAATTCAGAAACTGCTTCCGTCAAATGTAAATGTGCTGCAGATTGCACTCGTTTCTGAGAATGCAAGTTTTGAAAAAATCCGGAAGACTGCAAAAGATTTGAAAGATGAACTGGGTAAACTTCCGGAGTTAAAAAATGTGGAGATACATGGGCTTCCCCAAAAAGTAGTGCGCGTTGAGTTGAAACTTGATAAAATGAGCGCTATGCATATTCCGCTTGATGCTGTGCTTGGAAGCGTGCAAAGCGAGGGGATCAACATCCCCGGAGGCAATATTCAAGCGGGAACAAAGACCTTCAACATCAAAACAAGCGGCAATTATAAAACCCTTGAAGAAGTTCAAAACACTATCGTGTATGGGGCAAACGGCAAGAATATTTTACTTAAAGATGTGGCCGATGTTTTTTTCGATTATGATAAAGACCAGCACATTACACGGTTGAATGCGCATCGCTGTGTGTTTGTAGTTGCTGCGCAAAAACCGGGAGAAAATATTTCGCAAACTCAAAAAGTTTATTTCCCGGTTATAGAAAAATTCAAAACAACCTTGCCGCCGAACATCAACCTGGTTGCGCATTTCGATCAAGCGGAAAATGTGAACAACCGTTTGAAAAGCCTGGGGATTGATTTTTTAATCGCTATTGGTTTGGTAGCCTTAACACTTCTTCCGCTTGGGTCTCGCCCAACGGTTATTGTAATGGTTTCTATTCCACTTTCTCTTTCGATTGGGATTGTTATCATTCATCTGCTCGGTTTTACGTTAAACCAGTTAAGTATTGTAGGGTTGGTGGTTGCGCTTGGACTTTTGGTGGACGACAGCATTGTTGTTATCGAAAACATTGAACGTTGGCTACGAGAAGGTTACTCGCGTTTTGAGGCTACAATAAAGGCTACAAAGCAGATAAGCATGGCTGTGGTTGGAACAACGGCAACATTGATCATCGCTTTTATGCCGCTTGCATTTTTACCGGAAGTGTCAGGAGATTTCATCAGAAGCCTTCCCGCCGCCGTCATCGCATCGGTATTTGCTTCGATGGTTGTTTCGCTAACGATCATTCCATTTCTAGCAAATAAAATTTTGAAAGAACATGAACCGAATCCGGATGGGAATATTTTCATGCGTGGGCTGAAAAGAATTATTCGTGGTACGTATTCAAAACTTTTAGATAAAGCGCTGGGACATCCTGTAAAAACTTTAGTGATAACAGTTGTCATCTTTGTTTGTTCACTAACACTTTTCCCGGTGATCGGATTTAGTTTATTCCCTGCATCGGAGAAGCCGCAATTTTTAATTGAAATTTCTACACCTCTTCAATCCAATATCGATTATACAAATAAAATAACGCAAGAGATTGAAACCGAATTGAAAAAAATTCCCGAAATAAAATACTTTGCAAGTAATGTTGGCAAAGGTAATCCGCAGATATATTACAATATTATTCAAGAACACGAACGTTCTGATTTTGCACAAATTTTTGTTCAGTTAAAGGATGACACCAATCCTAAAAAAAAACTTGCACTTATTGAAGAGATGAGAAAAAGATGGTCTCCATATCAAGGAGCTAAAGTAGAAGTGAAAAACTTTGAGCAAGGTCCTCCGATTGTTGCACCGGTTGAAGTTCGGATTTTCGGAGATAATTTAGATACGCTTCGTTCAGTTGCGGCAAGAGTAGAATCACTTGTAAAAAATATTGAAGGAACTATATATATAAAAAATCCTCTGAGCAATTTGAAATCAGACATCAGGGTAAAGATAAATAAAGAAAAAGCGCACATGCTTGGTATCCCAACGATCAATATTGCAAAGACGATAAGGCTTGCCGTAGCCGGATTTAATGCTGCCAAGTTAACCGATGACGATGGAGAAAATTTCGAAGTGCTGCTAACTAAATCAAAAAAGAATAGCGTATCGCTTAGCGCGTTTGATAACCTGTACGTTAATAATGTTCAGGGAATGCCGGTTCCACTTTCACAGGTTGCAACATTACAGTTGGAATCTTCTCCGGTACGCATCGATCATAATAATAAAACAAGAGTCACTTCGATTAATGCTTTTGTGAAGAAAGGATATTTGAACGATAAAGTTATTCAAAATGTTGTAGCGCAAATGGAAGAATTGAAATTGCCCGATGGATTTCATTTTGAGATGGGAGGAGAATTGGAATCGCGCCAGGATTCTTTCGGCGGATTTGGAACGGTTATTATTATAACCCTCTTTCTTTTTATTATTGTACTGATCTTAGAATTTAAAACATTCAAAAGTACTTTAATTGTTCTTTCGGTTATTCCTTTGGGAATTGTCGGCGCAGTGATAGCTCTTTTGCTTACCGGTAACTCTCTTTCATTTGTAGCCGTCATCGGGTTGATCGCCTTAGCCGGTATTGAAGTAAAGAACACAATTCTACTTGTTGATTTCACAAATCAGTTACGGCAACAAGGGAAATCGCTGTATGAAGCAATTAGAGAAGCGGGGGAAGTCCGTTTTCTTCCGATCATTTTAACTTCGCTTACTGCTATCGGCGGACTCATTCCGATTGCCGTTTCATCGAATCCTTTAATTTCTCCACTTGCAATTGTAGTAATTGGTGGTTTAATTAGTTCAACCCTTCTTTCGCGAGTTGTAACGCCGGTAGTATATCAATTAATTCCGCCGGAAATTGAAAGTTGAAAAAAGTATAATCATTAAATAGTTAATGAGGTGAACAAAGCGTTCACCTCACTTCTTAGTTGTTGATTTTTCTTAAATTATTTTGAGCGAGGTCATCGTCAAAGAGCCCATCACCGCTTTATCATTAAAGAAGTTGATGCTTTCATCTTTTTGTTGAAGCGCTAAAACATAAAGCAACGGCAGAAAATGTTCCGGTGTCGGGATAGCAAGTTGAATTGATTTCTCCAGCGATTTGTAATTGATCAGATATTTGTGGTCGCCGGATAAAATGGATTTCTTAATTATTTCATTTGCTTCAACGGCCCATTCAAATCCAAATTCCGACTCATTAATTTTGTTCCAAGCGATCACCCCTAAATTGTGAACAATATTTCCGCTGCCGATAATCAACACACCTTTTTCTCACAATGCTGAAAGTTCTTTCGCCAATTCGTAGTGAGATTGCGGTGTTTTTTTGTAATCCAAACTTAGTTGAACGATCGGAATTTCTGCTGAAGGATAAAGATGTTTTAATACGCTCCAGCATCCGTGATCAAGTCCCCAACTTTCATCAAAAGAAATGTTAGCTTTTGTTACAGATGATTTAGTTTCATCGGCAAGTTCCGGAGACCCGTGGGCGGGATATTCTACCGCATAAAGTTTCGGAGGAAAGCCGCCAAAGTCATGAATGGTTCTTGGTTTTTCCATTGCTGTAACTTGTGTTCCATCGGTTTCCCAATGTGCGGAGATGCATAAAATGGCATTCGGTTTTGGTAACTCTTTTGCAATACTCCTCCAGCCGTTTACAAATTCGTTCTCTTCAATTGCATTCATCGGACTTCCATGTCCGACAAATAATAGCGGCATCCGTTCCGTTTTTGTAAGAATTGTTTGAAGTGAATTAATTGACAAGGTTGTTCCTCAATTATTTTTCCGGCACTGAGAAATAAAAAGTTGATCCTACACCTTCTTGGCTCTCAACCCAAATTTTGCCGCCATGTTTTTCTACAAATTCTTTACACAGCAATAAACCGAGTCCCGTGCTCAATTCTCCTTCAGTACCAAGCCGTCCGACTTTTTCTTCCAGCTTAAACAACTTAGCAACTAAAGATTCCGGCATACCGATTCCGCTATCCGAGATTGATATTTCAATCATTTTGTTTCCAATCTCTTTCGACTTTACTAAAACAGTTCCTTCATTCTGTGTGAACTTAATTGCGTTCGATAAAAGATTACGCAAAACAGAATTTAACATCGCTTCATCAGCAAAAACTTTTTGGTTATCCGGTACCTCCGAAAATAATTTTATCTCTTTTTGTTTTCCCAATTTATCAATCAGATTAATGTTGCTGTTTATAAAGTCGGCTAAATTGATTTCTTTTGGCTCCCAGGCGACCGAACCTTTTTGAACTTTCGCCCATTCTAGCAAGTTTGTTAAAAGTTTATAAAGATTAATTGCCGAGCGATTCATTTCACTGCTTATGGTTAATAACTCTTCACGTGAAAAACCGTGTTCGTTATCCGCCATTATTTCCGTCATACCGATAAACCCTTGAAACGGACTTCTTAGATCGTGAGCGATGATGGAGAAGAATTTGTCTTTTTCAGAATTTATTTTCTCTAACTTTTCTTTTGTCTCGGTAAGTTTTTCCACAAGGATATTTTTCTCCGATAGATTTTCCTCAATCACTTTTTTCGAGATTTGTAAATCTTCATTTAGCCGCTTCATTGCATCTTCATATTCATCTCTCTTTGTGATGTAGATAAGGAATCGTCTTTTAACTACCGATATACCGACAAAACCTAAAAGCCAAATAATTCCATATCGCATCAATATCGTTTCAGTCTGTTTAGTAATGGAAGCTTCATAAAGTTTCCATGGCACCGAAGAACTTATCCCTCCGCGTATTTCTCCTACTTTATAACCTTGTGCTTTATGACATTTTAAACACTCCGCATCAGTAACTAAAGGCGCCATAAACCTGAAAAATTTTTCATTCTGTATGTAGTCGAATCCAAAATATTCTTTAGACCCTTTCTCAAAAGAATGTAGAGCTTTTGTTTCCCATTCATCGGCGCTGTTTTCTTTGCGGATAGGATTTAGGCTTGTTATGTGTCCTTTGATGCCAGATTTTTTGAATGATAACTCATGCACTTCTCTTGTAACATATGCCGGGTTCATCAAAGTAAGTTTTCGATTCGAGGGAGTTATGATGTCCCTCTCTTTAATTTTTGAAAGATAAGGATTGGGTTGAGTTTTGCCCGTAACCGGCACATAAACTCCACCGTGTTCTGCAACCCATGATCTAAACATCACATCTTTTTCATAACCCTGATAAGCTTCCCGTCTGACTAAAATCAAAGTCTCCGAGTACGTAGTTTGATAAGCCCAGAATGCAATTACACCAACAATAATCGTCCACCCAACAAGCAGTAAATTGAACGATACCATCATCGGGTATTTAAAATTTCGTCTGAAAATTTTAGTAATTCTCACAGTTTCATCTTCATTTAGTATTCTTTGGTTTCTATCCTCTGATACGTATTTCGTTGGAATAAAGTTACTGCAAATATACTTATTATTCGTAAGTCATAAAAAATAATTGGGCGGTACCACCAAAGGAGAGTGAAAGCTTAAATGTGAAGTTAGAAAGGGGGAATTTTAATATATCACCCTACGCAGTTATATCGGCAATTGTCATTCTATGCAATCCGCCGATGCTGAGAAGAATCTAAAAATTACGTTTCAACTCAGCCTAAAGATTCTTCACTGCGTTCCGTTCAGAAAGACAACCTGTGTAACGTTAGTTAATAATCACTCGTTGTAGAATTAAATATTTTCATCCAAAAAACTTTTCTATTTTCTCAAGTAAAGCGGTTTTGGTGAACGGTTTAGCTAAATAATCATCGCAGCCGGCATCTAAAGCGTTTTGACGATCTCTCTCAAGAGCGTGAGCTGTAACGGCAATGATTGGAGTCTTTTGATTTTCACCGAACGATCTTAACTCTCTGGTTAATTCCAATCCGTTCTTCGACCCATTGATGGAAATGTCCATTAATATTATATCAACTTTATTTTTGTTGAGAATTTGAAGAGCTTCATCGTAAGAATTTGCTACCAGGGTTTTATAAGAATTTTCCAGTAATCTTGTTATTACAACTTGATTTACTTTGTCATCTTCTACTATCAAAATCAGACAAGAACTTGTTGAAGTTTTGGTTTTACGTGAAGGAACAGTCACTTCTTGTTTGACTTCTTCTTTTTTTCGTCTGGTCTCTGTTGAAAAAACAACCGTAAATGTAGTCCCTTCTCCCTTTTTACTAACCACGGAGATTGAAGCGTTGTTCAGATCCAGAAATTTTTTTGCTAACGATAAACCGAGCCCGACTCCTTCATAAGCTCTTCCATATCCCATATCTTCTTGTCTATATGGTTCAAATAGA
>Ga0172379_10007210_pt1 | contig 14537 bp, 18 predicted proteins | sample GrowelOW334metaG_FD_119756 | JGI IMG/M metagenome (GOLD analysis project Ga0172379, IMG submission 119756) | Groundwater microbial communities from an aquifer near a municipal landfill in Southern Ontario, Canada - Groundwater well OW334 metaG | ecosystem: Environmental > Aquatic > Deep...
GTCATCATCCTCAACCATTCGGACCGGACGTCGTTTGTAATAAATGTCGATGACTATTCCTTCACTAATGCCGGTCAGTTCACTTAAGTTGAGGTAATACTCGTCACCGATAATGGCCACCACACGCTCATAGGAGTAGGACTGTTGGGTGTATTCATCTTCACTGACTTTATGGTGGGGGGTTCCACCGACTTTGATCGTTATTAATCCACCTGGTTTGAAATCAAATGGTAGAAAGTAATTTTCTTTTAGAGTTCCATCAGGATTTTTCTCGACCAGTTGGCTGGCGTGTTTACTGAGGAATTTCCATCGGGCATAGTTACACGCCCGAACCACACCTTTATTAATCCAGCGATCTTTGTCAGCCTGTTTCCAAAACCCGCTTATTTTTGCGGCTGACATTCTGGCATCGAGATCTTGTCTAAATTCTTGTAATTGCATATGTTTTAAATTAATGACCCGGTTTTCCTATAATTTTTGATAAAGGCAAGTAAATGGTCACCGGGGCAATCAGTCGTCGATTCTGGCGTCTCACCGTGTCCTATGACTCGTTCTTTGGGAATCCCTCGCTTCATCCGGATATCGTCCAGAAGTGTCTGTAAAGTAGCTAGCTGTTCGGCTGAGGGTTGCTCGTTACCACCGGTCGAGTGGAAGCTGCCACAGACACAAATACCAATCGAGCGGTAGTTCATTTTGTTGCTGTCGTTATGGGAGCCGATTTTGTTTTCCGGTCTACCTTGAATCAGAACACCGAGACCATCAAGCCCTCCGGCAATCCATTTGTGGTAACCGATGTCATCCCAGCCATAGCCGATGTGCGACTTTTTAATGGTGGCAAAATGGGTGTTATCCCGAGGGGTGGCGGAGTGGTGAACGATAATATATTCTGGGTAATTCGCTTTATCGTAGACATTCGTGTCTTTGTCTCTGGTAGTCACTCGTCGCTCACACGTCCAGGCGACCACCAACTTCGCGCCGTATTTACCACCATCCTGATTAGAGTCAAATATGTTTTTAACTGCACCGGCTTGGGAGTCGTAGTCTTCAATCACCAGGCCCAGTCTATTTTTTGCCCAACCGGGTCGATCAAGAATTTCCTGAACAATTTCCTTTAACTCCGGTGATTCATAGACACTTTGAGCTGCCCAATGTTCACCCACCAGAACACCTCCTTGGCCAAACCCCAGAGTCCATTGAACTTGGGCAACTGTCTTGGTCCGAGTTGATGGGCGGTTAGAACCATTGGATGCAAATACCGGGGCGTTATCTTCAGCAAAGCCTTTTATCAAAAGATTCAACATGGCATTCCATTGGGCTTCACTGTTGAGAAGGAGTTTGGCCGAAAGAATTTCAGCGCCTTTGGGGATATTAACGGGGCTAAATATAAGCCCGGCATCACAACTTCCCGTACTGTCATTACCAATGCTTATCCGATTACTGGCATAGCCACTGGGAAACCAGGTGGTATCGTAATCTTCTTCGCCGTCACGGTCGTTACCGGACAAACTAATAATGGATATTTCTTCATGGAGACCTGGGGTAATGTAATACACTTCCAGTTCCGCTTCATAACCCTTACCTTTGCTAGAATCCCAGCAGGTTTTGGCATTCCCAGCAACACTACCGTCATCACCAATAATAAAGGCCATGGAATTGCCGGGTTTCCAGTCGGCTTGTTGGACTAATTCGTCAATGATTAGTTTCAAATTGGGAGTTTGAACCCACTCATTGGCGTTCCACTTTTTGATAATATCCCAGTCAACTCCGTTACTTGTCAGCGTTCGAGTGGAAGGTCTGGTTACTTGCTTAAATGGCTGAGGATCTATTTCTTTAATTCCCTTGATTTTTAATAACACCGGAAAGTCGGTATCGTCAGTCGAAGCCGTTTTTAGTCTGAGTCTGGCAAATAAGACTTTGGCAAATTTGGGAATATTCACCCCACGAAAGCGAAAGGCGGCTACTTGATTTGAACCATCAAAATTGCCGAAGGTTATTACCTTTCCAGCATTACCATCCGCATACCAAGTCGAAGCGCCCACCTCTCTGCCATCATCAGAGTTTTCCTGTATCGTGGTTTTGATCTTCAATACTTGGTTTTTCATACGTTTTTAATTTCTTTCTGGGCGGAACATCTAACTTGATGTTTATCCGTGCATTATTTTTCCTTCCGAAAACGCCCATCAATTTTCGGATTGCTGCGATAGTTGCGCCTTCTTTGCCAATCACCGCTCCGGCATCTTTTTCGTCAACCTTGACTTTGAGTAAAACTCCCATCTCATCGACTGTTCGCTCAATTGCCACCTTGTCCGGACTGGCAACAATCGCTTCTAAAATCGTTTGTAATAGTGCTGCATCATTTGTTTGCATCGTTTTCACCTCCTTACAAATCTGGTTCTAGTGTTAATACCAGTTGAACCGCGTTAGCAGCTCCACTGTTAAAGTCCCAGATGTTCTCGTAGTTATTAGCTGGACTGGCGTTATCTTCAATCACGACGCCAATTGCTTTATTGGTAAATTCTGTTTGGTCAATAACTTCTTGAATAACCGTCTTTATGTCGGGCGATTCATACCAGGTATTGATGACCCAATCGGCTCCAGGGACCCAAGCAACTGTGGCAGTTGTTTTGGGTTGTTGTGATGGCCTGTGGGTGGAATCAAAGCTCAAGGTACTGGTCTGCTTAATCCCTTTAATCACCCAGATAGGACGTTTGGTGGAATTGACTGCTGATTTCACGCGAAGAATGGCTTTCGTTATTTTGACGTTGTTTGGAAGTATGGGTCTTAAGAATCTAAATCCGGCATCGTTGCTGCCAGTATTATCGTTACCAATTGAAATTTGGTTAGCGGTAAAACCGTTGGGATAGAAGGTGGTGTCATAGTCTTCTTCGCCATCATCAGTATTGACGATGATTTTCATCTTCGAGAACATTCTTCGTATGTTTACTAATGATGGTTTAAATTTGGCCATATTTATTGTTCAGCAATAACCTCCACGATTTGCCCGGCAACACTTGAAGCCAGGACAATTTGAGTCGTCCCCTTAACTCTCAAACTCACACTATCCCCAGGGTTATCCAGTAAAAACGGCGCAGCTTTACTGGCAGTGTCATCGTGGGCGACCTTTATCGCGCCGGTATTCCCAGCTTTGGATTTAATAACCACGTCACACCCTTCGCCGACCGCAATATCCGGCAGGGGATACCAAGTGTCGGCGTTGGTCAATGTGACATTGGCCGTTGTAAATTTAGGTCTGCTTTCCATATTTTTTACTTATCAAACTTCGGTTGGTCAGCCGAACTCCTCACACCAGTTACCGCTGGTTGTTTAGGAGCGCCTTCTTCAAAACCTTTAAGCGACATCTCCTTTTTCTTTAGAGCTTCCTCACGAGTAGCGATTGCCTTTTCGCGATCCTCCAAAGTTTGGAATTTTTCCTTATAAACTTGCTCCATTGATTTTCCGGACTTCAGATCGTTACGATCTACCTTGCGAAAGACGTTGCCTTGGTTTTTGTGGTTATCCAAAAATTCGATTTCTTCCGGATCACTGGTTCGATAGACTCCTTCGTGAAATTGAATCGAACGTCCGGCCACGGTAATGACTCGACCGGCTACTTCCTTAATGTAGGCAGGGTTCATCACTAATTTCAGCTCATGGTATTTGGCAATATACACAACCTCCTTTGGCGTTTCTGCTGGTTTTGCCGCTCCACCGTTTTCTTGGGCTTCGCGGATCCGGGTAATTAACTCATCCTTTTTACCGTCTTTAGAAACTCCCAGACGTTTGGCTTCACTCCAAAGTTCGGCCATGGACATTTCTTTTAATTGTTTTTCAACTGTTTCTGTCATTATTTTTCACCTCCTATCTTTAATAAAGTTTGCAAGGGTGATAACGCTCACCCTTGGCTTAAACGGCTACACTGAGTAAGAAAGCATGTAGCGACTTCCAATTTTTTGTGTGTAACATCATAGGTTTTCAATTCGTATGGTTTAGAGCGCACCGATGCTCATAATGGCATGGCGTGACTCTTGCTCCATTTGTAGACCGCATTCGGTCAAGTATTCGTCGACTTGGCTATCTTCACCATTGGCCTGACGGTTAGTCAGGAGTTTGGTGTCGCGATTGCTAAGGTAGCGGTAAGTCAAACATTCCATATCCAAACCGACTGCATAATTTCCATATGTCGTTCCGGTAAGTAACGGGTGTTTGATCATGTGTAGAGTTCCGTGCGGCGAATCGTAAGTCACAATCCTCAGTCCGTAGACTTTAGATGGCGTGACAATGTGTAGCTTTCCTTTTGCCCAACCATTGACCATGGAAACAACTGCAGCCGAAGCTAGCAGATATTTCTCAGTATTTCCGTGAGCAAATAGACTCTCCAACCATGTATCAAATTCGGCTTCTGTATCAACGCTGGCTGTGGCATAGGTCGCAATTCGAGACAAGATCCCGGCAGTAAACCGTTTGGGATGAGTCCCGGCCGTGATGATTCCTTTCTTTCCAAAAAGGAACGATCTTTCAATGTCAACGTAATGCTCGATACCTTTCTTTCTCCTTTGAAAATCGAAGTCGTTTTCCTTCGTTAACCCCTTGGTGTTTTTGGATGTTTCAGTGATACCAACTGGTGTTCTAAAGATTTGACAGTAGTTTGAGATGTCCTGAATGACTGTCGATTTGATATCGCGCAGTCCGGCACCTTCTTCATTAGCATTTCCAATTAACCAAACATCACCGACGGCAGTTGCAGCTGCTCCTGTAGCCCCTCCGAGTTCCGCACCCACTGTGACCGTATTAGCGTCAACTATCGCGGTAACTTGGAACACCCATTTCTGAGCGGCGACCAAGATTACATCTCCAATTTGCAAATACTGTGACTGGCCGGTAATTGTTAAGTTACCTCCATCTGGATCAAGTGTGGCGGACCCGGTTAACTGGCGACGACCAAAGTCGTCTTCAAACCATTTAAACTCAGGATCCACGGCTTCTACCTTTTTCAAAGCCTTACCTTCGTTTGTGGCTGGATCCTTTCCGGCGTTCGTTAGAATAGCCATTAAGGGATATCTGTTGACATCCAGTAATGACACCACGTCTGCGACATCGTACTTGCGTACGACACCTAAGTTTCCTGTACCTCTGATTCCTGTTGCTGATGGCATAATTATTTTTTCACCTCCTTTCTTTTTATTAACTAATACAGGAGGTTAGATTCCTAACCCTCCCAAGGGGCTTTTTGACCCGCTTCCACCGAGAGCTTTCTGGATGCGTTGTGTTTCGGCATCCGAGCTATCGGGTTGAGTCGGAGCGCCCGCTCCACTCTCAACCTGAGCCTTCGCTTTTTTAAGGCGATTGCGCTCATCATCTGATATATCTTCAGATTTCCCTTTGTGTTTGCCTATAAAGGCATCTACCTGTTCACAAGCTTCTTTTAAGGACACTGTTGTCCCTTTAGCACTGGCAGCATCAATAATAGTTAGGACCATTTTTCGGTAGTCTGGATCGTCCAGTGGGTGATCCTTTTTGGCTTCGGCAATTTCTTGACGGACCGCACTTCTTACTTTTTCCTGACTGGATAAGGTGGTTTTGACGCCTTCATCAATTCTGGCTAGGACCCATTTAGCAAAATCGCTCGGAGTCATTTTTTGGAGTTCTTCGGCAGAGGGAAGATTGACCGTGTCTTTTTTCTCGTCTGGATTTGGTTTGACGTCTTTGTCGTCTTTCTTTTTACCTTCCAGACTGGCAATTCTCGTTTCTAGTGACTGAACTTCCTTGATTACATCCTCACGACTTTTACCATTCCAGCGGTCGTCTTTCCCTTTATCTTTTTCGTCCTTATTTTTATCGTCATCACCGGCGCCGTCATCCTTACCATTATCATTTCCAGCATCGTCCTGGTTGTCATCGGCTGGTGGATCATCTTGTTTCCCGGAATTATCTTTACCTTTATTTTCCTCATCACCCTCGTCGGGATTATTGAGTAAAGCTTTTAATTCGTCTTGTTCTTTCTGTTTGTCGTCTTCCATATTTTTATTCTCCTCGCAGGTTTTGAGCAGCTTCGTCTCGATCAGCAATCGCGCCCTCAACCATACATAAAACTTTTTTGTAAGCTTTGATTAACTGTTTATGCTCGAGATCATCTTTAACTGGGCAATCCAAAAGCTCTGCAGTTTCTAGTTGAATTTCTTCAGCGATTGAATCACTTAAGATTTGCCAGCCTTTTGTCTGGGTCATTTCCCAGATGTCTCGGCCGCGTTCTAATTTTTGTTCATCAGTTTGTGCCATATTTGTTTATAAATTTTGCCCGTTATCAGTTGGGGCAGGGATATCCATTTGTGGGTTATCGGTTCCCATACCGCTTAACCCTTGTTTTTCGGCTGCCCGGATATCCATCAAGGTAGCGATCAAACTATCAAGGACGTCAGCAAACGGTGAATTTTTATCAATAAAGGCGCTTTTAGCAGCATTGAAGACTGCTTCTACTTTTTTCCAGGCTTCATCTTTATTTGGTTCGGTACCTTTTTTAAACCCCACAGTTTGAGTGTCTGCATTAAGTGGGTCATCTTGGGGATTGGTTGGTTGTTTGTTGTCTTGAATCATGTTTTTACTCTCGATAAAAAGAGGCTAACTACCTAATGTTTTAATAGTAGTAAGGGGTGGCAGTATTCTTCAATAATGTTTCTGTCCGTTTCTGCAATAATCATTGGTAAGGAATCACTTATTTTGCTAAAATGTAATTAATTATTTCCTAGGATCTATATGAAATTTGGAATACGAATACCGTCATTAAAGCGTAGGATAGCCGCAAGGACATCTTGGAAAAGAGTTGTTAGGCATGGTTTGGGACTGAAGGCACCAAGAGGATTCGGAATATTGACCAACCCAAAGAAGGCGCTATACAACAAGATTTATAACAAAACATCAGTAAGCGTTGACGATTTATTGAAAGGACATAATCCAATGCCGGTAATACCATCAGCTTCACATAAAAACAGGATTGGAGAACAACCACAGTTTGGCATTCAAATAAACAATACTGGTAGCATTATCAGAAGTTCCAGCAAAGCACTCACAGTAACAAGTAAGAACTTCCAAGAGCTCCGTCAGCAAATAACTGATATTTACAACACCAGAGTCGAACTTCTAAAGAAGCTAAGTAGTACAAAAACAAAATTATTTTTACTCTCCGCGCTCCATTTTGGAAGCTATCTCTTAATTGTCGGTTTCTTCTATAAGAAAATAGCTGAATCAAGGAAAGCACAACAAGAAGTGGTCAAAGACCTAGAGAAGCAAGTTTCTGAAACATTCGTGAAGTTGACTTTTGCAGACAAATCCCAACTGGAAAAAAGTTGGTTGAACTGTGTTGATGCATTCAAAGAACTAATGACCAGTGAAAAGATTTGGGATATTACTTATGCAGAAGGTGTAAACAGGGCTCAAGCAAGAACAGTTGCTCAAACTGCAACGAAACGGACACTTATCTCTCGGAGTGGACGAGAGATTGAATTTATCAAAAGTGATCTACCATTCCTGTTTCTTCCAAACGAGAACGGGCCTGACTTATTTTTCTTTCCAACATTTTTACTGTTATTCAAGGACAATCAAGAGTTTGGTATTTTCGATCTGAAAGAGATCAAAGCAAATATGAAATTGTCAGGTTATATCGAAGAGGAAAGCGTGCCAAAGGATACAGAAGTTATTCAGCACACTTGGAAGAAAGCTAATAAAGACGGATCAATGGATAAGCGATTCAAAGGCAATTATCAAATTCCAATTGTGAAATATGGCGATGTCACTTTAGAATCGGAGGGCGGACTGGAGGAATCCTTTATGTTCAGCAACTTTGATGCCTTCACTGATTTTTCCAAAGCCTACGAGTACCATGTTTCCCTGTTAGGAAAACTCTAATTATGTTCGGATTATTCAACAAGACAAAAATTTCAAACGATGACGAAGCAGTAACATCTCTCATGCGGATTTCTAGTATGGGCTTTGGTAGTGAGGATGACTTCAAAAAAGAAAATATGCTGAAAGTCCTTGGGGAAGTGGAAGGTTATGTTCACAACCTGCAAAACCCAAAGATTGCGTATTGGTTAGGCATTGCCTGGAGAAACTTTACTGCATGGCATATCCGAGGGGATGAAAGAAAAGAATACCTTGAAAAAGCAGTTTTCTATTTTGACAAGGCATTGAGTTTGGCCAAAAATACGTTGCCAGTCCAATTACCGCTTGATAAAAGACATAATTCAGATTATTTGGATCAGATTGATATCGCTGGTGATTTAGGCGATATACTTGTCAACGAAGCTCTTATTAGAGATTTAGATCGTGCCGAAAGAGTTCTGCAACTCGTTTTCGACGGGACGGAGGAGTACGAGCCTTGTCTTTGTGCCTATGCAGAATTATTTTATAAGCGGGGTGATTATCAGAAATGTGCTGAAATTGGACTGAATATCAGTGACAGATGTGCAAAGTCCCCAGAATGGAAAGATAATCCTCCACCTGCACCGCTTGGAATCGTAGGCAGTGCTTATAGGGCATTAGCCAAACAGGCAAAGAAAGAGGGTAAGGCAGAAGAAGCGATTGGTTTGTTTCAGAAGATGAAAGAGTTGAAGCTAGCTTCGAATAACGATTTACGGATCCTTGACCGCCTGAAAACCACCAACTAGGCATTCAGTGCAAAACTGGCAACCTATAATAGTATTTGGTATAATAAGCCCATCTATCAGATAAAAAATACTCGTTATAATTATCTGAAGCGAAACATATGAATGAAATTGATACTTATCAAAATCCTTTAGCCAATGGTATATATTCCCAAGTTGAAGGTGTTGGGTTTGGTTCTCGCTACCAAATTAAACCTGTAGTATCCAGTGAAACAGCGCAAGCCTTAAAAGATGTTCTTGGAGGTATTGATTATCGGGCAAAAATAGAGCCTGAACCTGGTTATGGATCAGTATTCGAAGGATTAGACTTCGATTCAGAGAGATTAAGAAGTCAGTCGTTTGCCCTCTATGATCAAGAAAAAAATAGACCCGTAGGTATCATGACTGCGATTGTTGCTCCAAAAATATGGGTTTCAAACCAAAGATATTTTAAGAGAGAAAGTGGAGGCGCCAGGATTTCAGATTTCAAAGCAATCACCGGTCATGACTTACCAGACTTTTTGATTATCCCAGCCTGGACTAAAGTCGTCCCAGAACATCTTGGACATTTTGCTATTCCCGGCTTTCGAGCATTCAGAAGAATGATGGGGCTTATTCAGGATAAAGCACCGGAAAATACCTGGATGGAAGCAATTGCTCAGGGAGAATGGCCTGTTGCTCGTAGGGACGAGCTTGCAAAATTAACCGACCAGGGAGTCGGTGCATACATACCACAGGAAGATCTCCCATTTTCACTTGACCAAATAGGTAAGAATAATAAAGGATCTTCATCTTCTGTCAAAATGGCACCTGTTATGGGTTTAAAAAGAATTGATGGTTTAGGTTCGTCCGTATCTCTTGGCCCGTCATTCGCAAAAAGAGTTAAATAAAAAATATGACACTAGAACATTTAAGACGACTGCATGATGATTTTTCCGATGAGATACCCAATAATGTATTGCACGGTCGAGGTAATTTCAAAGTTAGACGAAATTGGTGGCAAGGTGTTGTTGGAGATTTAGATCTCCTCAGAACTCATGGACAAATTCCACCAGAATTGCAAGGAGAGGTTGATAGTTTTTTGGATCATTACACTTCAGATGAATTTCATGCTCAACCATTAACAACCAGCGAGGACTTAGGGGTAGTTAACAACCTTTTAAGCAAAATTATTGGAATAAAAAGATAAATATATGGCAATGGAAACTTTAAGACATTTACGAGACGATAATGATGACGATATTCCAGAGCAAAAAGCCTATGGCAATTTCAAAGTCCAGCGTAAGTGGTGGCAAAAATTAGTTTTCGGTTTGGAAGATGCAGCACAAGAAGGTTTAATTCCTGATACTTTAAAAGCAGAAGTTGATGGATTTATTAAACACTACACGTCTGAAGAATTTCATAAACAACCCCTAACTACAGCCGAAGACGTCGGTCGAGCAAATGGTTTGATAAATAAGATTATTGGACCACAAAAATAAAATATGGATAAACAATACGATGCAATCATTGTTTTGGGTGGAGGACGGAATAACTCTGGTGATCTTACTCCATTATCTACCCAGCGGCTTGATAAAGGAGGAGAACTTTTTAAACAAGGAGTTTCTCCAAAAGTTTTCGCCTTAGGTGGGTATAAAAGCACGTACAGTCCACAAGCAATCACATTTGATCGTACAGGCGCGACTTTGCGAAGTGAATATTTACAGACGCTGGGAGTTCCTATTGACAGTGTCGTCCTTGTTGAAAATGGCAAAGATACAATCGGTGAAGCTTTTGCCTCAAGAGAAATCGCAAGAGAATTAAATGCTAAATCCCTTTTAGTCGTCACCTCGGATAAGCATATGGAACGGAGTTTGTTTATCTTTAGAAGAATTTTTGGTCAAGATTTTCAAATTGATGGTTCAGGCGTTCCCTGTGGTGATTTACTTAATTCAGATGAGGAGAAAGAATATCTTGGGGTTGTTGAGCGTTTCTTCTCGGGACTTCCAGAAAATATTCCAAACCCAGATCCAGAGTCGTGGTATCAAGACCATGCAGACTTATATCAACAATATAAGGAAATTCACGATAGATTTCACCCTACCGGTAAAGAATCACAGGCGTATTCTGGAGTAAGGAAAGAATTATAAAATATGAATATGACTGAATCTTCAACCCTCCAACAAACTGACCTAGCTTATAGAGCACTAACAAAGGAGGCTGGTGCTTATGTTATCGATCTTGGTGACCTGTTTACAGCAGTTGAGCAAGATGAGATTGCCAGAGAAAAAGTCGCGAGTGTATTTTCCAAACCAACTCCGATTACTGTATTAGTGGAGGGATCTGCTTTTACGCAAAACATCGACATTATCGATAAAGCTCTGTCTGTACGAAATAATCCAGACGATAAAGTCATTCTAATCGATATTAGTCCTAAATCAACTCAAGACCATCTTCAACGTACAAGGTCACTTCCCACAAAGGATAAATATTCTATAACCCAAGGGGATATGAACAACATTCCTCTGGAAAGTGGTTCAGCAGATCTTGTTATTAACGATTGCGCTATTAACTTTAACAGCGATGTAACACAGAATACTCGTACAATTTCTGAAATAAAAAGAGTTATGAAACCAAACCAATCGATTTGTTTAATTTCAGCTGTTGTACCCAAACGTTACGACGATAGTAAATATGGACTTGATCAAGAATTACTTCCGGAAGAAGAAATTAATCAGCCACAAAAATTTTACCCCTTAACTTTTTCAGAACCTAGCACGGAAATTAGCAGATTATGCTGGCCATCACCGCATTATAAATCGCAATTTGAGAATGTCGGACTTACTTTTAGTGAATTTGATGTTGCCAGAGGAAAAACATATTTTCCAGAGAAAAGTCAGATATCATTTAGGCGATTTGTACTTTCTTTTCCTGAAAAAGTGTAATATTCGCTCAACCTCCTAACATCTTCCCTAAAATTGGAATCTTCCCCATAAGTTGCTGGATTTTGTTTGGACCTGCTGTAGTTGGCTCTGTTGGTGGAGTTTGGCCCTCAGCGGGCGTTACGGGGGCTTGTGCGCTGTTAGTTTGAGGCAACGCCTTGGCCTCTGCTTCCGGACCCAGCAACACATCAATATATTCCTCTTTATCCAGTTCTTCCAAAATCATCTTTTGCAGTTCGCGCTTACGTTTTAACCACCTGGTTACTTCCTCTGGATTGTTCGGATCCGGTTTATCCTGAGCTATAAATTTGTCATACATCAGAAGCACCTGGTTTAGTCTGGTAGTTTTATCTGGAGGGATAACCGGCTCGACTTCAACGATAGCATCCACCACCACCCTTTTATCATCTTTCTTAAACTCTTTGAAGTCGACTTCCTTCCCAACTAATCGGTATAGCTTGTCTTCTGTTATAAACTCTTGGTTCAATTGAATCAGGATATTGGCCACTGTAGTCAGTGCTACCGCGATGTTTTGGGCGTTCATACTTAATCGAAGGTTACTCTGGCCAAGTAGCACCGCCACTTTCCCGAGTGGCTCATTGGGGGATTGAGGTTGTCCTTGCATATATTCGCCAAGTGCCAAGGTTCGGGAGATTTCATCCCTCATGATTTTGTCTTCATTGACTCCCATCAGGCTTATTTCCGGTGGTCGTTCGATCACCACGTCATCCATTTTCCGTAGCTCCCATGTCGCCCCAGGTGAGAAGATAATATCGTTTTTAGTAATGCCTGAGTCCTTACGGATTTTAACAACAGGGTCGAGCATCAGGACCACGTCATCCATTCGCTGGTTTCTTAAGTCGGCTACTTCATGAATCGTTGTCTCGACCGGCTCAATGTGGCCGGTAGCCCAAAACTCCCAGAGGAGTGGCATGTCAGGCAAATCTACAAAGATATGACCGTTGTTTACTCCCAGGTATGGGTTCTCATCATCCCTGATAACAATTTCGCCATTACAAATAACCACCAATTTATCTTCTTCATAATCCCAGCACTCCCACAGTTCCAGTTGTTTTTCGGTGTCTGATTTGGCAGGGACGATCTTCTCATCGCCTCCGTCTTTTTTGGTACCAGCGTCCACCTGAGACATCTTCTTCCCATTAATTTCATACCGTTCCTTTTTCCAGTCTTCAACAATTTTCGGTTCACAAAACTCCAGGTTTTTATAGATATTATTCTCGCCTCTAGAGTTTTCTTCTTTCTCAATCTTTTCTTTTCGTTTAACAATCCGGTGAATTAACCACGGACAACCGTCCTGAAGGTCGTCTACTGTCTCCGGAGCCGGGAGAAGCTCCCACAGATCAACTAGTCCCATGGTTGGATCATCAAATACTACTTTGCCGTTTCGACTCAATACTTTCCAGGCGAGCTTGACGATACCGTTTCCATAAAGAACGGAGGACTCGATCCAGTTTGGTAATCGCTTGATCAGGTCAATGATGTCAAAGTCGTAGTTGACCAGGTTACCCCAAGAACCCAGGGCTTTTGAATTTACATCCTCTTGGTGTCTGGGAATAATGGTAGTCTTGCGCTTGGCAGTTGCCAGCCGGGAAACGACTGTTTTAACAATTTCGAAAGCAATTGGTGGCATCAGCCGGGTGTTATAAGCGTAGTTTTGTTTGTGTTGATACGCTCGGTAGAGTTGGTACATCCGTAGCCACTTGGCTTGATATGGTTCCCGGAATTCCTTGGCACGTTTGAACCTGGCCTTCCATTTTATGAGTAGTTTTTCTTCTTCAGGGGTAGGCTGGTAGTTTTTTTCGGTTGATATTTTTTCTTCAATGACTTCTGGCATAGAGATAACAAAAAAGGGGCTTAGGTTCATCTATTCTTTACGAATAAACAAATCTAAGCCCCGACTGATTCGTTAGGCTAACTAGTTATGCTTCAATATTACAAAGGGAAGATTGTCTGTTTCAAGAACGTTTCTGTCAGAAGTTATTTGAAAATGAAGGTGGAGAACAGCTGATTCGTGATTACCTTATTTGCATCGGTGGGTGGAATGGTTGAGAAGGTGATCTTTTTGCCGTCTTTGACGATGACTGCCATGTATCTGGTTTTGTCACCAGTTATTAATCCTTCGACACCTTTGTACCCACCGATCGTTATATCTTTAATTGTCGAGGCGACCATATCTTTTTTAGCACTTGCCATAGTTTGATCAATAGCGACATTTTTAGCTTCATACAATCCATAAAGCATATAGGGATTATCTTTACTGCTGTTTTCGATATAAAACCCAACTGTGCGAATAATGCCCTCATCATCTGCCACTTCTTTTCTGAAGGTCATGTCTTTGAGGACAGTAATGTATAAACCAAAAGGAGATATAAACTCCTCGTTTGGTTTGAGGGCTCTGCCTGGCGTTAACACAGAATCAGGTGTGGTCTTGGTTACCTCAGCTGGCGCGGGGGAGGGTGACTGCTTTGAATTATTGTTGGTGAAGTTTTTAATGATAAAACCTACGGCAACAATTACTGCGATACAGACTAAAAATGTTTTTAATTTCATAAGCGTATTCTACTAAATTTTGACCTCATCGTGCTGGCGTTTGCTGGGCTGCATCATAATAATACTCTCCTGGCATGAACATGTAGTTATATTCTTCACCCCTCAAATAGACCGGGTGGTTAAGTAATACATCCGCTACTTGCCAGGCGGTGAGCCCCTTCTTCAGGCCATAGTAAGCGTGGATATCAATAGTGTTATTCCCCACTTTGATGGCATTCTCATTACCGGGCAGCGTGTCTTTAGTCTTTGCCAATGCCTCTCTGAAGGCCTTCTCGTCCTTAACCAGGCCATAGTAGTGGAGATTGCTGATAATAGCGTCAAGGTTGGTAGTTCCGGTGATATAAAATGACACGCCCTCATCAGCAAACTTCTTGGCTTCCTGACTATTCATTCTTAGCTTATCGACAAA
>Ga0172379_10007211_pt1 | contig 14533 bp, 12 predicted proteins | sample GrowelOW334metaG_FD_119756 | JGI IMG/M metagenome (GOLD analysis project Ga0172379, IMG submission 119756) | Groundwater microbial communities from an aquifer near a municipal landfill in Southern Ontario, Canada - Groundwater well OW334 metaG | ecosystem: Environmental > Aquatic > Deep...
GGGGAGTCCCGTTGAACGCAGCGGCCCGGCGCCGAAATATACGGACCCGTTAGTTCCGACATTCAGTTCCACGCCCCCTACGGCTAGGTTTTCTTTATCGACTGATCTCCGATCGATATAAAGCCCTCTAAATGATAAGCCGTTATCCATGCCGTTTGCTTTCAGTTCCGCTTTCGCTTCTATCGAGGCAAAATCGATCCATTCGCCGCTTAGATTGGTTTCAAGCGCGTAAGGTTGTGCCGCGAGCTTCATGAGAACAAGACAATAAAAAAGAGGATGGTGCCGCATGCTCCTCTTAGGAGCCGCTTCACCATCCCCGCTTTATCGATGAGGAATGAATTTACATTATCGTTTCGATTTTAATTGCGAAACATAACTGCCGTCGAAGCCGTCTATGGTCTTGACGAGAGACAACCAGTAATCTGCTTCATTTTTTGAAGAGTAGGGACCGACGCGTACTCGGAAATATGTTTTGCCGGATATTTCCTTGGTTTCAACAAGAGACGCGATTCCTTTCACTCCAAGTGTTTCTTTGGCGGTATCGGCGCGGGCCTTCGCGGCAAAGGAACCGGTTTGAATCCAGAACTCTTCTCTTCGACTCGCGGCCTTTTGAGCGTGGGAGGCCGTTTTTTTTACGGTAGCCGTGGCTTTAACCGCAGGGTCTTTTTCAGACTTAACTGTGGGAGGCGGCGCTTTTACAGCGCTTGCTACTTGCTTTATCGTGTCATTCGCCGTCGACTGAGGAGCAATCGGCGCGAGCTCGTTGGTCTGCGGGACCGCAACGTCGACCTTTAAACTCCCGTCGGCGGAAATTGCCGCGTTCGGAGTTGGCGACTGCGTCGCATTCGTCAGCGGAGCGCCTCCGTTCGGACGTTCGCCGTAAATGATAATCACATCGCCACGGTTTGATGCCCCAGCGCTCGCCGGTGATTGGAGTCCGGGCATCGCTTTCGGATTTCGAACCCATTCGGCCGGATCGGCGGAGGCAGGACCCTGAGTGTTCGCCGCAGGAGCCAACGCAACCGGGCCACTCGGGATCGGCTTTGCGCGAGGCTTAAAGACTAATATTCCCGCACCCAGTACGATGACGAGGAAAACTCCGACGGAAACCAAGACGAGCAGCAGCTTTTTCTGTTCCATATTCAGCGGACCATCCCTATTCGGGTAAGTATGGAGTCGATCCTTCTTCCCAAAGCCCGCGCGCGATGCGCGGCGCAGAGGCCGAAGGAGCCCTCATTTCTCACAATATAAATATCGGTTTTATTCGCGTAGTATTGAGACTCAAAATGTTCCTGGCTGCGGAATCGTTCAATCAGCGTTGAAATAGGAAGCTTATCACGCTTGAGTGCCCTGAAAAGGCGCGTAAGTAAGGCCGCTTTAACCAAAATGACGCAATCGAACAGAGAAAAAACGCTGGATCGATGCAGGAGCGCCGCATTGACGACAAGGTTTTTACCGTTTCGCGCTTGAATCCAACGTTCCGTCAGCCGATTGGCGGCCGGGTGTATAAGCCCCTCCAGCTCGGCAAGTTTTTCCGCTTTCCCGAATACCATGCTACCGAGGACTTTTCGGTCCACGGTGCCGTCGGCTCGGAGCACTCCAGGACCGAATCGCTCAACGATGGAATCGCGCTCCTCTTCAATCGCTTGGTGTCCGAGTTTATCCACGTCCAGTACTTCGAATCCCCGCGCTTCAAGAAACTTGGCTATATGGTTTTTGCCGGCGCAGTATTGGCCGGTGAGCCCGAGCAGCATGTCAGTGTATGTCGCCCCAACTGCGACCTTTTTCTATACCCACCCGCAGCGGAGCGCGCAACGCTACCGTGCTTTCCATTTCTCGTTTGGCCAAGGCCATCACTTCATCCGAATGCGCATCGGACGCTTCGAGGATGAGTTCATCGTGGACCTGCAGGAGAAGACGCGCGTCGAGGGCGGAAGCCGTCAGGGCCTTATCCAGCCGAATCATTGCGAGTTTGACGATATCCGCCGCCGATCCTTGGATCGGCGTGTTGACCGCGACTCGCTCAGCCGCGGATTTCTCCGTTTTGTTGCCTGAAACGATAGCCGGAATGTAGCGCCTGCGGCCGAGTATCGTCGAGGCGTAACCCAGCTTCTCGGTTTTCGCTATCAATTCGCGGATGTAGGCCTGAACCCCTGAGTAAGTGCGGAAATAAGCATCGATGAAGGACTGCGCCTCGGTTCGGGAAATGTTCAGTTCGTTCGACAATCGGAAGGCACTCATTCCGTACATGACGCCGAAGTTGATCGTTTTGGCGATACGCCGTTGGTCGGCGCGGACTTCGTTCTCATTCATATTGAAAATGAGCGCCGCGGTCCGGCGGTGTACGTCGACTCCGTCTTTGAACGCGCTTAGGAGATCCTCGTCGCCTGAAAGGTGCGCTAGGACGACAAGCTCTATCTGACTGTAGTCGGCCGAGATAAGCGTTCTGCCTTTTTCCGCGACGAAGGCGGAACGAATGCGGCGCCCATCCTCGTCCCGGATTGGAATATTCTGCAAGTTAGGGTCTTTGCTGGAAATGCGGCCCGTCGCGGTGCCTGTCTGAACGAAATGCGTATGGATGCGTCCATCCGTGCCCGCCTGCTCCTGCAGCGTGTCGACATAGGTAGATTTCAGCTTGGCAAGCGTTCGGTATCGGAGTATTTGCGCCGGTACCGGATCTTCGCGCGCCAGCTCTTCCAGGACGCCGACATCGGTTGAGAAGCCGGTTTTTGTTTTTTTGCCGGTCTTGAGTTTTCGTTCGACGAAGAGGACGTCCTGCAGCTGCTTGGTGGAGGCGATATTGAACGGATGTCCGACAAGACGGTATATCTCAGCCTCGATCAGTTCCAAATTCTTAGTGAGTTCCACACCGTAATCACGCAGCTTATCGCTTTCCAGCCGAATCCCAACGCCTTCCATTTCGGCCAGGATCGGAAGCAGCGGCATTTCGACGTTGCGGAAAAGAGAAATCGCATCGGCTTCGTGCAGGCAGGGTTCCAAGAGCGCCTTTACCCGAAGCGCGTAGTCGGCGTCTTCCGCCGCGTAGAGTGTCGCCGTTTCAAGCGGTACCGAGGAGAACACTGACCCTTTTGGGACGATCGAGTCGTACGGCGTTGTCTTCAGGCCGAGCCAGGAAACGACCAGTGTGTCCAAGGAATAACTCGCGCGTTCGGGGTCGACTATCCAAGCGGCCACCATCGTGTCCCAGACCCGGCAGTTCCATCGGGGGATGCCCCACGCTCGTGAAACTTCGTAATCGTATTTCGCGTTATGCGCGACAACGGTCATCGCCGGATCGGCAAGAAGGACGGAAAGAAGAGCGCGCGTTTTCTCCGGATCAAGATGGGGCGATCCGCCAGGTCCGTGAGGCGCTACGGGAACGTAAACGGCTTCCCCGTAATTCAGGGCGAAGGAGAAGCCGAAAGGCTTCACGTTCCATGCGTCGATGCCGTCGGTTTCAAAATCGAGCGCGAAAAGCTTGTTTTTTCGCGCTTTTGCGAATAGGGCTTCCAATTCGTTTATATCAAGGACGGTCCGGTACTTGCCGGTAGTCCGGAGTGCGTCGGTGGGAACGGGCCGAGGCGCGGTCGCGTACGCCGTTTTCGGCGCATCGTCGAACAAATTCGTCTGTGCCGACCCGGATGACTGAATCGGTTTAGCGGTGGACGCTGTTGATTCTTTAGTCCCAGCCGCAAGGGTGCCCTCTGTCGGCGGGGCTCCGGAATTCGATTCAAGTTCTTTTACCGTACTTTCGGAAAGCGACTGCGCGATAAGCCTAACGCCGGCTTTGTGGAGGGCTCGCGCCCCGGCTTCCCGGTCGATCTCGGCAATGGACAAAGAGTCCAGATCATCGAGTTCAATCGGAGCGTCCAGGCACAGCTCAATCAGGGAATGGGAAAAATACGCCATTTCCTTGCCGGCGGCGAGTTTCTTGCCTATCGCGCCTTCAATTCCCGCAATATTTTCGTAAATTCCATCCAAGGTTCCATAGCGGGCGATCAGTTTGGTAGCAGTTTTGTCGCCTATGCCGGCAACCCCGGGAACATTGTCCGACGCGTCTCCGGTGAGTGAGAGCACATCGATAATCGCGGAGGGATCGACTCCCCATTCTGCTTTTACTTCCGCGGCACCGACGAATTCGTAGTTCGCGCCTATGGCTCCGGCAACCGCGGCACCGCTTTTACCGGGCTTAAGCGCGTAGACTCCGTCTCCGATCAGTTGCAGAAGATCCTTATCGGACGAAAGGATATAGCACTCCCGACCTTCCTTTTTACAGCGCTGGGCCAGCGTTGCGATAAGGTCATCGGCTTCATATCGATCCGCCCGGAGGAGGGGCACCCCGAGGGCCGCAAGAGCTTCCTCGACCACGGGAACCTGTTCGTGGAGTTCTTCGGGCGTCTTCTGTCGGTTGGCTTTGTAGTCCGGGTATCGTTCATGTCTGAACGTCGGGACGCGCGAATCGAATACCGCCGCAAGGCAGACGGGTTTCCTAATCGTCCCATCCGCGGTCGGCGCTCCTTGGTCTATGAGGGTCACCAAGTTGCGGAAAAAGCCGAAAACGGCCGAAACGTTTTTCCCTTCCGTGTTGCGTAAGGGCCGAGAAATGAACGCGAAGTACGAACGATAAATCAGTCCGTACGCGTCGATGAGGTAGAGAGCTTGTTTTGGATTCATTATCCCTTAATGTCGACGAGGGACGCTTGTCCGGCGTCAGCGTATACCGATCGGCGGTTGACGAAGGGGTTTCCCCGCAAGGTACGAATTTCGCTCCGCACTTCGTCCATCCGCTGTGAAAGAAGTTCCCGATTGCGCTGAGAACGCGAAACCGCTTCGTTTTTCAACTCTTCAAGGGCTTTTTTGAGCTGCGGAACTTCTCCCTCGTTATTTGGGTGGATGCTCCGGTACAGTTCTTCAAGCGGAGTGACAACTTTCTGTATGGAAAGTATCTCCGCGACGATCCCCTCTTCCATTTCGACGTGGACGGTCAACGCTTCCACGTCTCCCGTCTCGATCACGTCTTTTTGTTTGTCCAGCACGGTCAAATAGTCGCGGAATCGATCCCTTTGATGGGTCATCAATTCCCTAAAACGTTTGAGGATGGAGACGCGACGCTCGACTTCTTCGGCAGACAGTTCGGCGGCCATTTGTGCGTTATCCCGCGATATTCACGCCGGACGAAGGGCGTCCGTTGGCTTCGGCGGAAGTCCGCGCGGCAATTTCCTGCCAGGCGGAACGCAGATCGTTCATCATGTTGCGCACCGCTTGGACCCGGACGGCATCTTTGGAGATGTTCGCCTGGAGCAATTCTCGGTTAAACCAGTTGTAGAGGGAAAAAAGATTATGGGCGATTTCACCGCCCGCGTCGAAATCGAGGGACGCCATAAGCTCCGTCACGATTTCCTGGGCCTTTACGACCGCTTTGTTCAAGCGCTCGATGGTTTCCGGTTTGACTTTTCCCGATCCGATGATTTCCAGCGCCAGGTCGAGCTGTTTTACCGCTTCATCGTACAACATGACGACAAGCTGACCTTGACTCGCGGTACGGATCCTCGTCTCGCGATACGCCGATAATGCGTTCGAATAAGCCAAAGCGTGTGCCCTCCCTCTCTTCTTCGTTCTTAGTAAAGTATCGACAGACTTAAGACCATCGTAAAGGTTTTCCGTGGAGAATTCCAGAGTTAGAACACAAGTTCCGTCGCTCCGATCGACCGTATGCGCAAAACGGTAATAGATTTTTCACCGAAAACCGGTTTCATCCACTCGATGTACTCAGAGACACGGGCAAGGGGGATATACGCCTGAATGGTTCCCGCGAAGCCGCCTCCATGCACTCGGCACACGCCTTGCGGTACCCCGTTATCGCTTCCGCTTGATGTGTCCGGTCGCAGAAATCGGTCGGTCATCGCTAAGGCCAGGGAAACACCTTGCTCGGAAGGCCGTTTCGTCGTGAACACGTTTTGCAGCAGCTGCCAGGAAGAGGTCCCCGATTGGGCGACAAGGTTGAGGAAATCTCCAACAGCCGTGGTTCGATCCTTGGCGCGTCGTTCCTTTTTTGCTTTATCCGCCCGTTCCAAGGCCGCGGTCATTGCGTCTACGCGTTCGTTCTCGGCGAAGAAATGAAAAGCCCGCAACGCGGCCCGGTCCCCCGTCGCCGCGCGTATCTGAGGGAGCCTCGCGATAAAGGCATCCCTTCCCACCTCCCTAAGCGCTTCCTTTCCGAACATTTTTGCGACTGCATTCATCTCCGCGGGAATACTCGAATAGTCGGGCGTGAGGTCCGCGTGACTGCCGCCCGTATCAACTACGCAGAGCGCATAACCCGCTCCCGTAAGATCAAAGTCGACATTACGCACAAGGGGATGCGCGGGATCGGCGAAATCGATAGCTACGGCGCCGCCGGAGGCACACGCAACCTGATCCATTAGCCCGCAGGGTTTTCCGAAATAGAGGTTCTCCGCTTTCTGCCCGATTTGGGCCAATTCGACGGCGGTTCGTTTGCTGTCACCGTAGAGCCCGTCAAAAATCACTCCAAAGAGAACTTCTACCGCGGCGGAAGAGCTGAGACCCGAGCCGGAAAGGACCGTGGAATTCGCGTTCGCGGTGAAACCCCGCACTTTCGTGCCCCGTTTTACGAATTCCGAGGCGATACCCCGCACCAGCGCTTCGGTTTTACCTTCCTCGTTCTTACGCGGCGAAAGGTCGCTCAGGTCGACAACTACATCGCTGTATCCGGTAGAGCGGAAAATGACGGTATTGTCTGGTCGCGGCGAGACGCAGGCGAGAGCGTCCAGCTGGATGGACGCGGCGAGTACTTTCCCTCTGTTGTGGTCGGTATGGTTGCCGCCCAGTTCAGTGCGACCAGGCGCCGAGAACAGGCGGAGCTGCGTTGCCGTTTCCGGAAAAGCGCTCGTCGTCGCGACGATAAGGGCGCGAATCCTTTTCCGTGCCGCGTCCACGGCCTTTTCCCCATACAGGGTGGCGAGTAGCGGTGTCGAATCAGGTGAATCAAGGCGGTTAAGAACCTCTTGGGCCGTCATCGGTCGATTCCTTCAAGATAGTGGGTGTCGGAAAGACCGCGAAGCCGTTCGGCTGCGGACTCCGGGCTGATGTCACGTTGCGGCATCGCCAGCAATTCGAACCCAACCATGAACTTACGTACGGTTGCGCTTCTGAGGAGCGGCGGATAATAGTGAACATGGAAGTGCCAGGCCGCTGCTTGGTCTTTTTTGTCGGCCGGCGCGACTTTTGTCGGCTTTTGGTGAAAGCCCATCGAATAGGGGAATGATGTGAGAAACAGATTATCGTAGCGTGTCCCCATACATTTGAGCGCGTCGGCAAAATCGGAGATTTCCTTCGGTGTTAGGCAGTCGATACTCGCGATATGGCGAAGAGGAAGAATCATCGCTTCGAATGGCCAGACAGCCCAGAACGGCACAAGGGCGACAAAAGAATCGTTGCGGAAAATGATCCGGTCTCTCTTTGCGATTTCCAGCCCAACGTATTCGCACAAAAGGCACTTGCCTGTTTTTGCGTGCCGCGTGCGTTGAGCCCTGTCTTCACGAGAGGGAAGGTCCGGGATCTGCTCGGTGGCCCATATTTGTCCGTGGGGGTGCGGGTTCGAGCATCCCATGACGGCGCCGCGGTTTTCGAAAATCTGAACGTAGGCTATCTCCGGCAGCGCGCCTAATTCAAGGTATCGTTCGATCCAGACGGCTATGACCGACTCAACCTCGCTTCTTTCCATGCGGGGGAGAGTAAGATCGTGCCGCGGTGAAAAACAGAGCACCTCGCAGTGTCCGCGAACCGTTTCGGCAACCAAAAGATCCGATTCGTTCATGCTTTCTTTAGGAATATCCGGAATCAGCGCCGCGAAATCGTTTGGGAATACAAAGACGCTTTCATATTGCGGATTATGCAATCCACCCGCGCGCTCGTTTCCGGGGCAGAGGTAACAAGAAGCGTCATGCTGCGGCAATACATCCATGGACGGTTTTTCAACCTGTCCTTGCCAAGGCCTCTTCGTTCGGTGGGGAGAAACGAGAACCCATTCGTCCGCCAGCGGATTGAATCGACGTTGCGTGTAATCGGAAAGGTGCATCGTGAGAGCTCCTCGCGTATTTTTATTGCGCATTGCTTTGTTTATTCTAGCCGATCGGACATTCGGCATTCAATTGCGTCATGAGGCCATCTGTTATAGGACTTTTTGAAATAATGCGTGAGAATCGATCATATCGCGTGGCCGCTCGATGAAAGAAGCATTATCTTGATACTTATACGGAGTACGCATGAAGAAGACTAATAACAAGCGGCCGAGCGGGCGCAACGGTCGTAAACCCAAAAAAGGTTTTTCCCCCTTTTCTTTTTTCGGAGGTCCGCCTACAAGCGGCAACGGGAATGGACCGCTAGGCGGATGGCAATTCAAATTTTCTCTCGGTTACGTAGTAGTGCTCATTGTTGCGATGAGCCTTTTCAATTACATGTTCCTTAGCCGGACTACCAATATCGTTGATTACTCAACTTTCAAACAGAAAATAACGACGGGTGAGATCAAACGTGTGGAAATGGACGCTTCTTATTATACCGGGTTTACCACACTGACCCCCCCCGAGAAGACGGACATGCTTACGCGGCGTTATGTACATCCGCAGGATTCCATCCGCGCGGTGCCGATTTATGATCCGGAGTTCGTAAAGCTTTTGGACTCCAAGGGCATTTCCTACTTCGCGGTGTCGCGGGAGAGTAACGCTCTGCTCGATTTCGTGTTCAGCTGGATTCTCCCCTTCGCGTTCTTCTTCTTTATATGGCGAATACTTATGAAGCGAATGGGCAATGCCGGATCAAATGTGCTGTCCATAGGGCAGAATAAAGCCGTGATAGTTGCCGAAGGCGATATTTCGACCCGGTTCGGCGACGTCGCGGGTGTCGACGAAGCCAAGGAAGAATTGGTCGAGGTTGTTGATTTTCTGAAAAACCCAAAGAAATACACGGAAATCGGCGGCAAAATTCCCAAAGGGGTACTTCTCGTCGGTCCTCCGGGAACCGGCAAGACGCTGCTGGCCCGAGCTGTAGCCGGAGAAGCCGGCGTTTCATTCTTCCGTATGAGCGGCGCGGATTTTGTCGAAATGTTTGTCGGCGTAGGCGCGGCCCGCGTACGCGATTTGTTCAAGCAAGCCCGTGAAAAAGCCCCGTGCATCATTTTTATCGATGAGTTGGACGCGATCGGAAAGAGCCGAATGACCGGAATGGTCGGCGGCAACGACGAGCGTGAGCAAACGCTTAACCAACTTTTGGTGGAGATGGACGGCTTCGACGGCACCAGCGGCCTCATAATTGTCGCGGCGACGAACCGCCCCGATGTATTGGACCCCGCGCTCCTTCGTCCCGGACGTTTCGACAGGCAGGTGCTTGTCGATCGACCGGATCTCAAAGGCCGCGAGGCAATTCTCCGAATCCACGCGAAGGATGTTAAGCTTTCTATTGAAACCGATTTGGCGTCCGTCGCTCGGGGTACTCCCGGTTTCGTCGGCGCGGATCTGGCCAACATAGTGAACGAAGCCGCGATCCTGGCCGTGCGAAACGGGCGAAAGGCTGTTTTGCAGAAAGATTTTGAGGAAGCGATAGAAAAAACCGTCGCCGGTCTCCAGAAGAAGAATCGGGTCATATCCGAACCTGAGCGTAGAATCGTCGCTTTTCACGAAACGGGCCACGCGATGGTCGCCGGGTTTACCGAAGGTTCCGACCCTGTGCATAAGATATCGATCGTCCCGCGAGGTTTCGGCGCTCTCGGTTATACGATGCAGGTACCCACTGAGGACCGCTACCTAATGACTGAGACCGAGCTTTATGGAAAGATCGACGTCCTGCTCGGCGGTCGAGCCGCGGAAGAACTCATTTTTGGACGAATCTCTACCGGAGCGGCGAATGACCTGACCAAGGCCACGGATATCGCTCGCAAGATGATCACCGACTACGGCATGAGCGGTCGTTTCCGGAACGTGGCTCTTACTCAGCGCGGCGCCGGTTATTTGGGCGGTTCAACTCCCGAACCGACGCTGCACCGAGAGTACTCCGAAACCACGCAGCAATACGTTGATGAGGAAATCGCGCGCATGACCGCCGAGCGCTACGCGGCGGTCAAACTTCTTCTTTCATCAAAGAAGGATCTGCTCGAAAAAATAGCGGGCATCCTACTTGAAAAAGAATCCCTGGACGAAACCGAGTTCAAAGCCCTCCTCACCGAAGTCGCCGCCTAAGTTCACTCAGTCTGCCATCCATACTGCACTCGTTGCCGTGTGGATGGCAGTTGTATGGAGTGCTCCGACAATTTCCGGCATGGATTCCGCCGTCGCGCCCAATCCCTCGTAGCTACGCGCCCATGGATGGGCGCGCAGTCGTATGTACAGAATCGCTCCCGCGATTCTGTTAAGGCAAGGATGCCGAGTTGACTGCGAGCCCGAGTAGTTCTATTCTTAAATCGTTATGACGCTAAATAGAGCTTCACGAAAGGAAGCGGATGCGCGTTTGGGCGCGCTTCGCAAGCAAGTATCGCTTCAAGTCTTCACGCTGCGTTTCGAGGATGCGGCGTGTCGCGAAACGCGGACCGCCGCCGAGGAACTCGCCGAAACGACGAGCCGTCTTTCGGTAGAGATCAATGAATCGAGTGAATCGGGTGACCTCCTCCGAAAATACCGGGTGGACGCCGCTCCGGCGCTTGTCGTGTCGGCAAAGGATTCGCCTGATCTGCGCGTCTACGGCACTCCAACCGGGTACGCTTTGACGGCGTTGTTGGACGCTCTCGTTTCGGTGAGCGCTCCGTTTGATCCTAAGTCGGAGCTTCTTTCCACAATTAGCCTCACGGTTGAAGATAAGCCCCGGCCGAGCGTTCATTTAAACCTCATTACATCCCGCCGTGATCATGCGTGCGTCGCCGCCGCCGCCGCGCTTTGGCGTGTAGCCGTAGCCGACCATATTGCCGGTGGATCGCTTCGCCTGATTCCTTCCCTTCGTATAATCGAGGACTTTCCTTTTTGGACAACATCCGCCCCCTCGTCCGTTCCTCCCGGCGGGACGCCATTTCTATTAATTGAAGGGAAAGAAGCGTTAGTCTGGCCGTTTGTTGATTCGGATATCATTTCTCGGCTCCTCTGATTCCTTCTGTCGCTTCCAAACCCTCTCTGTTTGTTGTATATTCCGCTTGCAAGGAGCATACATGTTGACGAGCAGACAGCGTGGGTATCTATCTTCTCTCGCGGTTTCCATAAATCCGACTGTGATGATTGGAAAAGAAGGCGCTTCCGAATCCGTGATACGCGCACTCAGAGCGGAATTTGGTATCCGAGAATTAGTGAAATTGCGCTTCATCGGCGGCAAAGACGAACGAAAAGAAATAGCCTTGGCTTTGGCCGAAAAAACGGGATCCGAGCTGGTTCGTGTCATCGGCAACGTAGCCGTTTTCTATAAATGCGCAAAAGAGGCTGAACGCCGCCTCATCGAGCTGCCTTCCTGACATTTGCCGATATTCGACAGCCCTCGGCGACTTGCCCTTTCTTCCGTGAAAAGGTTACTATGAAAATGTGAACTGTTCCGGTTTGAACTGTAACATAACGAGGTGGTTTTCGTTGAGACGCGTGTTTTTTTCGATCATCGGTTTTCTTTCCATCGGCATATCCGCGTATGCACAAGATATTCTTACTGCTGATCATTTTCTCGCTTCGGTAGCGGAACGGTACGCGTCTATTAAGGATTACCAGGCGAAGGTGTCGATAGAGTCCGCCAAGGTCGCGATGAAAGGATCGATTATTCATAAAAGGCCGAATCTGCTGAGAATCGATTTTTCTCAGCCGGTGGAACAGGTCATCGCGTACAACGGGGAAACTTTGACGGTGTATCTGCCGGAATATCGGGCTGTGTTGAGCCAAAGTTCGCCGACAGCGGGGAAAGTCGCGACTGCTTCTCTTGCGTCCGCTCAGGGCCTTTCCACAATGCGCCGAAACTATACCGCTTCTTTCACGACCGGACCCGATCCGGTCCCCTTGGATGAAAAATCGGCGGAACTGGTGATTAAACTGACATTGACCAGACGAAGCATGTCGGAAGGATTCCGAGAACTTAAACTGGCCATTTCTCCGGAAACAAAGCTGATTCGCCGGATTGAGGGCCGAACCATCGCCGATGAACAGGTAATCTTGGATTTCAGCGATATCGTATTAGATCAAGGTATTCCCGAAGCGCGTTTCGCTTATGATTCGCCGGCTTCGGCGAATCGTTATAATAATTTCTTGTTCAAAGAAAACGATTGACGAGGCTGATGCATATGGAACCTCTTGGTGAAAAATTAAAGACCGCGCGAGAACAAAAAGGGTACACCTTTGACCAGATTGCTCGGGATACGAATATTACCCGAAAATACCTCGAAGCTTTGGAAAATGAGGATTTTTCTCAATTTCCCGGTGAACCGTATTTGCTCGGTTTTTTGCGTAATTACGCTGAATACCTCGGCTTGGACGTCCAGGAATTGATTTCGGCGTATCGGACTATAAAAATCCAGGAGCAGCCCGTTCCCGTCGAACAATTGCTCAAAAAATCGCCGCCGTCGCCGTTTCTTATCGGCGGCATCGCGGGCGGCGCCGCGCTCCTCCTGATAGCCGTTCTTGTGTTCTCTTTCTCAGGACAGCGTTCCGGTGGGGCGGTGAAAGCCGTCGTTCAGCGTAAGGTCCAGCAATACTCTCTTGAATCCGGTTTTCTTGAAAAACGCTTGTATTCGGGGGACTCGGTTCTTGTGTCCGTCGGCGCCCAGAAATACAAATTGTCAATAGCCGCTCTCGGGGAAGCGCTCACGCTCGCCGGGCCAAGCGGTAACGCTAAGTTTGAACTCGGGCAGGAAGGCGCGGTTGATCTTAACGCCGACGGCGTATCGGATCTTCGGGTGTTTGTTGCCGACTTATTCAAAAACGAACCGGCGAAGGGCGTGTCCCTCCGTTTAGAGCTGCTTCAGACCGGCGCTGCTTCCGCCTCCGCCTCCGCCGGCACAAAACCGGCGGTCGCGCAAACTTCCGCCGCCGAGAAACCTCCGCTTGAAACGGCTCCCATTCCAGTGTCTTCAAACGCTCCCGGTCCGGTGATTTTCGCTTCGGGCAGCCCTTACCCATTTACGCTGCAGGCAACATTTAAAGGCTACTGCATGTTCCGCTGGGAACCGGACCGTAAGGACAGAGAAGAGCGGTATTTCCACAAAGCCGAAGTGTTGAATATTCAAGCTCAGAACGGTATTCGCTTATGGCTTTCCAATGCGAGCTCGGTAAAGCTTGTCGCCATCGGCGGCGGAAAGACCGTCGATATCGAGCTGGGCGGTTCGGGTGAAGTAGTCGTGTCCGATGTCAAATGGGTCAAGGACGACGATGGTCGCTTCAAACTGACCACGGTAAGGCTTGATTAGGATCCCGTGCGGTACTATCTCGATCCTCACGGTTGCGCAAAAAACCAAGTAGACGCTGAAAATATGATGGCCGCGCTCAACGCGGCCGGTTGGTCTCAGGCGGCCGATCCGTCGGCCGCTGAATTGTGTATCGTCAATACCTGCGGCTTCATCGAAAGCGCTAAAAAAGAATCACTCGACGCGGTTTTCTCTCTTCGTGCGGCCTATCCTTCGGCGCGAATCCTCATGGCCGGCTGTTTAGCGCAGCGTTATGCGACGGATCTCAAGAACGACCTCCCCGAAGTCGATGCTTTTTTCGGGAATGCGGACCTGTCCCTGGTGGCGCAAGCCGCCGAGGAAGCCGTCCGCGGAACTCATAACGTTCTCGTTCCTCCGGTGGACAAAAGCGGCCGCGCTGATTTTTCCTCCTGTACCGATGGGCGTCCCCTGCTTTCCTTGCCGGGTTCCGCATACATAAAAATCACCGAAGGTTGCGACAACTGCTGCACCTATTGCGCAATCCCGCTTATCCGCGGCAACTTACGCAGCCGGCCGATCGATTCAATCGTCGCGGAAGCTCACGGCCTGCTCTCCCGCGGCGTCAAGGAACTCTGCCTGATCGGTCAGGATCTCGGGTCCTACGGCATCGATTGGGGCATCGCGGACGGCAATGCCAAAGGCGAAGCCAAGGACGATGACTGCCGCTTAAACGACCTACTGACCGCGCTTTCAGGACTTGAAGGAGATTTCTGGATACGTCTCCTTTATATTCATCCTGACCGTTTTCCCCGAACTATACTGGAAACATGCGCGCGTGATCCGCGAATCCTGCCTTATTTCGATCTGCCTTTCCAACATGCCTCGGAACGGATCCTCCGCGCCATGAACCGGAGCGGGGATGCCCAAACGTACCTCAAGCTCATTGCCGATATTCGAGCCGCTCTTCCCGAGGCGACTATTCGATCCACTTTTCTCGTCGGTTTTCCCGGCGAAACGGAAGAAGACTTTAACGCGCTCCTCGATTTTCAGCGTAAAGCCTGTATCGATTGGCTCGGCGCGTTTACCTATTCCCGGGAAGAAGGTACCGTCGCGTACGATATGCGAGGACGCGTGACGAAA
>Ga0172379_10007212_pt1 | contig 14531 bp, 13 predicted proteins | sample GrowelOW334metaG_FD_119756 | JGI IMG/M metagenome (GOLD analysis project Ga0172379, IMG submission 119756) | Groundwater microbial communities from an aquifer near a municipal landfill in Southern Ontario, Canada - Groundwater well OW334 metaG | ecosystem: Environmental > Aquatic > Deep...
AATGTACTGTGTAAAATGTAGAGCTAAAAAAGAGGTTGCTAATCCGGAAAAAGTCACTATGAAAAATGGTAAACCAGCAATGAAAGGTAAATGCCCAGATTGCGGAACCGGAATGTACCGAATTGGCACTGCATAATATTTTATTTAAATAGGATATGTATAACCCCGCCCCTCGTGGCGGGGTTTCGCTTTCGACACAATATTTTAGGTTTGTTTTGAAGCGAAACGCAAATAGTTTGTGTATTTAAAAAGATTTGTGCTAGATATTTCGCCACTTATTTATTTAGTATAATTTGCGCAATGTATAGTTTATTCACAAAAATATTTAATAAAAAAAGGCTCTCCAAATATTCTGATATAGTGAAGAACTATGAAGAATATACCTCACTTCAAAAAAAAACTTTTTGTTCCTTTGAATCTCAAAATGAATTATGGAGTAAGGGGCAAGAACGGTATGTAAAAAATAATTTTGGGAAAACTAATCGTAATGTTTCTATTCTTGATATCGCATGCGGTGATGGGGTTGGTCTAAGGGAGTTTAAAAAGTTAAGATTTAAAAACGTAATTGGTGTTGAATTCAATCATCAAAAAGCTATTTTAGCTAAAAAGATTGGGTATAAAGTATACGAGTGTGATATGCATGACCTTACAATTTTTAAAGACGGGAAGTTTGACATTATATATTCTTCTCATACAATTGAACATTCATATTATCCAAAAAAAGTTATCACCGAATTATTACGAATTCTAAAACCTAATGGAAAATTGTATGTTGTATTACCGTATCCTGATGATCAAAAATTTAATATTAAGGCACATGGAGCAAAATTTGAGTTAGGAACACATAAGAACGATTATGGAAAATCAGTTATTGTATATTTTAAAAAAATAGGTTTTTCTTTAATTAAAAAATCTTTTGATTCTTTTAGAGAGCCTGAAATATGGCTTGAGTTTAAAAAATAGCCTAGTCTAACTTGTAAAAATTATCAAAAACCTTCAATTACTAAAGAGTTAAAGAAGCCTAAATACCTTTATTCTCTTCTCGCCTTCAAACAAACTGAGTTTATTTACTTTAAAAGAAATATCCACATCTATATTTGATAAACGTTTTTTGATGACGAAGTATTGTTGCTTAGAAGGAATTTTATATTTGGCAAGAATTAATCTAGGAGCAAATTTTTCAGAACTCTCCATTGAAGAAGAAAACTCCTTAATACTTTGACTAATTCTTTCTATTTCCTTTTCTCTTTTAAAATCCATAAATAAAACAATGTTACTGCCAATAGTTAAAGCGACTTCAAAAGAATATAGGTAAAATAAATTTTTATCGAATAATGCCGACTCTAATTTATTAATCGTTGACTTTTTGTCTGAAAACTCACCAAAAGAATGAACTAAAATATTATAGTTCTCAGTTTTCTCCCACTGAAATTGAGGATATAATTTTCGAAAGTCTGCCAACTGATCAACGATTTGTTTTTTAGTTTCTTCTGATAATTCAATTCTCAATTGCATTTTCATATTATTTTATAAATCAAAAACTTTAGCAATGTTCCGGGTTGAAAAATTATTTAAATTGGAAACAACTACTTTTACCTTGGCTCCAATTAATTTTGCCTGTTTCCTTTTGTTTTCAAACTGTTTATCCCCTTCTGTTACCGCGATTATACTTGGAGAAATATTTTTTACCAACTCAAAGTATTCTTCATTAGTTTGAAAGAAAGGCAAAAGAATAATTATGTCCACCATATTAAGATTCGCAAGTATTTCCGCCCTCTCATGCTGATGATGTACCTGAAGTTTTCTTTTATGTTTTTTTATAAATTCATCCGATTCTAAAGCAACAATCAAAAAATCTCCTTCTTTTTTGGCAGCTTCCAAAAACTTTAAGTGTCCATAGTGGATCAAATCAAAACACCCTCCTGCCAAAACTGTTTTTTTATTTTTAAAGGTTTGCTTTTCGTCAGCTAAATCTTCATATTGAATAATAATAGCCTTATTTTTCATACCATAAATTATACAATAGATGTATGAAGCTAAGCACTGAGATCGTCGAAGAAAAACAAAAGGCCTTAATTATTTCAAACAAAGGATATTCCTTCATATCTCTTTTAAAAAATGAGTTAAAAAGAGTTTCTATTAATCCGTTTAGTTCTCCTTTTATTCCAAAAAACATTAAAATGTTTCGTTATGTTTTTATTATTAATGGAACAGTATCTATTGATCAGATCAACAAAAATAAAAGCAGCTTTTTTATCTACATTTTTTTTGGGAAAAAAAATCATTCAACTAATTTAAAAACTTATCCGAAAAATATAAAAATCATTACCGTAAACGGATACCACCTTGAGAAAAATGAGATCGATAAAATTCTATGGTTTGCAATCTCGAAAAGTGAAGAAACAACCCTTAATTTAAATCTCTCACAGTTAATTAAAAAAAGGTTTGACCCTGTGTCAGGTATTACTATAAATTATAAAAAATTTGTTACTAAAAAAAATCTGATTTTATTCATTTTATTATCTATTATCACTATCCATATTGCCTTTATTCCTTTTCTTCTTCTATCATTTTTTTCTAATTATCAAAATTATCTCGCCCTTAAAAAAAACTCCCTGAGCAACATTAATAAAACATTATTAATGAACGGAATTACAAAAAAACTATATTCAATTGTCAGACCAACTTATTTATTATTTGGAATTGCAATTTTGCCGGATAATCTAATTGATATTAACGAAAAATCTACTTCGATCATTAGACAGGCACAATTATTGATGTCCGACTTCAAAGGTTTGGAAGAGATTTTTTTCCAACCCCAAAAATCGATCGAACAAAAAAATATTTTAACTTTACGGATTGAAAAAATAAAGACAAATTTATCTAATATTCAGGATGAACTCAATATCATTGCTCAAAAAATACCAATAAAAAATAACTATGTTGATCAAATCAAAAAACAAATGATAGAACAGGCTGATAATATCCAAAAGGCTCAAAAAGTAATAAATTATTTTCAAAAAATCATTTCACAGGAAAAAACCAGTAAATATGTCGTCTTTTTTGCCAACAATATGGAATTACGACCTGGAGGCGGATTTTTAGGATCATTCGGAGTTATTGAAATCGGCAACTATAACATCGGGGATATAAAAATTTACGACATTTATGACGCAGATGGCCAGTTAATGGTTCATTTGGATCCTCCAAAACCAATTGCCGAATATTTGAACGTGCCTCACTGGTTTTTTAGAGATTCAAATTTTTCACCCGATTTCTTCACTAATTATCAAAAAGCCTTGTTTTTTCTTGAAAAAGAGATGAAAATGACAGATTTTTCCGGAGGAATCTTACTAACAACTACCGCTGTCGAAAATATTTTATATGCTTTCAATGATCTGTATCTTCCGGATTTTAAAGAATACATTAACGCTAAAAATTTTTATTTAAAAACCCAGTTTTATGCAGAGAAAAATTTTTTTCCAGGATCAATCCAAAAGAAAACTTTTTTGTCGTCTATAGTCAGGCAGATAAAGAACAACGTTGATACGGTTGATATAAAAAATCTTTTGTTTCAAATAAAAAAATCGTTTGACGAAAAACAGATTGTGGTTTTTTTTGAAGATCAAAATTTTCAATCGCTTTTTGATTCTAATTTCTGGTCAGGACGTGTCATTGATCCTAAATGTACAATCTCTAATGAATGCATCACTGACTATGTTTTTCCGTACGATGCCAATTTAGGTGCAAATAAGGCTAATTTTTTTATTAACCGTTTTGTTAATTTGAAGGTTAAGATTGACTCTGATGGTCAGATTAGTCATCTACTTTCCCTTCAATATAAAAATGATTCACCGGCCGAAATCTTTCCAACCGGTTACTATCGTAATTATTTTCAAATCCTGCTGCCAAAAAACTCAACTCTAAATCAAATTACTAAAGACGGTGTTGAAATAGAGAATATTGACCAGATAGATGATCAGTATAAATTAATAGGATTTCTTTTTGAACTGGCTCCGGGAAAGACCACTGATATTAAAATAAGCTATAAATTAAATGAGCCTCTTAAAAAAGGAAAAAATATTTACCAATTAGTTTTTCAAAAACAAACAGGGGCAAAAAATTCAGATTTAATATTAGAATTTGAATTGAATAAAAGTATTTCTATCCTTAATCAAAATTTTTCTCCTATTGTTAAAGATAATCAAATCATCTATAATACGAACTTATTGACGGACAAAATATTTTTCATTGAGTTAACAAAGAATTAATGTTTTGCCGAGTATAATTGTCTAATATTAATAAATTTACTAAAATATGAAAAAATCAAATGTTTCTTCAGGTAAAGTTTCTTTAAAGGCCGAATCTCGAACGGTTTTTGGCAAAAAATTAAATAAGGTCCGAAAACAGGGACTAGTTCCTGGCAACATCTTTGGCCCTGATTTTAAGTCTAAATCTATCTCTGTCGTTTATAAGGAACTCGTCAAAACTTACAAGCAGGTAGGTGAAACAGGTATTGTTTACATCACTGTTGATAAAGAAAACATTCCTGTTTTGATAAAAACTATTCAAAAACATCCATTATCAAGCTCACTTCTTCATGTTGATTTCAGAAAAATCGATCTATTGAAAAAAATTGAAACTAATGTACCAGTAAAAACGATCGGCGTTTCTGAAGCGGTAACACAAAAAGCCGGAGTCCTTTTGCTTCAATCGGATACTTTATTAGTTGAAGCATTGCCGGAAGACATTCCATCGAGTATTGATGTAGATATCTCGATTATTAAAGAAATTGGTCAGGAAATAAAAGTGGCTGATCTTAAAAAATCTGACAAATACGTGGTTAAAACCCCTGTTGAAAAAGTTATTGTGGCTGTAATTGCTCATAAAGAAGAAAGTATTGTTCCAGAAACAGCTGTAGCTGCGCCTGAAATAATCACAGAGGCTGCCAAAGAAGGTGAAGAAGCTCCAGCAGAAGGTGGAGAAAAGAAACCCGCCTCCGCTGAAAAAGCTCCGGTGGGCAAGGAAAAAACTGTAGCTGAAAAAGAAGTTAAAAAATAAGGAAGATTTAAAATCAAACTATGACAATAATCAAAAGTGAATTTTCTTTAGCATTAAATCAGGTGGCGACCGAAAGAGGAATTTCTGCCGATGACGTTATTTCCTCAATTGAACAAGCCATAATTGCTGCCTATAAAAAGGAGTATTCAAAAGAGGAAGAGGAAGAAATCAAGGTTATTGTCAATAAAGATAATGGTGAGGCAAAAATATTCAAGAATGAGAAGGATATTACACCCCCCGGATTTGGAAGAATTGCGGCTCAAACAGCCAAACAAGTAATTTTACAAAAAATTAGGGAGGCTGAAAAAAAAACCGTTGCGTCACACTACCTGTCTCAAGTCGGCACTCTTGTTAAAGGTCGCATTATCCGTTACGACGGATATAGTGCCTCAATTGACATCGGTAAAGCAGAAGCGATTCTTCCTAAAGAAGAGCAGATGAATAATTACAAATATCAAGTTAATGATCGTTTGATTGTTTACCTTAAAGAAATTTCCAACGATAAATTTGATAATCCCCGCATAATCGTTTCTCACTCTCATCCTAAATTAATTGAAGAACTTTTTAAACGTGAGGTTCCAGAAATAGCCAATGGCACAATCGAAATTAAAAAGATTGTTCGGGAACCGGGAGAGCGCGCTAAAATAGCCGTTACTTCAACTCAATCGGGAGTCGATCCGGTCGGGGCCTGTGTCGGTCAAAAAGGGGTTCGGGTTCAGACAGTGATTGATGAGTTGGGCGGAGGAGAAAAAATTGATATTATTCAATGGAACAAAGATGAAAAACTCTTTTTGATGGCGGCTCTTTCCCCAGCTAAAATTACTTCAGTTGAATTTGATAAAACTGGAAAAAGAGCTAAAGTTACCGTCGATGAAAAAGAGGCCCCTTTAGCAATTGGTAAAGGCGGAATCAATGTTAATTTAGCTTCGAGATTGACCGAATTTGAAATCGATATTGTCCAAACAAAGTCTGAAGAACCAGAAAAAACTGCCGAAGTTAATGCAACTCCCCTGGCAACTCCTGAAAAAAAGGTTAACGAAGAAAAACCAAAAGCATAAGTCAAAATCAAAATGAATAAATTCCGACCACCAATTGTTGCCATCTTGGGCCATGTTGATCATGGAAAAACTACGCTTCTTGATTTTATTAGAAAAAGCAATATTACTGACCGTGAATTTGGAGGCATCACTCAAAAAATCGGCGCCTATGAAATTACCACAGAATTTAAGGATTATAAAACTAACAAGATAACTTTTATCGACACTCCGGGACACGAAGCGTTTACAAAACTTCGAGCTAGAGGTGCAAATGTTGCCGATATTGCCTTATTGCTTATTGACGGAAAAGATTCGGTTATGCCACAAACTGAAGAATCGATCTCCCATATAAAAGCGGCAAAGATACCTTTTATTGTCGTTATTAATAAAATCGATCTTCCTGAAACTAATCCTGATAAAGTAAAGAATGATCTTTTGAAATATGAAGTCCTAACTGAAGGTAAAGGTGGAGATGTCCCTGTCGCTTTAGTTTCTGCTAAAACCGGTAAAGGTATAAGTGAACTTTTGGAAACGATTTTGTTTATTGCTTCCGACCTTAAACTTACATATGATGAAAAAAATCCTGTAGCCGCTTATATTATTGAAACAAAAAAAGACCGCCGCGGAATCGTTGCCAGCTTAATTATCAAGGAAGGAACAATAAAAGTTGCCGATGTTGTTTATATTAATGATCAAAAAATTAAAGTTAAATCGCTTATCAACGATCTGGGTAAAAGTGTTACTCAGGTTATACCTTCAAATCCTTTCGAACTTTTGGGTTTCAACGAAATGCCAGAAGTTGGAGGGATTATAAAATCAATTTCCATAAATCAAACACCCTCATCGGACGATCAAGTACCAACTGCTCAAAAGGCTTTAACTCTTGAAGATGTTTTAAAAATGCCGGTAGTTGAGAAGAAACTTCCCGCCATAATTAAAGCAGACTCCCAAGGAAGTGTGGAAGCGATAAAAAACTCGCTAAAAGACAATACTAACCTTAATATAGTTTTACTCGCCGTCGGAGAAATTAATAAATCGGATATATTTTTAGCAAAAGCAACCAAGTCAATAATTATTGGATTTACTGTAAAGACCAGTCATGAGGCCGAAAGTTTGGCAAAACAAGAAAAAGTGATCATTAAAAGCTATCAGATTATTTATGAATTACTTGATGAACTTAACGAAGTGGCCAATTTAATTAAAGAAAAAGAAGAAAAAGAAAAAAATTTAAAAGGAGAGGCGCAAATATTGGCAAACTTTATTATCGAAGGTGAAAAAATATTCGGAGTCAATGTTACTAAAGGTAAAATTAACCTCGGAGACACTTTAGAGGCTTTTAGAAAAAACAAACCTATAGGAAAAACCAAACTGGTATCCTTAAAGGTGCGCGCAAAAACAGTTAATGAAGTAAAAAAAGGCCAGGAAGCTGGAATGATATTTGGACCTCCTCTTGACTTTTTGGTAGGTGATGTGGTAAAATCTATCCTATAAGAAATTAATCACCCATGGATAATAACCAAAATACTTTAACTAGAATTCAGGAAATTACAACTAAATGCCGTTCGGCAGTTATTGTTATACCCCCAAATCCAACTGTTGACGCAATAGCCTCTTCAACTTCGCTTTATTTAGCTTTGAGTAAAATGGGTAAAACTGTTTCTATTGCCTGTAGTCAAAAAGTTCAATCTGATTTGATTGCTTCAGACAAGATTCAAAACATTATTGGCGCTGGAGGTGATAGCCTGATGGTTTCTTTTCCATATACTGATGGAGCCATTGATAAGGTTGACTATAACATTCAGGGTGAATCTTTCAACTTAGTTGTCACTCCCCGCCCGGGATTTCAAAAATTGAATCCTAATCAGGTTAAATTTTCATATACAGGTGGTCTAGTTGATGCAATTTTTGTTATTGATGCTCCTACCTTAAATAGCTTAGGCACAATTTATACTGAAAACCAAAACCAATTTAATGGAAAAGACATTATTAATATTGACCGACATCTTACTAATGCTTACTACGGAACTGTTAATTATGTCAACAAAACAATTTCTTCAATCTCTGAATTGACTTTGTCTATTTTGCAAACATTGGGAACAGAAATTGATCGGGATATGGCTACTAATCTATATGCCGGATCAGCTGCTTCAACCAATAACTTTACCTCTTATTCTACAAATGCGGAAACTTTTGAACATATTGCGGCACTCCTTAGATTAGGCGCTGTTAAAAAGACATTTAAAAAACCAGTTCCAACTATGACCTCAAAACCTATGTCTTTTCAACCTTTTATGAATTCACAACCACAGGTAATTAATTCTATACCTAGTCATAGTCCGGAAGTCCCAAAATCAGGTCCGATTGAATCGGTTGAAAAAGAAGCCGTTATCGACAAACCTCAAACTAGTCAAGAATGGCTAAAGCCAAAAATCTTCAAAGGCGGCGGTTTGATATAATTGTTTAATGAATCTTACTTTAATTTTAGTAGCAATTTTTTTCTTAATTACTCTTTTTGTTATTCGGATGTGGCTTAATAAACTTGAAGAAAAAACTACTCTATCTTCCGACGTCGTTGAATGGCTGAAAACATCCAATCTCTCCGTAGATCAAAAACTATCAAAAAATCTGGAAATATTTGCCTCAGTCCAAAAAACTATCGGTGAATTTTCTGAAATCGGAAGGTCGATGAAAGAGTTGCAGGAATATTTAACTTCGCCAAAATTGCGGGGCAACATTGGAGAACATGTCTTAAAAGAATTACTGGCCCAAAACTTTCCCAAGTCTTCTTATAAACTTCAATATCATTTTAAAACCGGGTCGATTGTTGATGCTGTGCTAATTACATCGCAGGGGCTTATTCCGATTGACTCTAAATTTCCAATTGATACTTTCAAAAAAATCGCCAAAGCAACTAACAAAGATGAAATTGCATCGATAAAGAAAGATTTTGAGCGTGATGTAAAAAAACATGTCGACGATATTGCCAGAAAATATATTTTAGCTGAGGAAAAAACCGTTGATTATGCCTTGATGTATGTCCCCTCAGAAAGCGTTTATTATGAACTGATAAATAATGAAACTGTGTTTGATTATGCCGGTCAAAACCGGGTCCTACCGGTTTCTCCAATGAGTTTTTATGCTTACATTAAAGCTATTCTAATTTCTTTTGAAGGGGAAAAAATCGAAACAAAAGCCAAAGAAATATTAAAGATTTTGCAGGCAATCAAAAAAGATTATCAAAAAACCGATGAAGCATTTTCTGTTCTAAATAAACATGTGACTAATGCTTATAACCAAAGCTCGCAAGTATCAAAATCTTTCTCTTCTTTGGGACAAAAGCTGGAATCGACGAATTTACTTTCGGTTGAAAAGGAAGAGAAACTTATTGAATAATCTTTATGAAAATATCCTTTAAAAATGAAATTAAACAAAAAGATAATTTAACTAGCAAAGAAATAGTTGATCTTATTCTAAAATCTCGTCATCTTAAAAATTTAAACAAATTTCTAAATCCGCCCTCCCCTCTAAACTTAACCCTTGACGATTTTGGTTCATATAAAAAATCTTTTAAAAAAGTACTAAAAATTTTGAAAAGTATTAAGGAAAAAAATCAGATGATCGTCGTTTATACCGACTATGATGCTGACGGAATTACCGGCGGGGCAATTCTCTGGGAAACGTTGTATCTGCTTGGTTTTAAAGTTATGCCTTATGTTCCTCATCGAAAACTGGAGGGTTATGGATTTTCAAAAACCGGAATTGATAACGTTAGAAAAGAATTTAACCCGGCTCTTATTATCAGCGTCGATCATGGAATCACTAAGATTGACGAGGTTAAGTACGCTGAAAAACTCGGAATAAAAGTTATTATCACTGACCATCATTTAAAAGGAGAGAATATTCCTAAGGCTGAGGCAGTTTTTCACATCCCCGCCCTTTCCGGCTCCGGTGTCGCCTACTTTTTTGCAAAGGAAATATTCAATTCGTTCTTAACCTCCGCGGGGAAAAAAACCTCCGAGGTTAATGCTAATACTTTACATAAAACAAGAACCTCGGAGGTTAAGTTATCGGCAAATTTCACCACCGACTATCTCGCTCTTGCCGCTATCGGCACCATCGCCGACCTTGTCCCCTTGACCGGTCCTTCCAGATCTGTGGTCAAATATGGACTAGAGGCTTTCCCGAAAATTAAAAGATTCGGGATTAAGCATATTCTTAAACAAGCCGGAATAGAAAACAAAAAAATTACACCGTACGAAGTTGGATTTATGATTGCCCCAAGAATTAACGCTATCGGGAGACTGGAACATGCAATCGACGCTTTAAGATTACTGTGTACTAATGATGAAAAGAAAGCCTATGATCTTGCCAATAAAATTGGAAACGTAAATATTGAAAGGCAAGAATTGGTTGAAAAATCCGTTAAGGAAGCCCTAGAAATGTTGGCAAAAACCTCCGCGGTTAAGACGGCAAAAACCGCTTCGGTTGAGGATCCGCCGACTGGCGGAGGGAAAACCGAGGCGGTTAAGATTTTACCAAAGATAATTATCTTAGTTTCCGACCACTGGCATGAAGGAATCATTGGTTTGATTGCCTCAAAAATCGCTGAAGAATTTTATCGGCCAACATTAGTTTTAACCAAAACAGAGACTGGTTATAAAGGTTCTGCCCGATCAATCCCCTCTTTCCACATTACGGATTTTTTGCGTTCTTTAAAGAAAGATCTTATTGACGTCGGCGGACATAAACAGGCAGCCGGTTTTACTTTGGAAAAAAATCAACTTAATGATTTTATAAAGAATGCTCAGAAACTGGCGGAAAAATTAATTAAAGATAAAGATCTTGAAAGAAAAATTGAAGCCGACCTGAAGATTCCTATTTCAAAAATTAATTTAGATTTAGTTAAATCTCTGGAAGCATTGGAGCCATTTGGAATCGGCAATCCTAAACCTACTTTCTACAGCGAAGGAATTTTGACCGGCGCCCAACTTCTTGGCAAAACTAACACTCACTTAAAAATATTTGTCGATGGACTTGAACTCCTTGCTTTCAACCAAGCCGATAAATTCAAATCTCTCTCTAGAGGACAAAAAATAAAAGTTGTTTATAATCTTAATATTAATGAATGGAATAACAAAAAAGTTTTTCAAGGAAGAATCATAAATATTATTTAGAGATGATACTATTTGACAGATTTTTTAATATTTTATAGCTCCTGACATTCTAATGTCTCCTTTCGCTCCTTGATTTGATCTTCTCCACATTACAGTACCACCACAATCAAGTATTTTCAACATTCCTTGTAAATAATGATTTAATACAATATCTACCTGAGAATTACTCTCAATCCATAAATCTGCTTTTGAACCAAAGTGCGTCACAGATAGTCTGGCAACCGTTCTACCACTTTCAAGTAAATTCGCTTGAGGTCTTACCGAACCATGAACTTTTGTACCACCTTTAGTAATTTCCATATTTGATTTATTAAAAAACCCCGCGTTTCGGCGGGGTGAGTAATTTAACAATTACGTTTTATCAACCACGCCACGCACAAATCTCAATAATGAGATTCTGCCTTGATATGAATTGATAAAATGTGTTTTTCATGATTATAGGATAATTATTATAGCTGAATTTATATTCTTGTCAATGGCATAAAAAGATTGTATGATTATGAAGTCATTATGAAAAATCTATCTATTGAAGAAACTCCAAAAAAAGTCGGTGAGGTCGTTGAACTATACGGCTGGGTAGATACTAAACGTGACCATAAAAAAATTGTTTTTATAGATCTTCGCGATCGAACCGGTACCGTTCAGGTGGTTGGTGGAGAAGAATTTAAAGCTCTATCTGAAGAAGATGTTGTTTATATAAAAGGACTGGTTAAAAAAAGACCTGATAAGATGGTTAATGATAAAATCAAAACCGGATCGGTCGAGATTGAAGCTAAAGAATTAAAAATCCTCAATAAAACCAAGACTCTCCCGCTCCCCGTTAATACCGATGGCCGCGATATCGATGAAGAGGTTAGGCTTAAATACCGATACCTTGATATTCGCCGGCCAAGAATGTATAAAAACTTGGCTTTAAGAAGTAGATTTATTGATCTTATCCGCCAATATCTTTTTGGTAAAGAATTTTTGGAAATTGAAACGCCAATTTTGTCTGAGACCACGCCTGAAGGCGCCCGTGATTTTATTGTTCCCTCCCGGTTACAACTAGGTAAATTCTATGCTCTTCCCCAGTCACCTCAGCAATATAAACAACTATTAATGGTAGGAGGAGTGGAAAAATATTTTCAAATCGCCCGCTGTTTCCGAGACGAAGATCCAAGAGCTGATAGAGCTTACGGAGAGTTTACCCAACTTGATCTGGAGATGAGCTTCGTTGAGCGCGAAGATGTTATGAAGTTAACAGAAAACCTTTTTATTGAAGTTTACGAAAAATTAAAAGTACCGATTAAACAAAAACCATTTCCGGTATTTACATATCAAGAGGCTATAAAAAAGTTTGGAGCTGATAAATTTGATCTCCGGACTCCTGAAGAGAAACAAAAAAACATCCAAGCCTTTGCATGGGTGATCGATTTTCCATTCTTTGAAAAAACTCAGGAGGGAGGTTGGACTTTTACCCACAATCCCTTTTCCGCCCCAAAACCGGAATTTATGAAGGATCTACTTGCTAAAAAAAATGTCGGTAACATACTAACTTCTCAATACGATTTAGTTTGCAACGGGTATGAAGTTGGCGGAGGTAGCATTAGAAATCATACTCCGGAAGGACTTCAAGCAGTTTTTGAAATAATGGGATTATCAAAAGATGAAATTGACTTAAAATTCGGCCATATGATTGAAGCTCTAGGATACGGCGCTCCTCCTCACGGTGGAATTGCTCCGGGAATTGACCGCCTTTTAACTTGTATTACCGGAGAAAAGAATTTGCGTGAAGTAATCGCCATGCCGATGACCTCTGGAGGACGAACATCCATCATGAAAGCTCCTTCAGCCGTCAAAGAAGAAAAGCTTAAGGAATTAGGAATAAAAGTTATAAACCCGTTAACACGTTAACGAGTTAACGAGTTATGAAACCAAAACATATTTTTCTCTTCGTTTTCTTTACTCTCCTTTTTCTCTTTTACCCAGGAGATTCCTATTATTTTCATATCTTCGCTTACAATCGGGAATTAATCGCTAAGCCCGAACCGGACACAAAAATAAAGATTGGTCCGATTCCATATTTAAAATTTCCCTATTACCCTGAAGTATCCGCTGAAGGAATTTACTTGGTTGATCTGCCTTCATTTACACCAATCTTTTCTAGGAACGAGAATTTAAAGCTTTTTCCTGCCTCCACCACTAAGATCTTGACCGCCCTAGTTTCTTATGACATCTATAAACCTGACCAAATCATTACCGTGAAAAGAACTATCAGCGACGGCCAAGTGATGGGACTTGTTGTTGGAGAAAAAATTACCGTTGAAAATATTTTGTACGGGACACTCGTTCATTCCGGAAATGATGCCGCTTACATTTTGGCTGACAACTATGGTTATGATAAATTTATCAACCTAATGAATAAAAAAGCTCAATCTCTAGGGATGAAGAACAGTTTTTTTTCCAACCCAAATGGGCTTGATTCCGGAACTCAACACTCGACCGCTTTTGACTTAAGCCTAGCAGCCCGTGAACTATTAAAAAATCCTTACCTATCCAAGATTGTTTCCACGAAAGAAATCACCATTTCTGATGTTGATTTTAAATATTTTCACAAATTGGATAATGTCAATAAATTACTTGGAGAGATTCAAGGACTGGGAGGCTTAAAAACCGGCTACACTGAAAACGCCGGAGAAAACCTGGTTTCATTTTATAAAAAAAATGGACATCAATTTGTGATAGTCATTTTAAAAAGTCTGGATAGATTTAACGATACAAGAAATATTATCAGCTGGATAGAAGCAAACGTCGATTATGTAAATGTTAAATATTAATTTTTGACTGCCGGAACATATCCAACAAAGTTTCCTTCCCCCAAAAACACATATACGGGTTGAAGATAGTTTTGATAAGTATCAGGATCAAAATAGCGAAGCTTCATATCCTTAATAACGATATTTTTTTGCCCCACCGTTCCTGCCACGACAAACCCTAAACCGCTATTCAATTCTGACCATGCTTCTTCTCCGGTTTTTATCCAATATGTTCCAACCTGCTCCTCTGATTTTTCAAAAAAAGATATTTGGCTATTTAAAACCGTATAATTTGTTCCTTGAAAAAGCATGATGACATAATTTTGACTGTTAAAAAATTTAGGAGTAACGGTTGAATATCCATCAATATCTGGACGTTGAAAATCAACTTCAACCAATTGGGCTTGTGGACTTTTGTCTACATTAACGTAGTTTTGATTTATCGAGTTATGTCTTAAATAAAT
>Ga0172379_10007213_pt1 | contig 14530 bp, 10 predicted proteins | sample GrowelOW334metaG_FD_119756 | JGI IMG/M metagenome (GOLD analysis project Ga0172379, IMG submission 119756) | Groundwater microbial communities from an aquifer near a municipal landfill in Southern Ontario, Canada - Groundwater well OW334 metaG | ecosystem: Environmental > Aquatic > Deep...
AGTGGTGTTGCACTTCTTCCAGTACAGCGTCAGGAACACAGCAGGCAAGTTCGATGATGCCGCAACTGCGAACGCTAGCGCGACCAGATGAGCCACGTTCTGACCCTTGGCCAGAATACCCACGGTAATCGCGATCACACCCACCAGCACTGACGAGACACGTGCCGCAACAACCTGTTCTTTAGGTGTCGCTTTTTCGCCACGGATCACGCCGACATAAATGTCATGCGCCATCGCAGAAGCAGCAGCCAGAACCAAACCTGCAACCACCGCAACAATCGTTGCAAAGGCAACGGCAGCTACGAAAGCCAGGAAGAAGTTACCCAGCATCGAGTTTTCACCACCGCCCAGATATTGCGCAAGCAAAGGACCTGCCATATTGCCGCCCGCATCAACAGACGCGATCTTGGCAGAACCAACCAGCATCGCAGCACCGGTACCCAAGAACAGGGTCAGCACGTAGAAACCGCCGATAATACCCATCGCCCAGATAACCGAAGTACGCGCAGCTTGTGCCGTAGGAACGGTGAAGAAACGCATCAAAATATGCGGCATACCAGCGGTACCCAGCACCAGCGCCAACCCTAACGAAATCTGATCGATCGGGTTTTTCAGGAACAGGCCCGGTTCTAAGAAACGCTGACCGAGTTCTTCTTTGCTCATACCGGCAGCCGAATCGCCCAACAGCTTAGCGACTTGTGCGACCACTTTTTCATCGCCAACCACCGCTTGCAGGTAAGCCGGCAGGCTGAAGCCATAAGGCGACCATACCAGGAATACCAGGATCAAAGACGCAATCACCAGCAATACGGCCTTAGTGATCTGAACCCATGTGGTTGCCTTCATACCGCCGAAAACAACGTAAGCCAGCATCAAAATACCGACGCCGATCACAGAGATTTCATAGTCAATACCGATCAGAGTCTTGATCAGCACACCGCCACCGACCATTTGCGCGGTCAGGTAGAAAGTAGATACGGTGATGGTGGACAGCGCAGCAACCGTCTTAGTCTTCTTAGGGTCGTTACGGAAGGCCAGAATATCGCCCATGGTGTATTTGCCGATATTACGGCAAGGTTCGGCGATCACCAGCAAAACGGTGATGTACGCAACCAGCCAGCCCACCGAGTACATAAAGCCATCGTAGCCGTACAATGAAATCAGACCGGCAATACCCAGGAAAGACGCGGCAGACAGGTAGTCACCTGCAATCGCCCAGCCGTTTTGGATACCGGACACCGAACGGCCCGCAGCATAAAACTCGGACGTGGTGTGTGTAGAACGCGCAGCCCAGAAGGTGATGGCCATCGTGATAGCGATAATCACGCCGAACACCGCAAAGGTCATCCACTTAAATTCATCGGCAACCGCGCCCGTGCCCGCGAAGGCCGCACCGCTGCAGCACAAGGCGGCAACGGATACAGCCAATTGATTTAGCCTCGTCATGCTTATGCTCCCTGTGTTTCGTTAATGATTTCTTGCGCCATCGCGTCGAATTCGGCATTGGCCTTCTTCGAATACATAAATGCGATCACCCAGGCCACGACGAATTCGGACAGTGCAAACAGCAAGCCGAAATTGACCACGCCCCAAACCTTAGTTTTGAACAAATCCTGGAAATATGCGGCGCCAATAGGCAACATAAAGTAATAAATAATGGAAAAAATCATCAAGCCCCATAAGAAAAACGTTTTCTTACGATGCAATGCCTGAAATTTTGGGTTGGCATCAATGGCCGCCCAATTAATAGTTGGATTTGACATACTTCCTCCCTGAAGACAATCGACAAGCCAGAACATGTACATTCTGACCCACTCTTAACAACAGGTGCGAGATTACGTTAAGGCGCGAGGTAATGCAATGCTTGCCGACTGTTTTTCTCAACCTCTATTGTCAACATCTTTGACGATAGGGTTATGAGCTGCATCACGCGCAACCTGAACCATTAGCGAATTAACGATGTTTTATTGAGAAAATTGCGCCGTTTCAACCTTAAGCTCGCACTCGGATTGTCGACAATCCGGCCGGTCAGATGGCGTCACCCGACTTCGCTCACCCAGCGTTGCGCCTTTTCCAGATCACGCAGCGCAGCAAAATCGGCAATATTCCGGCCCGATGCCTGTGAAGCGCCGACCTGAAACAATTGCGCGGTGACCAGCGCGTCCGCCAGCGCATTGTGACGCGCGTCGTTGCGTATATCAAAGTGAGCTATCCAGTCATCCAGTGAACGAAAACGCGCAGCTAACTCAGGATTGAGTGCGGGCATCACATAGGCCATATCGGACCAGGGGTGCTTGAAGGAAAACCCCAGATACTTGCTGATCGCACGCACTATCATGGTCTGATCGAACGTGACATGAAACGCGATCAGCGGATCCTTTTGCAAGAATGCCAGAAAGGCCAGCAACGCATCGGCCGCCGGCACCCCTTCAGCCTGCGCAGCACCACCAATCCCGTGCAGCAAGATATTTTCCTTTTCGCTGACGATTTCCTGCTGCAATACGATATAAAAACTATCCCCCAACTCAATTTTTCCGTTGACCACGGCGACCGCGCCGATGGAAATCAGCCGATCTTCCCACAAATTCAATCCGCTAGTCTCCACATCGACCACCACACAACGCGTAGCCTTTATTGCCTGATGAGCCGACACGGCAGGTAGCGCGCGCCAGAGCGACAGCCTGCGTTGTTGCTCGTCAGTCAAGTCTGGCCGGCGAAACCAGCGCAACACCGAACTGATCACAGGTGATACTCCAGCGCCAGCCTCGCCTGCAGCTTGCGCGCCTGACGAAAGGCTTCCTTGAGGATGCGCCGGTCCAGTTCGTGCAGCGCCTCCGGATCGATCAGGTTGTTCAGCGCCTCATCGCTCAACCCCTGCTCCTGCCCCTCATCGTGGTGACGCATGCGCAATACCTGAATAAACAAAAACGCATCGATCCACGCCTCGACTCCGGCAGGATGAATTTTCAGTTTGGCGGCGCTAACGCGCAGGCGCTGGATGGTACTGGTCTGCGTGACACCTGCCGCAAGGCTGAAGATACGCGCGGCATCCACAAACGGTGTAATGCCGTTGAGCTTCAAATCCAGCGTATGCTCTTTACCGACTACAAAATCACGCACCACGCCCAAAGGCGGACGTATACTCATCGCATTTTGTGCCATCTGGTGCAAAAAACGGCTATTTTCAGTGGCCACTCTGACTAGCCAAAGGCGCAGCTCTTCGGCTAGCGCCCCCGTCCCGAACACGGCTCGAAAATCAAAAAAGATAGAGGCGTGCAACAGAGCCACCGGCGTGCCGTTACTGATCCAGTTAGAAAAGGTGCGCTTCCACTCCTCCAGCGACAAACACCATTGCGGATTCGACGCCATCACATTGCCACGGCACAACGGAAACCCGCACAAGGCCAGCGTTTCATTGATGCGGCGCGCGACCGGCAACATTACTTCGCGCACCCCTTCAGCGGTCATCCCGTCGGGCACCCTAAAAATCAGTGCGTTATCCTGATCCGTGCTGAGCGTCTGCTCAAAACGGCCTTCAGAACCCAGCGCGATCCAGCACAGCCGGTCGGACAGTGCCGCAATACCGCTGTCCGCATATTCCAGCTCGACGACACGTGACGTTAACAAATCGTTGAACGTTGAAATAAACTGGGTCAGTTGTTCCGCCGCAACCCCCTGCGCCATCATGTTGTGCGCCATGCGTCGAATATCCGCAGCGGACTGCCTGAATTCATCGACATTATTCGCATGCCGTATCGCAGAACCAATTTGTCGCAGTCCGACCCGCTGCAAGGCAAACAGATCTTTTTCCGACACCAGCCCGACCAGTCGTTCGTTATCCACTACTAGCACATGACGGAACCCCTGCTTGGCCATGGTCAGCGCAGCCTCATAGGCCAGCGCCTGCGGCGGTAAAAAGGTCAACTGCGTGGTCATAATACCGATCACCGGCTGATCAAGATTGATCTGCGGCAGCGCGATGCGTTCGAGCACATCGGGTAATGTCAGGATGCCTTGCGGCCGCCCCTGATCATCGATTGCAATCATCGAACCGACACGCAATTCATGCATGCGAGCCAGTACTTCGCGCACCGTCGTATCAGGCGCGCAAGTCACGGGCGCACGCCGGATGATGGCAGACAAGGGACTCGTCAGCGACTGCTGCTCAGACGAGGATTGCGTGTATTGCGCCTGAATGACTTGCTTTGAGTGCTCGAGGAGGTTGGCGATGCGCCGCGTACAAAAATCACGGAACGGTGCGCTCATGCCGAGCAATTCGTTAAAATCCGCCAGCGGTAATTCATAGCAAAAAGTGTCTTTGACGGCACGGTAAATACTTGCCACCGGGCGATGCGCGAGCAAGGCGCCCAATGGGAAACATTCGCCTTCTGCCAACTCCAGCCACGTATCGGTGTCGCTGGCATGCGCAACGCTCTGCTCTCCCTGCACCACCCCCTGCTTGATCACCAAAAATCGTTCGACCGCCCCTTGTTCGGGCGAGACGATCACCTCGTTTTGCGCGTAATAGCCAAGCTTTAATCGCTCGGTCATCCATAGCAGGTGCGCCATTTCCATCCGGTCGAACGGCGCATGCGCGGCAAAAAAAGCCAACTGAGAAGTATGAATGGCACTCAAGTGATCACCTCGCTATGACGTATCGGCGCATTATAGACCCGCCGCCTCAAACAAGACTACACACCAACTACTTTGCCGGTTTTCCGGCCTTCAGCAAGGGGCTAAATGCATAATAGGCGGAGAGCGCCCAGTTTTCGGCGATGCGCGCGCCCGACTCCCCCAGTGAGTTGAAGTGGATGCCATCGCCGCCAACGGCAGGATATCGGGTGACATTTCGGCTGTCGAACAGCAGGCAATACGCCCCAACGCCGGCGTGCAACGCATCAAAAACCTGCGCCAATCCGGAATCGGTTTGGATACGCGCATGAGGCGGCCCGATCCAGATACACTTGCTGCCGGAATTGACGATGGCCATCGCCATTTCGTGCGAGGTTTTTTCAACCCACTCGGGCGTGTGCCCGTACATATTCGCCCCCAGCTCCACCACCGTATAGGCCGGTTGATACTGCGCGATCAGATTCGCGATCAGCGGCGTCGCCGCCTCCCATCCTCGCTGCTCGCGCCCGTCCAGGTCTTTGAAAAAATATCCACAACTTGTTTTATCGCCCGAGAACCAGTTGTCAGGCGAACTGCCGCAAATCGCATAAGTGGCAACGCGAAATCCTTTGACGCTACGCAGCACGGCGTCTTGCTGCATCCCGAAACTGCCGGTCGAATGGGAATCACCGATAAAAAGAATTACCGGCGGCACATCGGACGCATTGCTGCCTCCCGCGCATGCCGTCTCCACAGACACCGCAAAAAAGCTCAACAACAGCGCGGCCTGCAACAATTTTAATCCGGAAAAATATTTCAACACGACATTCCAACCGCTCTGGCTATTAACGAGGCAGACCCATTTAAAAACGGGCCTACCGGACACTTGCCAATCAATACACGCGAGGGTTGCAATTAGCTCAGTTGCTGCCCGTGCTCGCGCGTTGCGAAGAATTGCACTTTCGGCCAGCGCTCTTGCGCCAGACGCAAGTTCACGCCGCTGTCGGCAAGATAGGCGTAGTTGCCGTCCACATCCTTTGCCAGACGACTTTGATTCGCTTTGACGAATTCGGCCAGATGGCTGGCATCCGTACAAGTCACCCAGCGTGCCGTTTGAATGCCCGCACGCTCGAACACGGCATCAACGCCATACTCCGCCTTCAGCCGGTGTTCAACCACTTCGAACTGCAACTGACCGACTGCACCGATGAGCGGATTGCTGGTGTCGATCAAAGGCTCAAACACCTGAACCGCACCTTCTTCACCCAGTTGACGCAAACCCTTTTGCAACTGCTTGGCCTTCATCGGATCGCGCAGACGCGCGCGACTGAACAACTCAGGCGCAAAATAAGGAATCCCCTTGAAGGTTAATGCTTCGCCTTCGGTGAGCACATCGCCGATCTGTAACTGGCCATGGTTATGCACACCGATAATATCGCCCGCATAAGCCTCATCCATGCGCGTACGTTCATTCGCCATGAAGGTCACCGCATTGGCCAGTTTCATGTCCTTGCCGGTGCGACGATGCTTGACCTTCATCCCAGACGAATATCTACCCGAACATACGCGCATAAAAGCGATACGATCGCGGTGATTCGGATCCATATTCGCTTGAATCTTGAATACAAAACCTGTGAAAGCAGGCTCAGTCGGCAATACCAGCCGCACATCAGTCGCACGCGGCAAAGGCGGCGGCGCCCAGTCGACCAGCGCGCGCAGGATTTCACGCACACCAAAATTATTGACCCCTGAACCGAAAAACACCGGTGATTGCTGACCGCGCAAAAACTCGTCGAGATCAAAAGACGCGCCCGCACCCATCACCAGCTCGGTCTCATCGCGCATCGTCTGCATCTCGGACGGACACTGTTTCGCAAGCTGATCGATCTCGCCGCCTTGCAATGTCTCAACGTCTTGACCTGCCTTCGCTTCACCGGGCACAAAGCGCAACACCTGATCATTGAGCAGGTGATACACCCCTTGGAATCGCTTACCCATGCCGATAGGCCAGGTCACCGGCGCACATTTAATTTTAAGGACGGATTCGATCTCATCCAGCACTTCCAGCGGCTCGCGCACTTCCCGATCCATTTTGTTGATAAAGGTAATAATAGGCGTGTTGCGTAAACGACAAACTTCCAGCAACTTGATCGTCTGCTCCTCGACACCCTTGGCCGCATCGACCACCATCACGGCGGCATCCACAGCCGTCAGTACGCGATAGGTATCTTCCGAGAAGTCCTGGTGACCCGGCGTATCGAGCAGATTGATCACGCAATCATCAAAAGTAAATTGCATCACCGAACTGGCGACCGAAATGCCGCGCTGCTTCTCGATTTCCAGCCAGTCAGAGGTGGCATGTCGACCACTTTTACGCGCCTTCACTGTACCTGCCATCTGAATCGCGCCACCGAACAACAACAATTTTTCGGTCAGCGTCGTTTTACCCGCATCCGGGTGCGAGATAATCGCAAAAGTGCGGCGGCGTTTAACCTCGCGCACGATGCCCTCAGCACCCGCAGTCGCGTCGCTGGTACGGATTTCTTCAGAGGTTTGAATCATATTTTTATACCAGAATGCAAAAAGGCTCACCAAAATTTGGCAAGCCTTGAATTCAATAAATCAAGCCGGAAGACGGCTAACCGCCAGCATTATACAGTGAAAACACAGTGAAATCCCTGATACCAAGGATGAATCCAACCTTGCGGCATTACTTCCACCTAGGCGTCAGCAATTCATCCGGCACCCCAGCAATGCGATTACCTTCATTATCCACGAGCCCATCTTGCCACCCAACTGATCCAGCCAGACGCAAGGATTGCTAAATCAGAATGCCTCGCACAAAATAAAAAACCAGAACGGTTAAGTTCTGGTTTTTTAAAAATTCATTGGTGGCCCGAGGCGGAATCGAACCACCGACACAAGGATTTTCAATCCTCTGCTCTACCGACTGAGCTATCAGGCCATCTTAAACATTTCGCAGGACTATTAATGCTCTAACGCCCTTGCGAGGTGCGCATTATACCGACTTTATCCAAAACCGCAACACAAATGACAAACCCCGCATGAGCGGGGTTTGTCTGATCAGCTAAATGCGCGCTGAATCAAATTACATCATGCCGCCCATACCACCCATGTCGCCGCCACCCATACCTGCAGCTGGCTTGTCTTCAGGCAATTCAGCAACCATACAGGCTGTTGTCAGCATCAGACCAGCGATAGAAGCTGCATTTTGCAATGCAACGCGGGTCACCTTGGTAGGATCAACCACGCCCATCGCCAACATGTCGCCATATTCGCTGGTAGCCGCGTTGTAACCGTAGCTGCCAGAGCCTTCAGATACTTTGTTAACCACAACAGATGGCTCGTCACCGGCATTTTGCACGATGGCGCGCAGAGGCGCTTCCATGGCACGCAATACGATGGTGATACCCGCATCTTGATCGTGGTTGTCGCCCTTCAGGCCAGAGACTGCAACCTTGGCACGCAACAGCGCTACGCCGCCGCCAGGGACAATGCCTTCTTCAACCGCAGCACGGGTCGCGTGCAATGCATCTTCCACGCGAGCCTTCTTTTCCTTCATTTCGACTTCAGTTGCAGCGCCAACCTTGATCACTGCAACACCGCCTGCCAACTTGGCTTTACGTTCTTGCAGCTTTTCTTTGTCGTAATCGCTGGTTGACTCTTCGGCTTGCTTGTTGATTTGGCCGATGCGTGACTTGATTGCTTCTTCCTTGCCTGCGCCGTCAATAATGATGCTGTTGTCTTTGCCCACTTCGATACGCTTGGCTTGACCCAGATCTTCCAGCGTTGCCTTTTCAAGTGTCAGGCCGACTTCTTCAGCGATCACCGTACCGCCTGTCAAAATCGCGATATCTTCGAGCATCGCCTTGCGACGATCGCCGAAACCAGGCGCCTTAACAGCAACCGTCTTCAGGATACCGCGAATGTTGTTTACAACCAGTGTTGCCAGCGCTTCGCCGTCAACATCTTCAGCGATGATCAGCAATGGACGACCTGCCTTAGCGACTTGTTCCAGCACCGGGAGCAAATCACGGATGTTGGAAATCTTCTTGTCATGCAACAAGATGTACGGATTTTCCATCAATGCCAGTTGACGATCTTGATTGTTGATGAAGTAAGGCGACAGATAGCCGCGGTCAAACTGCATACCTTCAACGATGTCCAGCTCATCTTCCAGACCGGTACCATCTTCAATGGTAATCACGCCTTCTTTGCCTACTTTTTCCATCGCAGCAGCGATTTTTTCGCCGATAACGGTATCAGAATTTGCAGAGATGCTACCAACCTGTGCAATTTCCTTGCTGGTCGTACATGGCTTGGAGAGCTTTTTCAGTTCAGCAACCGCAGCGATAACCGCCTGATCGATACCGCGCTTGAGATCCATCGGATTCATGCCGGCAGCAACAAACTTCATACCTTCCATAACGATCGATTGTGCCAGGACAGTTGCAGTTGTCGTACCGTCACCCGCCACATCAGAAGTCTTAGATGCGACTTCCTTGACCATTTGCGCGCCCATATTTTCGAACTTGTCCTTCAGTTCGATTTCTTTAGCGACAGATACACCATCCTTAGTGATGGTAGGTGAACCGTATGAGCGGTCCAGAACGACGTTACGACCTTTTGGGCCCAACGTGACTTTAACCGCATCAGCCAGAATATTTACGCCAACTACCATCTTGCTGCGTGCTGCATCGTGGAACTTTACGTCTTTAGCTGCCATTTTTTATGCTCCTGAATTGTTTGAAACCGCTATTCCGGCAAAGCCCCGGAACACGGCTATAAAAAATTATTCTCGCTGAAAATAACGAAATTAGGCTTCTACGATGCCGATGATGTCATCTTCGCGCATGGTCAGGTATTCCTGACCGTCCATCTTGAACGTCTGACCGGAATACTTACCGAACAACACTTTGTCGCCCACCTTAACGCTCATAGACTGCAATTTGCCGTCGTTATTCACCTTGCCATTGCCGACAGCGACAACTTCACCTGTATCAGGCTTTTCGACTGCTGTGCTTGCTAGCACGATACCGGACGCAGTCTTGACATCTTCTTCCATACGCTTGACGATCACACGGTCGCTCAAAGGACGAATCTTCATATTTATATCTCCTGAATCAGTTTGGTTGAATTAAATGCAGAGGCGAAACCGCTCCGCCCGCAAGCGCTAACAATGGGGATAGCGACTTGCAATTTCAAGGGCGGAGGTGAAATTTATTTTTTAGCAGGCAAAGCGATCTTGTTATCTTTGCTGAACTGATAATCCAAAAAGATATGTTCCGCTGTCAGCAATTGATACGAACCATCTTCGTTGCGGTGCGAGGTATCCTTCAGGCGATAGGCGTAATGCCCGCAAGTCCACAGATCGTAGTTACGCATATGCGTACACAGACAGGTTTTATCCGGAACGGAAAATTTCTTCGCATCCGGGTTTTCTGCGACCACGCGATTATAAGCATCGATATAGCCGCAACGACCATTGCCGTCGAGCACATAGCCGAATGCCTCGCAGTTAGGGCGTATACCTGAACCGATCGCAGGACACCCCTTGATCATGCGCATCGGATAGCCTGTCGGTGACAGGGTATTGACCTCGATATCTTCTTCGCTGGCTTTGAAATATTCCTGCTGTATTTTTTTCGGGATGCCGCACTCTTCGGCCACGGTAAAACGCGTCGCAACCTGCACGGCGGAAGAACCTGTTTCCAGATAACTCACGGCATCGCTGCCGGTAAAGATACCGCCGGCCGGAATCACAGGAATATCCAATTGCTCATTTTTCAAAAATTGAATGACTTCGGCAGTGATCGTACGCAGATCATACTGCGCCCAATCCATACCGAATCCCAAGTGACCACCTGCCAGCGGACCTTCCACCACGATGTAATCGGGCAGGCGGTTTGTTTTGACATTTTTGCGCAAAAACAACTGCAGCGCGCGCACGGAAGAGACGATGATGCCCAGCTTCGCATCGTGGAAGCGAGGGTGATCCTGCATCATAGCAAAGGAACCCAAGTGCAACCCCGCTGCCAGTGTGATGCCGTCAATTCCTTCGTCCAGAGCGGTCAGCATACGCGTGCGCAAGGTTTCGCGCGGTGCATTCATGGTGAGCTTTTCCATGCAGTTAATGAACACCATGCCGTCGCCGCGCTTGGCATCCATCGTACTGCGCACGTGCAGACGAGAAGCTTCGGCCACCTGCTCGAGATCGAATTTTACGATCGTCTTGTCCGTTTCCAGAATATTCAGCTTGTACTGTTTCTGCTTCTCGCTGACGAATTTGGTCTTATATCGCTTGTCTGTCACCGTTGGCAGCATGGCATCGGAAATATGCCCAATCCCACCCAAACGCGCGGCTTCCAGCGCCAATTCAGCGGTGGAAATATCCACCCCCATACCGCCGATCATAATCGGCACTAATTCGCGCTTCCCGAAGCGCAGGCGGAAATCATCTACACATTTCATTGCTGCCATCCTCCAACTGTCACTCTGGATTTAAAAATCAGAGCGTTATAAATAGTTATATTTAGGTACATATAAGGGCGCAAGCATGCCACAAATAGAGCAATACTCAAAGTATTGCCAGTATGAATTGTAAGATTTAACGACAAAAATCCCTTGTTTAATCTTAATATGCTCAGCTCAACACACATTTTAGTCCAGCGCTACGAATAAAAAATTCGCTACTATCCACTCATGAAAATCCAAACCAATAAGGATCTGATCAGTCGCTCGCTATCTGCAGTCTGGCATCCCTGCTCACAGATGAAGCAATACGAATCGTTTCCGCTAGTGCCGATTGCGCGCGGCAGCGGGGCGTGGCTTTATGATTTCGATGGCAATAAGTATCTGGATGCCGTCAGTTCATGGTGGGTAAATTTGTTTGGTCACAGCAATCCCAGCATTAATGCCGCATTGCGCGACCAACTGGAAAAGCTGGAGCACGTCATGCTGGCCGGTTTTACCCACGAACCCGTGGTCGAACTCTCAGAACGGCTGCGCGAACTTGCCCCACCAGGCCTGGGACATTGTTTCTACGGCTCGGATGGCGCCTCGGCCACCGAAATCGCCCTCAAAATGAGCGCGCATTACTGGCGAAATACGGGTCAACCGGACAAGAGTCAATTTATCAGCTTGCAAGACAGCTACCACGGTGAAACGCTAGGCGCACTCTCAGTCACGGATGTCGCACTGTTTCGCGACGCCTACGGCGCACTGATCAAACAACAGGCAACCGTGATCAGTCCCGACTGGCGCCATGCAGAAGCCGGCGAATCAAGCGAAGCGTACGCGCTGCGCTGCGCCGGGGCGCTTGAGTCTCATTTGCAACAGCATCATGCACAACTTGCCGCCTTTATCATCGAACCCCTGGTGCAGGGCGCCGCAGGCATGGCCATGTATCACCCGGCTTACCTTAAACGGGCACGCGAACTTTGCGATCAATATGACGTACATCTGATTGCCGATGAAATCGCCGTCGGCATGGGCCGAACCGGGACGATGTTTGCCTGTGAACAGGGCGGCATTTCACCTGATTTTTTGCTGATATCCAAAGGCATCACCGGCGGCTACCTGCCGCTGTCTATTGTCATGACCTCCGATACGATCTATCAGGCGTTCTATGACGACAAGACGTCGCGCGGCTTTCTGCACTCGCACTCCTACACCGGCAACCCGCTGGCCTGCCGCGCGGCCCTCGCCACGCTGGATATTTTTAAACAAAACGAGGTGCTGAGCGAAAACCGTCGCAAGGCAGAATATCTCAACCGCATTGCTGCGCCATTAAAAAATCATCCCAAAGTCAAAAGCTTTCGTAATACCGGCATGATCTGGGCGTTCGAGGTCGAATCACCGCATGCGGATTTTGCACAGCGCTGTTTCAGCCTCGCGCTAAGCCAGGAAATATTGATCCGGCCGATGGGTAAAACTGTATATTTTATGCCCCCTTATGTGATCAGCGAGTCCGAGATAGAAATATTGGTGATGCGCACGCTAACCCTCGTCGAGAGCCTGACTTGAACTATCTTTTTGCCCTGTTGACGCTGTTCGCCGCACTGAATGCCACGGCCACTAATTTGCCGCCTGCCGTGTTGCGGGAACTGAAAAGTGCCGGCATTCCGCTCAGCGCAACAAGTATCACGGTGCGCAAAATTGGCGCACCCAAAGCGGCCATCAGCATCAATGCAGAACAACCGATGAATCCAGCCTCCACCATGAAGCTCCTCACCACCTTTGCCGGGCTGGAACTGCTAGGACCTGCCTATACCTGGAAGACAGAAGCCTATCTGGATGGCAAACTTGAAAACGGCGTACTGCAGGGCGATCTGATTCTCAAGGGCTATGGCGATCCCAAATTCACCATCGAGCAATTCTGGCTTTGGATGGCGGAATTGCGCGCCCGCGGCCTGCGCGAGATACGCGGAAATCTGGTGATCGATCGCAGCTTTTTCGATCTGCCGCAACTCGACTCAGGCGCTTTCGACAACGATCCGGTGCGCGCCTATAACGTAACCCCGGATGCGTTGCTACTGAACTTCAACACGTTGCGTCTGCGCTATATTCCTGAAGGAAATCGCCTGCGCGTGATCATCGAACCGATGCTTGAAGGCGTACGGCTGGACAGCCAGTTAGCCCCGCAGGCTGGCAGTTGCGAGGACTGGGACGACACGATACGCGTACAAGCGAACGATGAGCGGCTGTTGCTACAGGGCGGCTATCCTGCCGAATGCGGCGAGCGCGAGCACAGCCTCAGCGTGCTGTCGCATTCGCGCTATGTGGACGCCGTGTTCCGCGCCGCCTGGCATCAACTGGGCGGCAGCCTGACTGGCCGGCAGCGCGATGGATTATTGAGTAGCAGTGCGCAATTATTTTCGACGCATCGCTCCGAACCTATGAGTCTGGCCATTCGCGACATCAACAAATACAGCAACAACGTGATGGCGAGGCAGCTGTTTCTGACGCTGGGCACGACGACCTCCGCCAGCATTCCCGGAAGCACTGCTGCGATGCGCAGCTGGCTGACAAAAAAGGGACTGAATTTCCCCGAGCTGGTACTGGAAAACGGCGCCGGCCTGTCGCGTGTTGAGCGCATCAGCGCGGAGCACATGGCGCAACTGTTGCAGAGCATAACGGAGAGTCCGTACAGCGCTGAACTAATCGCATCGCTGCCGATTTTAGGCATCGATGGCTCGGTCAAGAAACGCCTTAAAAATAGTCCCGCCGCCAGCCATGCGCATTTAAAAACCGGCACACTGGATGGCGTCAAGACGCTGGCAGGATTTGTACAGGCCCATTCCGGAAAACAGTGGAGCGTGGTATTTTTCATCAACCACCCGAACGCCAAACGCGGCCAGGCGGCACAGGACGCGCTGATTGAGTGGCTGCAGGGGCAGTGAAGCTGGTGGCAGACCGGCGAAGTTAGCGTTGATTGTTAGCGATTCACACTTCGACAGGGCAAACGGTAGACCTACAGCCCCAGCTCTCCCCACATCGCATCGACTTTAGCCTTGGTAGCCTCATCCATGACGATGGTCGTGCCCCATTCCCGATTCGTTTCTCCGGGAAATTTGTTGGTCGCATCAAGCCCCATCTTGCCGCCTAGACCCGACACGGGACTCGCGAAGTCCAGATAGTCGATCGGCGTATTCTCGACCAGCAGGGTGTCTCTCACCGGATCCATGCGTGTCGTAATCGCCCAGATCACTTCCTGCCAGCTGCGGATATCGATGTCTTCATCCACCACCACGATGAACTTGGTGTACATAAACTGGCGCAGAAAAGACCAGATACCGAACATCACGCGCTTGGCATGTCCGGCATACTGCTTCTTGATTGACACAATCGCCATCCGGTAACTGCAACCTTCCGGCGGCAGGTAAAAATCCACGATTTC
>Ga0172379_10007214_pt1 | contig 14529 bp, 11 predicted proteins | sample GrowelOW334metaG_FD_119756 | JGI IMG/M metagenome (GOLD analysis project Ga0172379, IMG submission 119756) | Groundwater microbial communities from an aquifer near a municipal landfill in Southern Ontario, Canada - Groundwater well OW334 metaG | ecosystem: Environmental > Aquatic > Deep...
AGGCGAAGCTAACGCGTTAAGTTGTCCGCCTGGGTAGTACGGCCGCAAGGCTAAAACTCAAAGGAATAGACGGGGACTTGCACAAGCAGAGGATTATGTGGTTCAATTCGATGGTAAACGAAAAACCTTACCAAGGTTAGAAATGCATTCGAAGATTTAGGGAAACCTAGATCGTCGTAAGACGGATGCACAGGTGATGCATGGCCGTCGTCAGTTCGTGGTTTGAACTGTTCCCTTCAGTGGGGTAACGAACGCAACCCTCGTTGCCTGTTATATATTTCAGGCGAGACCGCCCAGCTTTGTGCACATGAGATAAAGACGAAAAATTTATTTCGTGAATACAAAGCTGGGAGGAAGGAGAGGATGACGCCAGGTCAGCATGTCCCTTTGATACCTTGGGCTACACACATAATACAATGGCACATACAACGGGTCGCGACGGAGTAATCCTGAGCCAATCCTTAGAAAGTGTGCCCCAGTTCGGATTGAGGGCTGCAACTCGACCTCATGAAGTTGGATTTGCTAGTAATCGCGGGTCAGCTATACCGCGGTGAATACGTTCTCAAGTCTTGTACTCACCGCCCGTCAACTCAAGGGAGCCGGGAATACCCGAAGTCCACGCTTGCGTGGCCCACGGTAAGTTCGGTAACAGGGAGTAAGTCGTAACAAGGCACGGGTAGCGGAAGCTGCTCGTGGATTCATTCAACATTTCCCAAAAGGAAATTAGTCGGTATTGTGTGCTGCAATTGAGCACATAATGGAAATAATGATGATCCTAAATTCATTGGACAGTTTGGAAAGACAAGCAAAAAGAACGAAACAAGAGAAAGTGAATTTCTCTAAACAAAAAATCGCCTTCGGGCGATTTTTTGTTTGCACAAATTTATATAAAGAGAAACCGCCGAGCCTAATGCTTTGGCTCGGCGGTCTTTTCCCGTTGCGGCCTGCTACTGGATGATCTGGACGGCGACCGCAGGAGCAAACTCTCCTACGAAACGCCTGCGGGCGTGGCCGGCTTCCGTGGCGATGAAGTCGGCAAGAGCTCCGTTGACCTCTTCCCTTGCGATCTGGTCGGGGACGTCTGCTTCCGGTTCGCCGAGGCAGGTGCCCGAGAGAGCGTCCGGGATGTCCTTGATGATGACGACAACACCACCGCCGTTCACGAGGTCATCGACGTTTTCGGTGGCCTGCACGGTAATCATGAGACGCATCTTGCCTGCCTGTGCTGAGGGGAAGGGGTGTACTTCTGGTGCTTTTGGTACGATAGCACATATATTTTAAGCTGTCAATAATATAAAGCCGGGCAAGTTTTTTAGGTAGTAATAATGGCTTAATTTAGCCCTTATATTGTCTATTGACAAAATACTATTTTGGTGTACTATATACACAGGAATGAAGGTCGTAGGGTCTCTCGAACGGGAGTTCCAATGATCATGGATTTAGGACCGGTGGTCCAGAAGACACCAGAGAAGCGGAAAGTGACGACTGCGGATGCAGTCGTCTTCTCGCTCCTCGTGGGGCCTGCGGTTTTCGTCCTCACGAGGATGGTGATCCTGGGACCGGCGTGGTGGATGAACTAGCCCTGATGATGTGCGGAGGCCGCGAGCGATGACGCTCGCGGCCTTTTGTGTATATTGTGCGCGCACTAGGGGTCGAACCTAGGACCTTTCGAGTATCAGTCGAATGCTCTACCAGCTGAGCTATGCGCGCATTGTGTGAGAGGAATATACCAAAAAATGCCCTATTTATAAAGCTTTGAGGGATGATAGAATATCCCTTATGCAAAACAAAAAAACTATATTTGCTATCGGCGCAATATTATTTTTACTGCCAGTTTTGGGTTTCCCGCCTGGTTTTAAGGCATTCTTGCAGGTAATAGGGGGCCTATTACTTATGTTTTTTGCTAGTAGAAAAACCTTGGAGAGGAAAATTGTGAAAGGTAAGCCAGTAAGGCGACGCCGTGAAAAGAATCCAGTTTTTGTTGAAAGCAATCCAAATGAAACTTCAAACACAATTTCTACTACTATAAATGAGGTGTCAGAACCCGAACTCACGAATGAAGAATGAAGCGAAAGATAGACCAACACAAAAAATGGATCATTCTTCTCTCCTCGCTGATTTTTATTGCTCTTTGTGTAGTCTATATTCCGCGTCTAGTTGCAACTAATGTTGTTTCTGAAACGGCAACTACAACATTACCCATACCGGAAAAAGTTATTGCGCACGTAGCAACCCCGAAAGTAGTAAAAGGTATTTATATGACCTCTTGTGTTGCCAGTGTTCCATCTTGGAGAACAGACTTAAAAAAGTTTATTGAAAACACAGAACTCAATACCGTTCTTATAGATATAAAAGATTACAGTGGCACGGTTTCATTTGGAGATAAAGCCCTTCAGCCAGGAGGAGGAACTGGGTGCACTATTAAAGATTTAGAAGAATACATAGCTGAATTACACAAGTCTGGAATATATGTTCTTGGGCGTATTGCTGTATTTCAAGACCCTATTGCAACCAAACTTCATCCGGAGTGGGCAGTCAGGAGTAAATCTACGGGAGGAATATGGAAAGACTACAAAGGGCTCTCTTTTATAGACGTTGGAGCAAAGGATTACTGGAATTATATTGTGAGCCTTGCTAAGGATTCTTACGCTATTGGTTTTGATGAAATAAATTTTGATTATGTGCGTTATCCATCGGACGGCAACATGAAAGATACAAACTTTACTTTCTCTGTAGGCACATCCACAAAGGCAGATATGTTAGAAAGTTTCTTTTCATATTTAAAGACAAACCTAGAGGGAACAGGGTTAAAGACTTCAGTCGATTTGTTTGGGATGACTACTACAGCAAGAGATGATTTAAATATTGGCCAAGTTCTAGTGCGGGCTCTTCCTTACTTTGATTTCGTGAGCCCAATGGTATATCCGTCACATTACCCACCTACTTGGGAAGGTTTTAAAAATCCAGCCGAACACCCGTATGAAGTTATTAAGATAGCCATGAAGAGCGCTGTAGAAAGGGAACAGCAATACGACATAGCAAATGGTATAGCAACCTCGACTCCATCAAAGCTTCGTCCTTGGCTTCAAGATTTTGATTTGGGCGCAAATTACGGCATTGCAGAAGTGCAGGCGCAAATAAAAGCTACATATGATGTGGGGCTAACAAGCTGGATGTTGTGGGACGCTGGCAACAAATATACGAGAGGCGCACTATTACCAGAATGATTAGATGGCTTGCCCGAACAAATTTTGCGAAGCAAAACTTGAGCGGGTGAAGGATGCAGGAAACAAATACACACGTGGGGCGTACTTGCTAGAAACCTCTGCACAAACTAGAGTGGGCAACTAATGGATCCCGTAGTAGAAAATGGCATCCGAGCTGTTGCTGTATATTAGGACAAATGATAGGTCGAGAATTATCAAAAAATATAATTTCTATTGGCAGTCTGCTCGAATAGAGCAATGCCATTTTTCACTACCGGGATGGAGGGTTTTAAGAAATTGGTTAAAGGGAAAAGAGTTACTGTAATGGGACTTGGCCTTTTGGGTAGGGGTGTTGGAGATATTGCCTTTTTAGCAAAATACGCAAAAGAAATAATTGTTACCGATTTAAAGACTGAAACACAACTTAAAGAAAGTTTAAAGCAGTTAAAAAAGTTTAAAAATATCAAATACACACTCGGTAAGCATGATATAAAAGATTTTGAAAATAGAGATTTTATTTTGAAAGCAGCAGGCGTGCCCCTTCAGTCACAATTTATTTTGCATGCCAAGAAACACAAGATTCCTGTTTATATGTCTACTGCATTGTTTGCAAAATTTTCACCAGCAAAAATTGTTGGAGTCACTGGTACCCGTGGGAAAACAACCGTTACATACATGATTTATGAAGCACTAAGAAAATATCATAAATCAGGTAAGGTTTTTCTCGGTGGAAATATTAAAGGGATGTCGACATTGGCGCTCTTGCCCAAAACAAGAAGAGGCGATGTGATTGTTTTGGAGTTGGATTCATGGCAATTGCAAGGATTTGGCAGTTTGAAAATAAGCCCAAACATAGCGATATTTACAACATTTATGCCAGATCATCTTGATTATTATGGGGGAAAACTAAAACAATATGCAAAAGATAAGTCTCAAATATTTTTAAACCAGAGTAAAAAAGATGTTTTTGTAATAAGTAAGCAAGCGAAGAAGTATATAAAGGTGCCCGCTAAAACAATAGTAGTAGATACTGGTATAAAACTTTCACTTTGTGTTCCGGGGGAACACAATAAATTGAATGGGAGCCTTGCATTCGTGGCCCTTAAAAAACTTGGTTTAAAAAATATAGAAATAGAAAATAGTTTAAGCAAATTTAGAGGTGTCCCTGGCCGATTGGAATTAGTAAAAAATAAAGGTGGAATAAAAATTTATAACGACACTACAGCCACAACTCCGCACGCTACTGCAGCGGCACTAAATGCGTTGGGAGATGGTAAAAATATTTCTTTGGTAATAGGCGGGCATGACAAAAACATAGAGCTCAAAGTCTTGAAAGACGTTATTAAAAAACACTGTGCTTTTGTGTCAGTACTAAAAAGTAATGGGGGAGAGAGATTAATAAGGGAGAAGATTTTAGATAGTGCTCAACGAAAAGAGTTTTCAAACTTTGAAAAAGCAGTTAAGGAGGCATATAAGCATGTCCCTAAAGGAGGAGTGCTTTTATTAAGCCCTGCTTTTGCATCGTTTGGAATGTTTAAAAATGAATACGATAGGGGTGAGCAATTTCAAGAAATTATTAAAAAGTTTTGAGCACGAACCCCCGCCAAGTTTAGCGGGGGCAAGCGGTGTGCATCACCTCAGGAACCCTCTTAGCACCACGATGAGTTCGTGGTGCTCTTCGCCGATGTCGCGAATCAAATTCCTGAGTTCGTCCTGACGCATACCCAGAACTTCTGGGTGAACCCTGCCACTAGTATTCCAGTGGAGGACTACTTGGCCGGACAGATCGATAACGGCTTGTGTTGCCATTTTATTTATCTCCGGTGGGGGATGGTACAGGTCTTCACAAATAATCTTATGATTTATTCCACAAGTCAAAGATGAAAAGTGTATAAATGAAAGCGAAAGGGCCAACCTTATGGGTCGGCCCCTCTCTCGCGAGGTAGAAACGGTAGCGGTATACGATTGTGAATCATTTGCCGAAGCTTCCTGAATTCTTCTGTTGAGGGAATTTCTTCAAACAGCTGTTTTGCGGACATAGCGTCCAAAAACCAAACTGCAGGAAGAAGTTGTCCCTTACTGCGGAAGTACGCAATCACTTGTTCGGAAGTTTGCTGGCCATTTTCAGCCAATTCCATGTTTTACCTCGTCTGTATTTCCTGCGTTATTGTATGGTCTCTCAACTGTGTGTCAACCCTATTTCACAAAGTATCCGAAGTTTTTCAAATACAGAATTGCAGTGGGGTATAATAATTACAAAGTTTTATGGATGATTCTTTAAATCAAGACGAAAAAATAACATATTTTGGCGAGACCGATGCTCGTAGCAAACGGGTCAGGTTTGGCATCAAGTCCAAAGACCGCACAAGACACGTTTATGTAATCGGAAAAACCGGAATGGGTAAATCAACCCTTCTCGAAAATATGGCCGTTCAAGATATACAGAACGGCAATGGTTTTGCTTTCGTTGACCCACACGGCAAGTCTGCTGAACTTTTGCTTGAATATATTCCCAAGGAAAGAATTAAAGATGTTATTTACTTTGCACCGTTCGATACAGACTATCCAGTTTCTTTTAATGTTATGGAAGATGTTGGAGCAGACAAAAGGCACTTAGTTGCGTCTGGCTTAATGTCTGCATTTAAAAAGATCTGGGTTGATGCCTGGTCAGCCAGAATGGAATACATTTTAAATAATATTCTTCTTGCTCTTCTTGAGTATCCAGATTCAACACTGCTCGGGGTAAACAGGATGCTTTCAGATAAATGGTATCGCCAAAAAGTAGTAGCAAACATTTCAGATCCATCAGTAAAATCTTTTTGGACAGATGAGTTTGAAAAGTACGGCGAACGATATATGCAAGAGGCGGGTGCGGCAATTCAAAACAAAATAGGTCAGTTTACTGCAAACCCTTTGGTTCGAAATATTGTGGGACAAACACACTCATCTTTTGATATTCGTGATGTGATGGATAACAAAAAGATTCTTATCGCCAATCTATCAAAGGGGAAAGTGGGTGAGGCCAATGCTAACCTTCTTGGTTCCATGCTTATTACCAAGATTTATTTAGGTGCAATGTCTCGTGCAGATATTCCTGATAGAGAATTGCAAAAACTTCCTAATTTCTATTTATTTGTGGATGAGTTTCAATCTTTTGCAAACGAATCTTTTGCTGACATTTTGTCTGAAGCAAGAAAATATAAACTAAACCTATCAATTGCTCACCAATATGTAGATCAAATGTCTGAAGAAGTGCAGTCTGCTGTATTTGGCAACGTCGGTACCACTATTGCATTTCGTGTTGGTCCGTTAGATGCAGAACTTTTAGAGAAATTATTTATGCCGAAGTTTACCGCTGAGGACTTAGTAAACCTAGGAAGATTTCAAATGTATTTGACTTTAATGATAGATGGTATCGGCTCTCAACCGTTTTCTGCGCTTTCAATGCCACCAATTGAAAAACCAAATGATAATTTCTATCAAGATATTGTAGATACATCGAGAAATGTTTTTGCACATCCAAAAGACAAAACCGAAGAAACTATCAAAGCCTGGTACTTAGAGGGAACGGACGAAAGGGATACTTTTGATAAAAAAAAGAAAAAAGGAGGAGGCTTTGGTGGAGGTGGAGGCGGGGGCTTTGGTGGCGGATACCAAGGGCAAAGAAATAATAATGACGGTGAAAGGAAACCAGAATTACGTTCAGACATGAAGAAAGCATTGTTTGAAGCAATAAAAACAGGTAATGCAGTACCCGTTGATGGTGCCCCAGCAGTTACTCCAGCCATGTCTCTTCAAGATATTGCAAACAAACATACACCGCCTCCTTTGAAAAAAAATGACGGCAAAAAACCAACAGGAGAACATGTGAATGCGCTTAAAGAGGCTCTTTCTTCTCTTGTGCCAAAAAACAATCAAGATAATAAGCCACGTACAGAACCCCCAAAACAGAATGTTCACGAAGAAAGGAAGCAGGAGCAGAGACAACCAGAGCAAAAATCTAAAAAACATCCAAATGAAATACCCGAGGACGAGCTTCGCAAGATGCTTTCCATTTAGGGCTTTTTACTGTTAGACTCATACAAAATGGTCAAGAGAATACTCATATTTTCAACAGATGACTTCTTACATCCTGCAGGGGGTGCGGAGGTAGCTATTGGAGAAATTGCCAAGAGAAATCCAGATATTTCGTTTACATTAATCTGTGGGAAATTAAGAAAAAAGTCCACAAAGTTTGAACAGGTTGGGAATGTAGCAATCCATAGAATGGGTTTTGGTATTCCAAAAGTGGATGGGTTAGTGCTCGCACTATTTGGTCACGGCTGTGCAATTAAACTCCATAAAAAAAATCCCTTCGATATTGCCTGGGTAGTCATGGCCTCGTACGGAGCCTTTGCTGCTTCAAAGTTTAAAAATAAAACTGGTGTTCCATACATATTAACTCTCCAAGAAGGTGACTCCCTTCAGAAAATTGAAAACAAAACAAAATTTGTTAGAAGTAAGTTTTTGTCTATTTTTAGAAACGCAGATGGATTGCAAACAATTTCTAATTTTCTGTATGAATGGGCAATTAAAAATGGTTTTCATTCAAAGTGCGCAAAAATAATACCAAATGGTGTTGATATAAAAGCTTTTGCGGGGGACATTTACGGCGATAAGATCCAAAAGCTTAGAAGCTCATTTGGTTTTCCAGAAAATTCCCATGTTCTAATAACTGCTTCAAGACTTGAAACCAAAAATGGTGTTGGCGATATTATAGATTCCCTGAAACTACTTCCAGAGAATGTGTGCTTGGTTGTATGCGGTGGCGGTGCATTAGATTCTGAACTCAAAAAACAGACGAAAGTGTTGAAATTAGAAAACAGAGTAAAGTTTTTGGGTTTTGTTGAAAGAGAAAGATTGCAAGTGTTATTTAAATCATCTGATATTTTCATAAGGCCGTCTTTAACAGAAGGATTAGGGAATGCGTTTTTAGAGGCAATGGCATCCGGAATTCCTGTGATTGGAACTCCAGTTGGTGGTATTCCAGACTTTCTTATCGATGGGCAAAACGGATTTTTTTGTCAGCCACATAGTGCAAAAAGTATTGCGGATACAGTAAATAAAATACTTTCTTTATCTGAAGATGAAAAGAAGAGAATTCTTTCGAACGCGTTAGAGCTTGTTAAAGAAAAATATGATTGGGATCACATTGGGAATGATATGAGAAATATGTTTGAATGTGTGTATGACAACAAGGGCAGTGAGCAAAAATAAGCCTCAAAATAAAGGTATTTTCACCATCTCTTTTGATTTGGAGCTCGCTTGGGGTACACGTGGTCTTTACCCCAAAGATTATGCGGGTGAACGAGACATTATCAAAAAAATCCTTGCACAGTTTGAAAAATATAATATTTCTGCAACGTGGGCTACCACAGGGCACATTTTTTTAGATGAATGTAATGAAGTAAATGGAATTAAGCACCCTGAAATAAAAAGGAAACATATGAGGGGGCCAGATGATTGGCTAATGATAGATCCGTGCACGTCTATTAAGAAAGACCCATTTTGGTACGGCAAGGACGTCATTGAAATGGTAAAGAGTTGTAAAGTTTCCCAAGAGATTGGGTCGCACGGTTTCGCCCATATTGTTGCAGACCATAAAGAGTGCGATAAGGATTTTTTTGAGACAGACTTAAAAAGAGCTATAGAAATTTCTAAAGAAAATGGAATTACTCCTACCTCATTTGTATTTCCACAAAATAGGGTTGGGTATTTAGATGTATTAGAGAAAGAAGGGTTTAAGATTTTTAGAGGAGAGGATGATAACTGGTATAAGGGTTTTCCAAAAATATTGAGAAAGATTGGGAATGGAATAGATAATTACTTTGTACCAAGCTCAAGGTCGGTGCGACCAAAGAAAGTAGGAAATATGTGGAGCATCGCAGGATCATATTTTTACATCCATAAAAATAGTTGGGCAAAGTTTTTACCCGTTTCGTACAGAGTGAGAAAAGCCAAGTATGGTTTATTGCGAGCGGCACTAAGCGGGGAAGTTTTTCATTTGTGGACCCATCCCTTCAATTTGGCATCAAGCCCTGATGAACTGCTTGCAGGTTTTGAGGAAATAATTTCTTATGCAGATAAATTAAGACAAGACGGAAAAATTGAAATTTTAAATATGACCGAACTGGCTAATCATATGGATAAAGGCTTTGGAAAGAAGGCACCCGCAATTGTTTTAGATGCAGAACAGAAAAGCTCTCTTTCAGTTGTACGGTCATTGGGACAGAGGGGAATAAGGGTGATTTCAGGAGGTAAAAGAAGGTTTGCTATATCTAGGTGGTCAAGATTTACCGATGAATCATTTAGCTATCCTTCTCCTTTGTTGAATAAAAAGGGGTTCGTGGACTCGGTTATTTTGGAAGCAAAGCGTGCCGGAAACCTGTCTGCGCAGGCAGGTAAGCCGGTAATTTATTGTTTTTCCGATGAGACTATAAATCCAATAATGGAAAGAAGAAAAGAAATACTGGAAGTTGCACGAATTATTTTACCAAGTGAAGACGCGAAGGATATCGCCTTTGATAAAGAAAAAACTCTTGAGCTTGCCAAGAGATTAAATATTCCAGTTCCAGAAATACGAGGCACATTCCCGTTAGTAGTCAAACCAAGACATACTTGTTATTGGCCTATGGGCGAAAACGGATTTCAAACTACAGCTAAGTTTGCTATGAGTGAAATTGATTTAAATATTAAACTCACAGACTTTAAGGATAAAACCGGCGAGACCCCAATGGTGCAAGAATTTCTGAGGGGTGAAGAGTATGGTGTAGAAGTTTTGGCAAATGAAGGAAAAATTTTAGGGTTATGTTCCCACAAAAGAATTCGCTCCATTTCACCAATAGGAGGAGCTTCAGTCTTAAAGGAAACAATTGATGGAGGAATAATGTTTGATTATGCAAAAAAGCTTGTTGAAGAATTAAAGTGGACTGGGCCAGCCATGATTGAATTTAAAAAAGACTCAAGAACTGGGGAGTTTAAGTTAATGGAAATAAATGGAAGGTTTTGGGGTTCTTTACCGTTGGCAATTTTTTCCGGGGTAGATTTTCCGTATATGTATTACCAACTAGCTGTTGGTGAAAATGTTATGCCCGATGTTACTTATAAGAAAGGTGTGGTTTCTAGATTTTTGCTTGGTGACGTAAAACATCTTATGTCGGTTTTGTTTAAAAAAGATCCAATGCGAAATTTAGTTTACCCAAAAAGAATGACGGCCATAAAGAATTTCTTTAAAACATACGGCAATACCTACGAAAGTGATGTTTTCTCGGTAAATGATTTGAGACCCTTTTTTATAGAATATTTAGATAGAATAGTTTCAGTATTACCATAATATGAAAGGAATAATACACATACACTCGGAATATTCGCATGACGGGAAGGTCTCCTTGGAAAATATAAAAAGACACACCATAGACGCTGGGTATTCATTTGCTTGTATCACGGAACACGTGGAGGACTTAAGGGGAGATAAGTTGAATAGGTTTATAGACGAGTGTGAGAAACTGTCGGATGACAAATTTCTTTTTATTCCAGGTGTAGAGTTTTCATATTCCTTTTCTCATGTATTGGTTCTTGGGGTCGGCAAAAATCTTTCTTACGACTACGAAAATTGGCCAGAAACACTAAAGTCTTTTAAGAATAAGTATTTAATGATTTTGGCGCATCCGTATAAAGCTAGAACAAAGATTGTACCCGAGATAGTAGATCTAGTGGATGGTATCGAAGTATGGAATTCTAAGTACAACGGTAAAAACGTTCCAAGTTTCACTGCGTTTCAATTGTTTCAAAAGACTAAATTGAATAGAAATGAACTCTTGGCATTTGCCGGGCTAGATTTTCATAAGTATTCACATTTTGGTGGCCCATTCGTTTCTGTTGTGTCTCAAGAGTTAGACGCTAAGGCAATTCTTCAAAATCTTAAAGACGGGGAGTTTAAGATTTATAGTAGGGGAGTTTCAATCAATCCAACGCACAATAAATTACCACTACCAGTTTTGTTTGAAAGTATGTTTTTTGCAATTTTAATGCCGGCGCTTTTATTTTTAAATAAATTTTTGTCAAAAATAGGATTTAACGTGCCCCTCAAAGAAAAAATTCGAAATAGAATTTAGTTTGATTTTTCTCACAAAATCAATATATTGTGCCGAGAAGCAACAAATAGCACAACCCCAAAACACAGGCAGGCCCTAAATGCCATACCGAGTTTCGGTCGCCCATCTCGCCCTCAAGGTGTACATCCCTGAAACTGGAGAGACCCACTACATCGGAATCCTCAATTCCGGCGCGTGGAGGAAGGGCAAGAAGATGTTTGGCCCCATCGGTGGGGCCGCCCATCTCACGGAAGAAGGAGAGAAGTACATCAAGAAATACCTTGAGGCAACTTCCATCCACATGAACGTGGATGGGGGGCTCGATGCGCGATTCATCGTGCCGAACGCCTTGCTCGGACGGGCGCTCCAGTTCTTCGAGACTCTCGATCCCAGGTATTCGGATGTCGACGTCTCGGACGAGATGTTCAAGGAGCTCACGACCGAAGAGCTCGTTGGCATTCCGGCCATCCTCACTGAGGAGGACGCTCGTGAGATAACGCTGACCTACACCGGCTCGAGGCGCCAGAAGGTCATCAGCGGTCCCGGCACTTCCGTTCTAACCAATGAGGAAGCACCGAGCCGGCGCCTGTTCCACTTCTCGATCCTGAACATGTCTCTCAGGGTGTTCGGGAAGATGCTCAAGTCGCCGGCAATCCACCAGTTCACCGTCGAGGAAATCGCGTCCACTCGCGATGGAACCCAGAAGGGAAGAACGGCGGACGGCGTCGACATTGCCGACAACGTCTTCATTCCCTAGTGGAGGAACAAGAAGACTCGAAGCGCTCGCCTTTGGCGAGCGCTTCTTCTTTTGTGTATTATTGTCTTTATGGATAGACATCAATTTATTATTCAAACTATTAAAGAGGCCGGTGCACTTCTTTTGGACTTACGTTCAAAGAAGTTTGATGTTTCAGATAAAGGAGCAGATTACAGAAATTTAGTTACTAGTGTTGATATTGAAGTAAATGATTTTATTTCAAAAAGAATAAATGCAGAATTTGGAGGAGAAACGATTCTCTCTGAAGAGACTGAGGATGGTTTAGAGACAAGTACAACTTATTGGACCCTTGATCCCATTGATGGTACTTCAAATTTTGCTCGAGAAATTCCACATTATGCCGTTGTAATTGCGTGGGTGGAAGAAGGAGTTCCAGTAGTTGGAGCCGTATACAATCCTGTAACAAAAGAATTATTTAGCTTTGAAAAAGGCAAAGGTGCTTTTCTAAATGGGAATAAAATAAGCGTTTCAAATATAAATACAATTAAAGATTCGTATGTGTTGCTTCATATAGGTAGAAAAGAGGAAATAAGAGAATGGGGGGTAAATCTACAAAAATTTTTCTTGGCAAACTCAAAAAAGAATATCAATTTAGCTTCATCCGCCCTTGATCTATGTTTTTTGGCCGCGGGCCGAGTCGATATTGTTATTTACGGAACTATGACAACTAGAGACATCGCAGTGGCAATGGGACTTGTACGTGAGGCTGGGGGAGAGGTTTACGATGTAAATGGTAACCCGGCCAACTTATCCGCAGAGTCACAAAAGGTATATGGCGTTGCAAATAAAGCGCTTTTTGATGAACTTAAAAGTACTAATTTAATTTAGGCTACAGCAAACTCTCTTTGTCTTTCTTTCTCCTCTTCTGTACGAAGTTCGTCCCTCTTTTTTGTGTAACTTTTTACTAATTCCTCCTCAATTGTTATATCGTCCAAAATCGCTTTCATTATGTTGTGCCAAAAACCAATTCGTTCAATTGTTAAAGCTCGCAAATCACCGTCGGTTTTTGGAAGAGACCTACTATAAAATTCCAAAAGTTCAGTAATTTTGTAAACACGCATTAACCTTAAATTTAAATATTCTGTAACACCTCGATTTGTTTTTATGTAATTAACTAAAAGTTTTTCTAACGCGGGATTATGAATAACCATGTAATTTAAAAATCTAGCCCAGCCTTCGTACTTATTGCCAAAACGAACAGATGCGGTGTCCAATAAATACACATGACCATCTTTAACTCTAAAATTGTGTGGTACCAAATCTGTGTGAGTTAGGTAGTTGGCATATCTATCAATTACTGCCTTATTAACTCTTAAGAAATTTTCAGATTTTGAAAGTGTGTCTTCTATTTCTGTGTTCTTGTAATTTTTTGCAATAGTTTTTCGAAAACTTTCGAAATTTTTAAAATACTCTTGTGCATAAAAAATTGGGAAGGTGTATTTAATGGTCTTTATGTGTTCAAAGGTTGTGGCGTGAAAATTTTCTATTGCCTCAAATGTTTTGAGAATCATAAAAAATTGTTCTTCTAATGTGTGGGCAACAAATACACGTTCCTGCGCTATGAATTCTGTTATTAATATTAAAAAACCGTCTTTCTCTCCGTAATAAATATCCTTAGGAAAAAGAATATTTTTTTCGGAAAAAGAAACATCGCGTAAAATATTTCTGGCATTTTTTTCGTGCTCAATTTCCTTAATACCTTCGTTGTGATTACTAATCTTTATCACAACTTTTTCGTCATCAGAAATTCTTTTTCCAATAAGAACTAACTTTTCTTTCGTCATTAAGAAACGCTCACCACTTAAATGGGGCTGACTTTCTTCTAGCTCAAATCCAATAGTGCCCAAGGTTTTTTTGACCCTTTCTAATTCACCTCCAATACTTTTCTGCCATTTGAGGGCTCCAGTTGATTCCATCGTCAATTTATCCTATAGTAGAGCCATATTTTTCGCAATTAAACTAAAAGTTATATGAAAACAGTATTAGTCACTGGGGGCGCTGGGTTCATCGGGTCCAACTTGGTTGGTGAGCTTCTAAAAAGGGATTATAAAGTTGTTTGCGTAGACAATTTTGATCCACTTTATGACCCAAAGTTAAAAGTGGGGAACATTGAGCCATTCAAGGAGAATGAAAATTTTGTTTTGTATAAGAGTGATATTCGTGAATTTGAAAACTTAAAGGATATTTTTAAAAAAGAAAATCCTGAAATTGTTGTTCATCTTGCAGCGCGTCCAGATACTCGAGATGCCGTAAAAAATCCAGGGGAGTATATTTCTGTGAATATAAATGGCACTCTCAATGTTCTTGAACTGTGTAAAGACTTTGAAGTAAAGAATTTAGTAATGGCATCTTCATCCTCTGTTTATGGCAATGACCCAAGTATGCCGTGGAGCGAAAATGCAAAAGCAGATAA
>Ga0172379_10007215_pt1 | contig 14528 bp, 14 predicted proteins | sample GrowelOW334metaG_FD_119756 | JGI IMG/M metagenome (GOLD analysis project Ga0172379, IMG submission 119756) | Groundwater microbial communities from an aquifer near a municipal landfill in Southern Ontario, Canada - Groundwater well OW334 metaG | ecosystem: Environmental > Aquatic > Deep...
CTGTTGTCCGGCCCATGCATTTATAGCCTCCTGCCAACGATTTTTACCGTCGGTTGAAACAGGGTCACTTTCGGTAATGACTATAAAATCCTTCTCTTCATAGTTACCGCTTTTTACCTCAACATCATTAGCTAATTTTCCGTTTGATTTAGAAATTTTAAGTTTTTTATACCATGAAGAAACATCCTTAGGTTCTGTTCCTTCAACAAAATATTCTGATCTGGTTGAGTAGCCGTCTTTTGGCAACCCCCCAAGAAATGAATCAATGTTTATGGCTTTGACTTTTGCCGGCTTGTCACTTATCCCATCTTCGTATTTTTTAAGTAATTCGCGCATTATTCTATACCAAATTGGCGAAGCGCCGGTTGCTCCCGAAGCTATTTTAGGATTCATAGGACTGTTGTCATTGTTTCCGACCCAAACCCCAACCGTGATTGATTTAGTATATCCAACAGCCCAGTTATCCCGTTTATCATCAGTTGTCCCTGTCTTAACAGCAACGGTCTTTCCGGGAATATTAAGATAGGAATTTGGACCAAACTCATCTAATCGAGCGTTGTTATCAGATAGAATATGAGAGAGTAAAAAGGAAACTTCGGTAGAAAAAACTTTTTTTTCCAACGTTCTTACTTTCTTATAAATATTTTTGCCTTTAAAGTCCGTGATATCATAAAAGGAACTGACGTCATGCTTTATACCACCGGTTGCTAAGGTCGAATAAGCTGAAGTTAAATTAAGAAGAGTTGTTTCTCCGCCGCCTAAGGTCAAGGAAAGACCAAAGCGTTTTAGGTTCTCACTTGTCGGAGCAAACGTAGTCATTCCCAAGTCATTTAATTTGGTTAAAAAATCGCGAACTCCAAGGACAGCAAGTATTTTTACAGCTGGAACGTTAATGGAGTTTCCAAGGGCAAATCTTAACTGAACCGGTCCCCGGAATTTTCCATCATAATTCACCGGGATGTAATCTGCATTTCCCTGATCTGGAAAAGTCGTTTTTACATCCATAAATATTGATGAGGGAGTGTAACCTTTTTCAAAGGCCAAACCATAGGTGAAGGGTTTCAAAGTACTTCCCGGCTGCCTCAAACCAAGCTCGGCAACGTTGAACTTTCCAAACTTTTCATCGTTATAGTCATAGGAACCAACCATAGCTAAAACCTCGCCAGTTTTTGAATCAAGAACGACCACAGCCGCATTAGTGGCGTTAAAATCTTTAAGTTTTGCTATCTCTTCTTTAACTATTTTTTCTGCAGTTTGTTGAACATCCAAGGCCAAGGTTGTTTTTATTTTGACCCCTTGATCGATAATTTTTGATCCGTATTCTTGCTCAATTTGATCTTTGACATAAAAAACAAAGTGAGGGGCTTCGATCAAAATTTTTGGTGCAACAAACCTTGTAGATTCAACTTTTTTTATGGAAGAGTTTTCCTGATCTCTAGTTATATAACCATCCTCTCGCATTCTCCTAAGAACACTTTTTGTTCTGGCTTTCCAGGCTTCGTTTTTTCCGATGAAAGGCGAATAAAGACTCGGCGACTGAGGCAATCCTGCTAAAATAGCCGACTCAGTCAAACTTAAGTCCTTTACCGATTTTCCAAAATAAGCTTTGGCAGCTGTTCCGACACCCCAATAACTACCTCCGTAGGGAGCTTCATTTAAATACATCAACAGAATCTCATCTTTTTTGTAGCGTCTTTCTACTTCAAAAGCTAGTATTATTTCCTGAACTTTTCTGGTAACCGTTTGTCTGTTTGTTAAAAGAACATTTTTTATCAATTGTTGAGTTATTGTTGAGCCACTTTGGAGTCCGCGGCCTAAAAACATATTAAAAACCGCTCGAATCATTCCGGTCTGGGAAAAACCTCCGTGTTTATAAAAATTCTTGTCTTCAATCGCAATAGTTGCTTCTTTTAATGTTTTTGGGATCTCTTCAAAAACGACAGGTACACGATTTTTGTCCTTGTACATATCATAAAGAACTTTACCGTCGCGGTCATAAAAAACAGTTGAGTAGCCTGTTTGTTGGGAAAGTTTTGAAGGTGAAGGAAGGTCTTTAGCGTACCAGGCAAAGAGTATAAAAATAAAGATAAACCCTAAAATAACAGCCCCAGTCAGAAAAAAGAGGAGCTTAGCAATTAATTTTTCTTTATCGTATTGAGAACGAAAACGTAACCTTCTGGATAAATACATACATTTATTATAGCAATTTGTTACAATTTCAACTATGAAGATTTTTGGGAAAAAAATTAAAAAAATGAACATTTGGAAAGTAATTGTTATTGTTTCATCCATATTGTTAGTGTTAACATCATTTGCGCCAATGTTTATAAAATAATGAATTTTTTGGGTACTAAGATAGAGTCTCTTTCTTCAACAAGTTCAATTACTATCCGCAAATTCAAATCACTCGGAATTAATACTTACTTTGACTTGTTAAATTATTTTCCCTCCCGATACGAAGATTATTCTCTAATTACTAAAATAAACAAAATTCAGGAAGGGGAGATTGTTACGATTAAAGGGACAATAAATGAAGCAAAAAACCAATACACCAGATCACGGATCACTATTCAAAAAGTGGTAGTTTCTGATGATACCGGGCTTGTTGAGGCAAGCTGGTTTAACCAGCCATATCTAATACGGGTTATGAAAATCGGAGAAATTATTTCGATATCCGGTTTAGTTAAACGATTTGGTTCGAAATTAGTAATTGAACCAAAAGAATACGAAATCGGAAATAAGAAGATTCATACAGGCAGGATCGTTCCGATTTATCCTGAAAAAAGGGGTCTTTCAACAAAAACTATCCGAGAAAAAATCCACGCCATTCTTGTCCTAACCCCTGGGGTAGGGACACGGGTGGCAGAGACGCTCCCAAAGGAGATAATCTCGTTTAATAATTTGATTGAAAGACAACAAGCTTATCAACAAATTCATTTTCCGGATAATCTTGAATCAGCTAACCAAGCCAGGGAACGATTAGCCTTTGATGAATTGTTTTCAATCCAACTATCTTCATATTTAGTCAAGCAACAGTGGGAAAAAGAAAAAGTTGGAAATGTGTTTAAGGTAAAGACGCAAAATCTTGCATCCTTACATGCCTTTATGAGTAATTTACCCTTCAAATTAACCGGAGATCAAAACAGAGTCATCAATGAAATAATTTCTGATTTAAAGAAAAGTACTCCGATGAACCGCTTTCTTCAGGGAGACGTTGGATCCGGTAAAACAGTCGTTGCGGCAGTTGCCAGTTATCTATCCTTTTTAAACGGCTACCAAACAGTCATAATGGCTCCTACTGAAATACTTGCCCAACAACACTTTAAAACATTTATTGATTTATTTAAAAATAATAAATCAAAAAAACCTGAAACAATTTTAATTACAAGTTCGACCAAAGATTTATCTTTGCAAAAAACGGATAAAAAATTTGACATATTAATAGGCACCCACGCTTTATTAGGCAAGAAATATAAACTTGATAAAGTCGGTTTGGTTGTTATTGACGAACAGCATCGGTTTGGGGTCAATCAAAGAGCTTTACTGAAGGAAAAAACCCTGAACGCACACTTATTAACGATGACCGCAACTCCGATTCCAAGGACAGTAGCTTTGACACTATATGGAGAGCTCGATCTTAGCTATATTGAAGAAATGCCAAAGGGACGGCAAATAATTAGGACCTATCTTGTTCCGAGAGAAAAAAGAACTGCCGGATACCAATGGATAAAAGGACAAATTTCGAAATTTAAATCACAAATTTTTATAGTATGTCCCTTGATTGAAGAATCAGAATCGGAAACTTTGAAATCTGTTAAAGCCGTCAAAATTGAATTTGAGAATCTTAAAAAAATCTTTTTTGAGTATAAACTTGGGCTCTTACACGGAAAAATTAAATCAGAGGAAAAAGAAAAAGTTATGTCAGATTTTAAAAGTCGAAAAATTGATATTTTGGTAAGCACACCTGTTGTTGAAGTTGGAATTGATATCCCGGGAGCAACAATTATGTTGATTGAGGGAGCTGAACGTTTTGGTTTGGCCCAGCTTCATCAGCTACGGGGACGGGTTGGTCGATCGGATAAACAATCATATTGTTTTCTATACACCGAAAATCAATCAGACAAGACAAATAAACGTTTGAGTTTTTTCTGTAAGAATAATCTTGGTGTAAAACTGGCGGAATTTGATTTAGAAAATAGGGGGGCGGGAAATATTTTTGGAACTGAACAACACGGTTTTGTTAATCTTAAAATAGCTTCGTTGAGTAATTTTGAACTGATTAATAAAACAAAAAGAGCGGTCGAATATTTTGTTGGAAAATATAAAATTAAAGATTGGAATGAACTAAAAAATGTGGTTAAAACATATTACGAAAAACAGATTTCTCGAGATTAAATTATTTTATTTAAATGAGTTGGTCAGATTATAAATAGGAGTAATTACCGACATCACCAAAAATCCTACACCAACACCTAAAAATACCAGAATCATCGGTTCGATCAACGTCGTCATGGTTTTAACAGCCATTTCAGATTCCATTTCAAAATATTTTGATAACCGTAAAAGGGTATCGTCTAAATTACCCGTCTGTTCTCCTACCTGGGTCATTTGAACAAGAATAGGCGGAAAAATTCCTTCCTGTTCAAGAGCAACCCCCATAGACTGGCCTTTTTCCACCTTTCGGCTGACGTTAGAAAAAGCTTCTTGAAAGACTGAATTATCGGTCGAATCTACCACAATTGATAAAGCGTCTAATATTGATATACCCGCGCCAATTAGAATAGCTAAAGTCCTAGTTGATTCCACCAATGCAGAGACGGAAATTATATGTCCAAAAACCGGCGCTTTTAATGATAATTGATCAAAGGTTTTTTTCCCGATTTTAGTAGCTAAATATTTTTTAGCAAAATAAACACCTGCTAAAACCAGGATTATTACAAAAGGCCAAAATTTTGTAGAAAAAGTCGATATTGCAATCAATACCTTGGTTGACGTCGGAAGCTCAACATTAAAATCTTTATAAAGACCTAATAATTTCGGTAAAACAAAAGTAACCATAATGAACATAACAATAAGCATTCCTACTATAATTATTACCGGGTAAACGAGCGCCCCCTTAAGCTTACTTTGAAATTCACGTTGTTTTTCCAGGTTGTCGGCCAACCTTAAAAGAATTTCTCCCAATTTGCCTGAGGCTTCCCCCGATTTTACTAACGAAATATATAGATTAGAAAAATTGCTTTTATAATCTTTAAGAGCATCAGAAAATGATTGTCCTCCTTTAATTTTAGAGTCTATTGCTTCTATCATTTTTCTTAAGGGAGGTTTGGTTGTTTGTTTTTTTAAAATTTCCAAGGAATCTATCAGTGTTAATCCTGCGTTTAACATTATCGCTACTTGTCTGGTAAAGTCGACGATGTCATTAAAGTCAATTCTTTGAGTTAAATTATCAAGAAATCCAAAGTTTTGTTCTTGAATTTTTTTTACAGAGATAGGAAAGTAATTGTTCTTTTGTAGGTAATCTATGACCACTTCAGAACTAGCCGCCTCGATTTTTTTTTCAATTATTTCACCTTCTTTTAAAGCCTTGTATTGGAAAAACATATTTATACCCTAATAAATTTTTCAAGTTCTTTCGGTCTAATCGCGAATGAAAAAGCCGTTTCTTTTGAAATTAATCCGGCCCGAAAAAGATTAAGAAGACTCTTTTCGAATAATAATGATCCTTCCCCTTCAGTTGTTTCAAGAATATTGCTGATAAGATAGGTCTTTCCTTCTCTTATACTTGTTGAAATTGCAGAATTGTTAACCAAAATTTCAACCGCAGGAATTCTTTCAATCGTATTTAATTTAGGCAATAATCTCTGAGTAATAACCATCTTTAAAACTGCAGCCAATTGGCTTTTAACCTGGTCCTGCTGATGAGGCGGAAAGATATCTATGACACGGTCTATTGATTCAGGAGACGAATTTGTATGTAAAGTTGAAAATACCAGGTGTCCGGTTTCTGCCGCTGTCAAAGCCAAAGAAATTGTTTCGTAATCACGCATTTCACCGACCAAAATAACATCAGGATCCTCCCTTAAAGCTGATTTTAAAGCAACACTCCAGGAATGAGTATCCTGATGAAGCTCCCTTTGGGAAATGATCGATTTATATTTGGAGTAAACATATTCGATTGGATCTTCTATTGTAATAATATGTTTAGCATATTTTTTATTAATCTCATTAACAAGCGATGCCAAAGTTGTTGATTTACCTTCACCTGTCGGACCGGTCAATAAAATCAAACCCTGCCTGAAATCGGTAGCTTGATGCAAAAAGGCAGGAAGACCTAGCTGCTCTAAAGTACTAATTTTTGGTTGAATATAACGGAAGCTACCGCACAACATATCTTGAGCATAATATAAATTAACACGATATCTTGATTCATTCAAACTATATGCTAGGTCGATTTCACGATTAGCTAATAAAATCTCTTTTTTTTCATCATTTAGAAAAGATTTCAACATTTTCTCAGAATTTTCAGGAGTAACCAGCTCCAAAGTCGTTAATTGAAACAGTTCTCCGTTAACTCTGATCGTCGGAAAATATCCCGGAACCACATGAAGATCAGAAGCTTTTTTATCAACCACAAGTTGCAAAAGTTTTGATAAATCCATAATTTAGGTTTCAGCGACTCTTAATACCTCTTCCATTGTTGTTACTCCGTCAAGAACTTTCAAATATCCATCTTCGATCATTTTGATAAACCCTTCTTTTTTTGCGGTTTTCTCGATCTCTTCAGCAGATTCTTGACGCAAAATATGCTGATTAATAGCTGAGGTTACTCTTAAGATTTCAAATATGGCAATTCTACCTAGATAACCTGTTTGATTACATTCATGACAACCTTTACCTTTGCTTAATTGTATCGGTTCAGTTTCATATTTTTTTGGAAAAAGCGGACCCAAAACCGCTTTAATGTTGGCGGTAACTTCTTCTGAAGCCTTAAAAGACACTTTACAATACGGACAAATCTTTCTTGAGATTCTTTGAGCTAAAATGGCCGTTAATACTGACGCAATTAAAAAAGATTCCGCTCCCAAATCGATCAAACGGGGAATAGCGGTAGCGGCGTTGTTGGTGTGCAAAGTCGAAAAAACTAAATGCCCCGTCAAGGCGGCTTGAATGGCTAATTGGGTAGTTTCTTTATCTCTAACCTCACCAACAAGAATAATATTAGGATCCTGACGTAAAAATGCCCGAAGTCCGGTTGCAAAGGTCAAGCCCGCCTGAACATTAATTTGTACCTGATTAATGCCGGCTATTTGATATTCCACAGGGTCCTCAAGAGTGACAATATTTACGGTGGGTTTATTTAACCTAGAAAGGATCGAATAAAGAGTAGTTGTTTTACCGCTTCCGGTTGGCCCGGTGATCAAAACTATTCCGTAAGGTTTTGCAATTGCTTCTTCAAGTTCTTTTAACTGTGGTCCTCCAAAACCCAATTCCGTTAAGCTCGGAATGCCGCCCGTTTTTTTTAAAAGCCTCATTACTACCTTTTCACCAAAAACAGTTGGTAGGGTGGAAACACGTAAGTCAACTTCATCATTTTTTGATTTAAAAGTAAAGCGGCCATCCTGAGGAATTCTTTTTTCATCAATCTTCATTTCCGAAAGAATTTTAATTCTAGAAACCAAAGCTTCATGAATGGTTTTTGGCAGTGATAACTTTTCTTGTAGGATTCCATCAATCCTATAACGTACCTTGGTGCGCATTTCTTCCGGCTCAATATGAATATCCGAAGCCCTGCCTTTAACAGAAAAATCTAAAATTGTAGAAACTATTTTAGCGATTGGTGCTTGTTGTAATTGCGTATTATTTATTTGTGCTTCACTATCCTGTTCCGGCGTATATTCCTTGAGGGCGTCTCTCACTTCCGGTGATAAACCTTGACTGTATGAAAGATCCAACATCTTAATGATCTGCTCTTTATCGGCTAAAGTCAGAATAACCTTTTTTCCGGTCTTTTTTTCAAGAAAATCAACAATAAACGTATTTGAAGGTTCTTCCGTCCCTATATAAACTACAGATTCTTTAGGATCAAAACGATAGGGAATAATTTGATAACGACGAGTGATCGATTCTGAAATTAAACCCACTGCTTGAGAATCAATGGGAATCTTTTCTAGATCTACGTAGGGAACCATTTCAACAATCGAACGTGCTTTGATTATTTCTATTCTGGGAACTTGGGTAAATTGATATAAGTAATCAATAATGGAAAGGTTCTTTTGTAAACTTGCCACCTCAAACTGTTGAGCTTCCTTTTCGGTTATCTGTTCATTTTTAACCAATTGACCAAGTAATTCTTTTGGAGTTATGTTCATTAATTTAACTATATATTATTTCTATGATAAAATTCAAGGTATATATGATTCCTTTGTTACTTATCTCCAATAATAAATCCTTATTAAATTCATACGTTGATAAACTGAAGAAAGATAGTGTGTTTTTTGAGATTATTCCTTTAACTAAAGAATATTCCATAACCGACATCAAAAATATAATAAAGGAAACTAAGATTTTTAATCCTAGAACCCGTTTTTATTATTTGCCTGATTTTCATTTATCCTCAATTCCTGCTCAAAATTCTTTTTTAAAACTTCTTGAAGAACCTCCGCTAAATGTTCAACTTATTTTAAGTACCGACAATAAAAACAGATTATTACCAACAATTGTTTCTCGGGTTAAAATTGTTAAGATCAACATGCAAGATGTTGTTAAGCCCAGCAAAGAATTAACTGAAACTTTAACCGATTTAATAGAAAAACATAACCTAAAAAATTTAAACAAAAATCTATTTACGCAAATAAAAAAGGAAGACCTTGTGATTCTGCTTAATGAAATTATCACTTATTTTCGCGACAGGTTAAAATCAGATAAAAATTCCACTATCGTTATTAAAGAAATTTTTCGCTTAAAAAAACTTTTTGAGAGTAACAACCTTAATCCCCAATTAACGATCGATCAGACATTGATATTTATTTGGAAACAATATAGTATAAAACTATAGATATGAAGAAAGCTTTTACATTAATTGAATTGCTGGTTGTCATCGCTATCATTGGTAGTCTTTCAGCGTTATTTTTACCTAATTTTATGGCCGCTCGAGAACGAGCTCGTGACTCACAGAGGAAATCGGATCTTCGACAAATTCAAAAAGCTTTTGAACTATATAAACAAGACCAAACGGATTCGTCTTTTCCTGCTGTTTTGCCAGCTGCCAATGAATGTTGGTCAAGTGTAGCCAATTGCACAGGAAATATATATATGAATAAATTTCCCTTTGATCCAAATAAAACTGCTCCAGCAAATTATTACTACAGTGTTGGTGGATTAAATTACACTTTGGCAGCCTGTTTAGAAAACATTGCCGACCCCGACAGTACGGCTTGTCCGGCTGATTTTGCAGCAATCTCAGGATACACATGTTCATCAAATAAGTGTTACATTGTTAATCAGCCATAATTAAAAGTTATTTTTGTTATGAAAATTAAAAGAGGTTTTACATTACTGGAGATGTTGGTTGTTATCGGTATAATTGCAATTTTAGTAACGATCGGATTCGCTTCTTATTCTACGATCCAGAAAAAGGCTCGTGATGCCAAAAGACAGGGAGATTTAAAGGCAGCCCAACAAGTAATGGAACAGTGTTATTCAGCAAATACCAATAGTTATCAATATGAAACTATTTCTGTTAGTGCAAGCAATGTTTTATCGATGACCTGCCCTGGATCTGCAACTTTAACTTTTAGTATAAAAGACCCGTTAAATACGGCAACGTATAAATATTCCGTTGATCCAAACACATCATCTTTATATACAATTACAGCTGTTTTAGAAACATCTGCCGATCCATATTCTGTTTCTAATCAACAATGATATGAAAAAAAGTTTTACTCTAATAGAGATCTTGGTTGTCACCACAATTATTGTTCTTTTAACCGCCGGAGCAATTGTCTCTTATTCAACTTTTCTAAAGCGATCCCGGGACGCCAAAAGAAAAACTGACTTAGAACAGTTAAGAGCCGCTCTTGAAATGTATCGAAGCACCGAAGATGCTTATCCGGTTGGGGCTGCTTGGGGAACCACTTTAAATGTTTTGACGACACCGGTTACATATATACAAAGTTTACCTGCCGATCCAAAAAACCCAACCTATAGCTATTATTACAACGGTTCAAGTTCCGACTATACATTAGGAACATATCTTGAAGGCGGAGGAACCATCTGTGTGGCCGGTCAATGCGGTGGGTACTGTAACTATTGTGTTGGGCCCTACGGACAGACTAATTAACAAATATCGAATTAAACAAATGAAAAAAGGCTTTTCTTTGATAGAACTTCTTGTTATTACATCGATCACACTTCTTTTTAGTGGAATTATCTTAGTTCAATATAATAACTACACACAGGAGCAGAAGTTGAAAAATGAAGCTAGAAAATTGATCGATATAATGGAGTTGGCTAAAAAAAAAGCCGTCACCTCGGATCTGATTCCCACTCCTAATGTAACTCCACCTACCTTCTGTACAAATTTTACAGGCTACCAGCTTTCGTTGAATACAAATAGCAGTTATTCTCTAAATTATTGTTGTGATTCCATTTGTTCAACTGTTGTAAATAGCTATACTTTTAATTCTAAAATATTATTAACTGCTCCCGTATCTATTCCTGCTAACCTTATTTTTACACCGTTAATGAAGAAATTTCTTTTAACGATTAACTCGATCACACTAAAAAATACCGTTGTTAACAAATGCGTAACTATTTCAGTTTCTCCAATCGGAGTTATCGAATTGGACGAAAGTTTATTAGGATGTTAATATGCTATGAAAAAATTCCTTAAAGGGTTCTCTTTAGTTGAGGTGCTTGTTTTTACCGCCGTGTTGGGTTTATTTTTTACAGCCGCCATGTCTGTTGCAACTTACAATCTTAGAACTTTGAAAGCCCAGGAACATAAAATTTTAGCAACTAGGTATGCAGAAGAAGGTAATGAATGGATCAAGGGAGAAAAAGAGTCTGATTGGTCTACATTTATTGCTCATGATACAAGTGGTATGGGAACTACTTATTGTTTGAACAGTTTGGATTGGGGTAATTTGGGGGACTGTGGAGAAACTTATTCGCTTGGAAGTCCGTCATTTTTCTTGAGAAAACTGTTAATAACTAATACCGGATCCCCTGTAAACCAAGTCAATACAACTGTTACAGTTACATGGAAAGAGGGAGTTAATGATTCAAATGTTTCAATAAAATCGGTTTTTAAACTTTTGGAATAACCATATATAGATTCTTATGAAAAAAGGTTTTACTCTTATAGAAACCATTGTTGTTATTGCGGTTATCGGCATTACTTTGCCTGTGCTGGTTGCTATTATTTTAACTTTAATGCGTCAGCAATTAAAAATTAACCGTCTCAGTCAAATAAAAAGGGAAGGTGATTATGTGAGTAGTGTTATAGGAAATACAATTAAAGATCGGGCCTTTTCCATTCATACCGGCAAACCTGTTAATGATACGACCAAAATATGTGAGGAAGCGCTTAGTTTTTCTAATCCGACAACCAGTTTATTTTTTCTTGATAAAAGTAAAAATTGGTTTGGCTATGAGATATCAGGAAATACGATTGCTTCTAAATCAGCTGATTTAGAAAATCTCCCAAATGATCAAACAATTAATCTAACTTCAACAAAAATTTTTATTTCTAATTTTTCTATAAGTTGCTCAAGGGATAACGTTTATTCTGCTCCGTCAGTTCAATTCAGTTTTGATGTTTGTTATGATAACGGGCTTCCTAATTGTGCAACAACGCGGCCTGAAGAAATTACATCTCTGCACTATCAATCGCGGATAAAAATAAGAAACTACTAAATTTGTCATTTGAATTTTGTGTCAATTTCTTTTATATTGAAAGTATGACAGATGATTCGTTTTGTTTAGATATTGATGAAAAATTTACTAAGCTCGTTGATGCTAAAAGGGTGGGTGATGTAATTCAAGTTAGCGCTTTGGGTAAAACTGAAACGTCTGATTTATTTTATACCGGCAATCTTGAAAAAATCATTGATGATGAAGTGGCCAAAATAAAAAAACTCCTTGAAACACTTAACATCACTAAAAAAAGTGTCAATTTAATAATTCCCGATACCTTTACCTATTGCCAAGTTGTTTCAATGCCATTGTTAAATGAAAAAGAACTGATTTCCGCAATTAAATATCAGGCCGATCAGTTTATACCAATGCCTATCGAAGAAACAAATATAGATATTGAAGTAATAGAGGAAAATTTAAAGGAAAAAAAGGTCCTTCTTTTGATTGTGGCCGTTCCAAAAAAAATCGTAGAAAAAATTCAAACAACAATTGAATTGGCCGGACTTAATCCCGAATCCGTTGAAAATGAACTAAGCAGCAACAGCCGTTTTATTAATACTTTTAATAAATATATTCTTAACCAATTTAAGATTAACCAGGATAAAGGCATCGTTATCGCTAATTTTGATGAAAATTCAACTTCGTTAGCTTATTTTTCCCCCGAAAAACTAACAATAACTGAGACGCATCATCTTTCAATCGGATATCAATTATTTTTAAAAGAAACCCAGGTTAATACTGACACTGATGTAAAAAAATCCGAAGAAATTCTCAAGAACTTTGATAAAAAAAATCCTTCTTCTTATCCGGTAGACACAATTGTCCAACCTCTGGTTAAAGAATTTTCTAACGAATTAAAAATTTTTGCCGCAAAACATAATCCGGCTTCAATTTTATTTACTAACAAAATATTTTTATTTCCGTCTTTAGTGACAAGTTTGAGCGAAGAAATGCAGCGCCCGGTCGACATACTTAATCCCTATTCTATTTTGGGGAAATCGCAATTAACAGAAACTTACAAAAATGAATTGCCTATTTTTGTCTCGGCCATAGGTGGAAATTTAAGATAATATGAAAAAAACCCGAATTAATCTTCTTGTCAACCGTGAAGACTATCAAAAATACGAAAATTTTTTCGAACGTTTAAAACTATCAGCTGCAATACTTACTTTTTTTTTGCTTATTCTTTTTATTTTTTTCTATTTAACGGTAAGGAAAAAATTTAATTTGTTTGAACAGATGAATTTACAAAAGAAAACTTATTTGCAACTGCTAACAACAAGACGCCCCGATGAAGCCAAGATCAATTACATCCAAAAGAAATATCTAGATTTGAAAACTTTTTTAAAAGACGATGCCTCATCAACACCTTATTACCAGCTACTTTCTGATGCTATAAAAAACAGCAGTCAGGCTGCTAATCTAAAATCTTTTGAGGTCAACAAAAATAGAGAGGCATCTTTTACCATTACTTTTTCCAACTTTAGCACCTTAATGGATTTTTTAAAATTTGCAGAATCTAAAGAATTTATTAATAATTTTGAAAGTATATCTTTAAAAAATTTTGTCGTTATAGGTAATGAGGAAAAAAAGGAAAGCTATGAATTAAGTTTCAGCGGGAAATTTACCCCGATAAAAATTGAATTATGAAATTTACGATTAAACCTTTTTTGCGCCGTTTGCTAAGAGAAAATATTTTTTATATTATTGGCAATATTTTTATATTTATATTGATCATCGTTACCATCAAAATAGGTATAACTAATAATTTAAGCTATGAAAAGAAAATTTCCTCTTTAAAGATCGAGCTAAATCAACTAAAAAATAAAGTTACTCTAATGAACACAACTATTCCTTCTTCTGAAAAACTGGACGAAGATTTGGATTTTTTAAATAAATTGATTCCGAATATAGAAGACTATTTTTCAATCGTTTATGCTTTAGAAAAGTTATCACAAGAATCAAATTTTATTATTACTTCGTATACTGTCGCTGTTGGAAATTCATCAGCAGAAAAGTTAAAGCTTAATGTTTTAGGAGTAGGCGACAGTCAAACTTTTATTGACTTCTTGAAAAATTATAACTTTGGCGGTGGCCGGCTTATTACTTCTGACAAAATCCAGCTTGATCCGAATTTTTTTGGAACCATTAAAATTGATTTAACTTTTTATACAAAAAAAGTTTCTACGACTAAAAATTTAGAGATCGAGCCCGATGACAAAATATTTAAGGAGTTAGAAGCTCTTAAAAGTAAGGTTAATTTCACTTTTGAACCTGAAGTAGCGCCCGATTATAGTTATCCGAGGAAACAAAATCCGTTTTAAACTTTCCTATTCTTAAGTAATTTCTGAAGGCCTTCTGATACTTGAGCGCCAACTTTCATCCAATAATCAAATCGTTCCTTTTTTACCGTAAAGATAACCGGGTTAGCCATGGGATCGTAAAAACCAACTTCTTCAATGTATTTTCCGTCCGCCTTATAGTGCTTATTAACAGCCACAATTCGGTAAGATGGTTTTCCTTTTTTTCCTTGTCGGTATAATTTAAGTGCAACAGCCATAGAAGAAATGTTATCACAATAAATGAATATTTTCAAAGGCTTTTTTTGC
>Ga0172379_10007216_pt1 | contig 14520 bp, 17 predicted proteins | sample GrowelOW334metaG_FD_119756 | JGI IMG/M metagenome (GOLD analysis project Ga0172379, IMG submission 119756) | Groundwater microbial communities from an aquifer near a municipal landfill in Southern Ontario, Canada - Groundwater well OW334 metaG | ecosystem: Environmental > Aquatic > Deep...
ATTACGACGAATTGCGAGAACGCTTTGCTGAATTTATACATTTTTACAATCACGAAAGATTGCACTTAGGAATTAATTTAATGACGCCTTATCAGGTAGTTGCAAATGTTGTGTTACATTAAGGTCCCCAGCTATTTTAGCCTTAAAAATAATCCCGCACTTTCAAAAAAACATAAAGGATTGAAGAAATAGTAAATGTCTCTGTATTTTTTTATTATAAAATTTGCAAATAGAAAGAAAGTGAGGGACAAACAAAAAACGCCTTCATTGGCGCTTCAAAAATATGCAAATTCCATCCTAAAATGAAGTTTTAGGATAACTACAAGGCTTCAGCTTCTCCACTGTTTGTGTCGGCTGAATCAGCTTCGTCGACTGGAGCTTCACAAGTCGTTGGATCCTCGCTATCGCAAGTAGCTTCTTCATCTCCAGTAGACTCTTCCTCTGACGGGTTATCCATATTATATTGCACCGGGTCGCTACATTCCACGCCTTGATCAATTTTAGTTTCTTCATCACAAAGAGTTTCTGAACAATCCGCTTCTCCTTCTTCACAAACAAATGGCAAGCAAGTTTCATCTTTGGCTGGATCGCAAAGCGGAATTTTGGAAGCATTCCTTTCGGCTAGTTTATAATACCAAATATCTTTTTCCGGATCATTCGTGCAGGCTTCTCCTTCCACAGTGGAAGTTGGATCACATTCCCAGACAAAACATTTTTCCGTTGTCGGATCGCAATCAATTTGCGAAGAAATGACATAATCGCGCTTGATCATTATGCGCCAATAAGTGACTCCGACTGACGCCGCAATCAGAACCACAAAAACCCAGATTAAAATTTTATCCTTCTTGTTCACGCTTTTATTATATCACATTTGGGAATTTATTTAACAACCCTCTGAATCGCAATCAATTGCCGGACTATCAATTCATCTTTTTTGAGATAATCCCCTTCAAAATCAAACCACACCCGCATGAAATCATAGCGTTTTATTTTTCTCATCTTCCCAATTTCCGGATCTTGAAGATAAATAAATTCGCTGTCCAATCCGCAAACGACCGAATAATGCCCATCTGCCGTTTCCGCATCTGAATAATCTTTTCTCCCTCTCGTGAACCAATTGACGATGACCGGAATATTTTTCTTGAGATATTTTTCAATGTCTTTGAAATTGCTTTCGTTTTTCACTTTCACCTTGAATCCCAAAGATTCCGCTGCTTTTTTGATTCCTTTAGCATCCACACCCAAAATTTTATTGTGGCCACAAAGTTTCGCCAGTTCTTTTTCTGATTTTTCCACGCCGAAATAATTCAAAACAATTTTGAGTGAAGCCGGCCCGCACATGCCGGCGCCCAGTGTTTCTTGAAATGGTTTAACTTTTAGCATTATTTTTTTCATAGTTTATATATTATTTTTCCAAATAACCATCTCTATCAACAATTTCCCAAGCTTTTTTGTATTCGGGATTTTTTTCACATCTCCATTTATCCAAATCCAGCCTTTTTTGACTGAAAAATTTCAAATAAATTTTTTTGTGAACTGCATGAACGACAATATGAATCCTTGTGGCTCTGCTTTCGGTGGGATAATCTTTCTCCAATTTTTTCAGCATATTTTCGACACTTTTTTTGTCCTCGTTCTGCAAAAAAATTTGGTGAATCAATTCATGAATCAAAGTATCAACCGAAAATTCCGGATCATTTTTCTTGATTCCTATTGTCAAAGGATCAGAAAATCCACGCGCTTTTCCGACAACATAGCAGGTAATCTCTTTTTCCTGCCACTCTTGGCCAACAATTTTGGCTATTTCAGAAAGAATCACTTTTTCTTTTTTTCTCCACAATTTTTGTATTTTTTTGATTGCCTTCTTCGTTTCTTCTTCCTCTGGATAAGACATTGCTGCCATACGCGGATATAATTTTATCCATTCTTTCCAATTTTGGTCATAAACCCAAGAATAACGAAAAATTATTTTTGGAGTTTTCATATTATTGTGAAAAGTATTAATTTTTACAACTCTTCAATATCTCCTTTTTCTAGATATATTGGAATTTTATTCCATTCACCTAGTACTTTTTCCCTCCCAATTTCACTTTCAAACCAATTATCTTTCGTGAAATCATATATTTCATAAGGCGCCGGGATTAACTCAATATTTTTGGGGAAATGTTTTTTGATAGTCATTAGAGCTCTTCTTGAATGATAACTTTTAACAACCGCGATAATTTTGTGAATATTTTCAAAACCGATTTCTTTTTCAATAATTTTTTTGGAGAATAAAACATTTTCCAGAGAATTGGTTGATTTGTCTTCCGCCAGTATATTCTCTTTTTTCACGCCGAGATTTATCAGTTTTTCGCTCATCTCTTCCGCTTCCTTTTTCCCGGTCTCCTTATTGATGCCACCGCTCACTAAAATTTTATCAACAAATTTGTTTTTGTATAATTCAAAAGTTTTGTCAACCGCATCTTGATGGCGCGTTCCAAAAACAAGAGCCAAATCCGCTTTTTGGGGATTGGATTTCAAAAAAATATAGTCGGTTATTTTGTTAATCTCTTCATTGTTCACATTTTTATGATATATTCATTTAGATAAGTAGTAAACCCCCTGACCATTTGACTTTTGTCTCAAAACCTGCTATAATTGTAATATAAGCATAGAAATCGGGTGATTTGCCCGGTTTTTTTATTTGCTTTTGCCTTATTTAAGGCCAATTTATTAGCTAATAATTAATTTACCCCGTTAAATCCTCGCGAAGCGAGGCCTGCCGTTGGCAGAATTTAACCGGGCAAGAAAAAATGGAAACAACGGAACAAAAACCCACTTGTATTCATTGCCAAAAACGCAATGAAGACGAGAACCAAAATGAGGAAATGAACCTGGCGATTCTCATTGCCTTCGTCCCTCTTTTGGTGATGACCCTTTTTGGACAAATAGGTTTGATATAGCTTATAAATCAAACTGCAAAATAAAAACAAAAATAAAAAAATCCCTCACGGGGATTTTTTTATTATCAAAAAGTTTTTTTAGTTTAGATATTCACTTTGATTCCGGGGCCCATCGTTGAGCAAAGAGTGATTGAAACAATATATTTTCCTTTTAATGTTTCCGGTTTTGATTTTCGGATAACTTCCAGAAAAGCCTGAACATTTTCTTTTATTTGTTCCTCTGTGAAAGAAATCTTGCCAATCACTTGATGGATGTTTCCTGTGTCATCATTTTTGAAACTGCTTTTTCCTTTTTTGAGCATCCCGATGGCTTCTTTTATTTTGTCTGTAACTGTTTCGGTTTTTGGGCTCGGCATTAATCCTTTTGGTCCCAAAATTTTGGCAATAGGCGCCAGTCTTGGCATCATTTCCGGAGTAGCTACCAAAATATCAAAGGCCTCAAACTTTCCGCTTTTGATTTTTTCAATCAATTCTTCTCCATAAACAAAGTCTGCTCCCGCTTCCTTGGCATCTTTGGCCTTGGTAGTGGTGATAACAGCAATTTTTTTGGATCCGCCGACACTATGAGGCAGCACAATTGTTCCTCTCACCATTTGATCGCCTTTTTTCACATCAATGGCTAAATGGATGTGCATTTCAACCGCTTCATCAAATTTAGCGATTTTGTTCTCTTTGATTAATTTTACCGCCTCTTCCATCGGATATTTTTTAGCTCTTTCTATTTTTTCCGAAAAACTTCTGTACTTTTTTCCACTTTTCATATAGTTTCGTGGTATTAACGTTCCAAATTTATGTCAGAACTCCCACAAATTTAATTATTAAATGTTATATTTGTTGTAATTGTTGTAATTGTTCTACTTGTTGGAATTATTCAAATGTTATATTTGCTTACAATAGAACATTTGATCTTTAGAACATTAGAACTTACATTATTCTACCTTGATTCCCATCGATCTGGCCGTGCCTTCAATGATTTTCATCGCCGCTTCAATATCATTGGCATTCAAATCTTCCATTTTGGCTTCCGCAATTTGACGAACCTGTTCCTTGCTGATTTTTCCCACTTTTTCTTTCAAAGGATTAGCTGCGCCTTTTTCCGCCTTGGCCGCCTTCTTCAAAAGATCGGAAGCTGGAGGAGTTTTCAAGATAAAATCAAAAGTGCGGTCTTCATAGACAGTAATTTCCGCCGGTATCACATCTCCCATTTTGTCTTTGGTAGCCTCATTGAAACGGGAACAAAAGTCTTGAATATTAAGACCGTGCTGTCCCAAAGCAGGACCAACTGGAGGCGCCGGATTGGCTTTCCCCGCTTGAATCTGTAATTTTACAACTGTTTTAATTTTTTTTGCCATAATTGTCTTCTCTACGAATTACGAATTTTGTACGAATATACAAATATTTGTAAATTTGTAGTTGATTTGTAGATTAGTAGGATTATTATAATTTCTTTACTTGCAAAAAGTCCAGCTCAACGGGAGTTTCTCGCCCAAAGATGAGCAACAACACTTTAACTTTTCCTTTTTCTTCATCCACTGCCTGAATCTTGCCGTCAAAGTTTTTGAACGGACCATCATTAATTTTCACGGAGTCGCCCACTGCAATATCAATCTTGTATTTCGGTTCATCCATTCCCATTCTTTTCTTGAGCATTTCAATTTCCTTCGGATCAACTGGGGTTGGAGTAGTTCCAAGACCAATAAAACCGGTTACGTTCGGAGTGTTTCGAACAACATACCATGAAGCATCCGTCACAATCATATCCACCAAAACATACCCTGGATAAATTCTTTCTTCCACTACAATTCTTTTTCCGCTTTTAATTTTGATCTTTTTTTCTTTCGGAACAATCACATCAAAAATCAATTCCTGCATATCCATTGATTCAATTCTCTGTTTGAGATTGCGAGCCACATTGTCTTCATAACCTGAATAGGTGTGAATGACATACCAAGCTCTTCCATGATGTTGCGTTTGTTTTGCCATAATTGTCTGCGAGCGGAGCGAGTAGCTACAATTATGAGCATCCCGCACCAATTCGCTAATAAATCTTTAAATTATTTTTTGGCTGAGCCGCAAGGCGATTCCGTGGATAAAATTATAAATAACATTATAACTTTTTCGGAATTTGGTGCGGGGAGCCACACAAATATTTTTACTTTATAAAATATCTTAAAATATAACTGAAAACAAAATCGAGCGCTCCCAAAAAAATTGCCACTGCCAGACTCAAGCCGACAACTATCAAAGTATAGTTAATCGTTTGCTGTTTGCTTGGCCAGTTTACTTTTTTCAGTTCCGCCTTGGCTTCTATAAAAAAATTTAAACCTTTATTATTCATAATATTACCGATTCGAATCTACAAATTAAATGCGAATCTACGAAAATTTCGTATGTACACTTTTTTAATAAAAATCAACATAATTCGAATGTGCGTTTTCGTTGTGCGCTTTTCGAATACCAATTTAAAGCTTTTTTAAAAAGCCTTTGGGGCTTTTATAAGATAATCTTATACTGATATCAAATTCTTGTCAACCCGGTAGTGAAATTTGGACTAATTATATTTTTGCGAAGCAAGTCCAAATTCTACTACTGGGCAAAATACCTTTATTTATATTGTGTGCTAGAATAAAAATATGCCAAATATTGCCACCAATAAACGAGCCCATTTTGACTATGAAATCCTGGAACATTTTGAGGCTGGTTTGGTTTTGACCGGAATGGAAGTTAAATCCGTCAAAACCGGCCATATCTCTCTCAAGGGGAGCTTTGTCACCCGCAAAGACAACGAGCTTTATTTGACCAATGCCAGCATTCCGCTTTATAAATTTGCGGGCGAAGTGAAAAATTATGATCCGACTCGGCCGCGCAAAATTTTACTCAAAAAATCCGAGATCAAATCACTCATTGGAAAGATGGCAGTTCAAGGCTTGACATTAGTGCCTATCAGTGTGTATACTAAGAAGCGACTTCTTAAATTGGAATTTGGCGTTGGTAAGGGAAAAAAGAAGTTTGACAAAAGAAATGATATCACCAAAAAAGAGGTCAAAAGAAAGATAGAAAGAACGTTAAAGAATTTCTAATTTTTCCCGCTACAGCGGGACCCCGCCAAGGCGGTGGCAATTTACAATTTTCAATCAATTTCCAATTATTCAATTTAAATTTTTGAAATTTATTATTTTGGTCATTGTGTTTTGTTTGGAAATTGGGATTTGGGATTTGGGATTTCCCGCATCAGCGGGTTGGGGGTTGTTTAGCTTCGACAGGTTGTACGTTTAAAATATGCAAGCCGAGAATGATGATTACTCGTTAAACCTTTCATCAAATGTTATAAGTGCAAACTTCATAACTAAAGTAAAATCGACATTTGCGAAAGCATTTGCTCCAAATTTTGCTCTCGCTTTAGCTTAATCGCCTTACGGCGTAAGCTTTAGCCATCGGATTGCCGACTTCTGATGAGCAGTCTCCGGTGTCAAATTATCAGAATAGTTGAATTGATTTTTTCCGGGTCAATTCGGCGAAACCATACCGGAAAACAGCTTGGAAAGATTTTTTCGGTTCATTATTTCCAGGTTTGAAACAAACCGAATAAGCTTGTAGATTATTTTAAGTGAACAATTTTGGACGCGAGTGCAATTCTCGCCAACTCCACAAGTGATGGGTGTCCCGCCTTCGGACGGGATCCCGCCATCGGCGGGACAATTCCCATCAACTCCACCGGTAAATTAAATAAAAATAAGTTCTGTTATTTTTCAAAATAGCAGAATGGACAAAATTTTATACGTAAGAAATTTTTTTTCCAATCAAAAAAGAAACTGGCTCCCCGTTATTGGGTTAATGAGCAGATTCGCATTCCAAAAGTTTCGGTTATTGATGATGAAGGAAATAAGTTGGGAGAAATGCCAACTTTTGAGGCTTTGGCTTTGGCCAAGCAAAAGATGCTGGATTTAGTAGAAGTGGCGCCTAATGTTGTGCCCCCTGTCTGCAAGATTATGGACTACGGGAAGTTTCAATATCAGCAATCCAAACAAAAAAGAATCGCTCAAGCCAAACAGAAGAAGGTGGAAATAAAGGGAATTCGGATGAGAGTTCAAACTGAAGAGCATGACCGCCAATTCAAACAAGATCAAATTGAAAAATTTCTCAAGAAAGGCAACAAAGTCAAGATAGAAATTGTTTTGAAAGGTAGAGAAAAAGCCCATGCCGATCTGGCCAGGACTAACTTGCAAGAGTTTCTCAAAACAATTATTACCCCCTACAAAATGGAAGAGGAAATAAAAAGATATCCTGGAGGATTCAATGTCCTCATCGCTCCGAAATAAAATAACCAATAACCAAGCAACGAGGTACAAAAAATATCCAAGACACAAATTTCAAAATACAAATTTTAATTATTAACTTTATAATTTGAATTTTATTTGGTCATTGTTTCTTGTATCTTGATTATTTATTAACGTTATGCCTAAACTAAAAACCAAGAAATCCGTATCCAAAAAAGTAACCGTTACCAAAAGCGGAAAAGTTTTGAGACGCCACAACAAGCAGAATCATTTTAATGCCAGAGAAACAGGAAAATTCAAGAGAAAAAAAAGACGGGATGTAAGATTTTTCAAAACCGATGAAAAAAATGTCAAAAAAGCCCTGCCTTATAATTAAATAGAACTACCTACCAATCTACAAATCAAATACCAATCTACAAATATTCGTATATTCGTACCAGATTCGTAATTCGTAGAGAATATCATCATGACCAGAGTAAAACGCGGAGTTGCCGCTTCAAAAAGAAGAAAGAATGTTTTGAAAGATGCCAAGGGATACCGTTGGCACCGAAAGACTCATTTCCGGGCTGCTAAAGATGCAGTTATTAAAGCTGGAAAATATGCTCACCGAGACCGCCGCGCAAAGAAAAGAGTGATGCGAAGCCTTTGGATTGTCAGACTAAATAATGCTTTGAGACTAAACGGACTGAGATACAGTCCCTTCATCAAAAGTATGTTGGACAAAAAAGTTATTATTGACCGAAAAGTTTTCTCTCAATTGGCTATGGAAAATCCTGAAATATTTTCCAAACTGATTAAGAGCTTGAAATAATCGCAGAGATCAAAAAAACCCGCCATTCAGGCGGGTTTTTGTTTTATCCAAAGTTATTTTTTCTTGATTATTTCCTTGAGCAAAGCTCCGAAAGCATAAAAAGGAAGCCAGAGCCAAACTATTTTTTTTATCCACCTGTCCAAAAAAGTGTTCGTGTTGGCATCATTGGACAGAAAATCAATCACCAGATAAATGATGAAGATCAAAAAAATTATAAGAGAAATTATCCACGCCATAAAATTTTGATTATTTTTTTATCTCGTATATTACGTCTTTTTTTTCTACGATTATTTTCCAACCTTTCTTTTCCGCAATTTCTTTCAGGTTTTGATTCGGATTAAAAGCGATCGGGTGTTCCACTATATCCAAGAAACTGCCGTCAGACTCAGTATCGCCTATTCCATAGGAATCTTCAAGTGTCAGGTCATTTTCAGAAACATATTGGCGCACCACCTGCCCTTTGTCGTGCGGAGGTTCAAAAATAGCTTCTCCCGTATATTTTCCATCTTTGTCTATTTCATAGACGCTGCCAAAAACTTTATCAAATTTCAAATGCCGGCAATTATATTCTTCCACAATTTCACTCGGGGATCCGGAAATAGCAATAATATTGTAATTTTCTTTTCTAAACTTTTCTATCAATTTTTCAGCAAAGACATATGTTCTGTGCTCATAGAAGGGAATAACTACTTTGCATGCCTTCAGGACATCTTCCTTTCTGCAACCCTTGATATTTTCGGCATACAATTTAACAATAGCTTGGCGGTATTGTTCATAGGTGCCGGTATGATCCAGCCATTTGGTGTAGAGTTTTACCAATTGATTGCGCGCACTTTTGGGAAAAAATTTCATCCATGCCAATTCATCAATCAGTTCAAAATGGAGATTTTTCCGAAAAATCGTTCCGTCAATATCAAAAATGGCAATCTTGGTTTTTTTCATATTACGATTCAATTATAACATAGTCATGTTAATTATGAACAATGACAGGGGTGCCAATATCCGCCCATTCATAAACTTCTTTGGCTGCCCCAACTCCCAAACGGACACAGCCATGAGAAACGGGAATACCCAGATGATTCGCTCCTTCCTTATATCCTCCCGGCCATTCCGGAAGCTCGTGAATTCCAAATTTTCCGGAATTAACTATAGCCATCCAATAAGGCATATATAATCCATATTTTTTAGACCAAGTTCTGGGAGATTTATTGTAAATCTGGAATGATTCTTGAGGCGTTTCCATTCCCTTTTTCCCTGAAGAAACAATGAAAGCATTCAGAGATTTTCCTTGCTCAAAGATTACCATTACTTGATTTTTGAGACTAATGTCAATATATTTGCCCTGCGTTATCTTAGCTTCGGTAAATTTTTTAGCTTGCTCCAAGCGCAAAGCAAAATTTTTATCCCATTCGAGAGGGGCTTCGGATTTGGTGACAAAAGAAGTCTGATAAATTTCACGGAAATTTTCATTACTTTCATCTTTGTGTTTGATAAATACTTTGATATTATACTGCGTTCCTTTTTTGGCGATTTCCTGCGGAAGCAATTCTATTTTTTTGTTTTCTTCATCATCCTTATAAATAAAGTTCACATATGGATCAACGGTAAACCGAACATTGAAATTTTTTATTGATTTGTCAAAAAAAGCTTCCACCGGATCCTCTATGTCCAGAAGAACATTGGAAGAATTCGGCGGAGGCAAGAATTTTTTTATCTTCGGATAAGTTACAGTTTGGAAAGATATCTCTTTGTTCATTGGAAAGAAAACAAGATTGCGGCCATTTTTTATTTGTATTTTATAATTTTCTTCTGTTTTCCAACGATCCTTCGGCGTAATAATAAGCTTTTTGTTTCCTGACCACGAAAGACTTATTTCTTCTTTAGGAATAATATCTAAATTATTAGTGACTGACTTCTGAATCATTGCATTGGAAAAATCAATCACTATCGGATCAATCGGCCCGATTTTTTCGCTTTTCTCAAGATAGGCCTCTGTTTTGACCAAGAAATTGATTTTTTGCCTGGCCCGAGAAGCTCCGGCAACAATCAATAATATAACCAAAAGCGCTGAAGCTACCACCTTTCTTCTTTTATTTATGTCATGCATAGTAATGTTTTAAAAACAAAAAGGGCTTCCGCCCTGCAAAAAAATTAAGCCAAAATAGACCGGCTGATGATAATCATTTGAGCTTTTGAAAATATAAATCAACGTCTGATATCCATTTTTTAACTCCTTTATCCGAGGAACACGCACTTCCGCATTTCCAGATAGACATCTTGGCTGGAGTATTGAGATTTTTTTCCGAAACCAAAAAACCTATTCTTTTTGCCACGGTATCAACTGCATCTTTTGGACTATCAAAACAAGTGTGCCCTCCTGTTCCCATCCGATCCCTGATTCCGCGATATCCCCAATAATTATAGCAATCTTTTCCATTAAGGACCGGCACATGCTCTCCCCATCCACTCTCTTTTCTGGCTATCCCAACCAAAAATGCCGCCACAATTTCATCTTTTTCCAAAATATATGGAATCATTCCCTCAATCGGATAACCTTTAACCATTTTTTTCACTTTATCTTCAAAATCGCCTTTTTTCTTGTTTTCAAAATCATCCAGAATCTGGCTGATGTATTCAATTTCTTCTTGCCTCAATTCGGTTTTGTCCGCCAATATTTCATTATTGCCTTGTATTTGTCCCAGCGCTCCATTTGTGATAACAGCGCTTTGTTCAATCGGCAAGTTCTCTTGAACGCCCTCCGCCAAAGCCCCTTGGCCCAAATACCGATAAATGAAAGTCATTGAAATCATTCCCAGAAGAATGGCTCCGATAATGGAAGCATTCCAAATTTTGGAAGGATAAAGACGCAACGAAAAATTATTGTAGCCTTCGGAAAATTCTTCTTTAGCCCGGCTATATCTTTCCATTAAAAATTCAACCATTTCATCTTTCTTCTGAGGGCGATAGACAAGATAGTTTTGCACTATCCGATTGCTCACGCTATCCATCATCCCGCTTTTTCTGTTCAATTTTGTTCCTTTTTTCAGCAATTCAGTTTCTTTGGGACTGAAATATAATTTTGAATCCTCAGTGAAAAAATAATCCTTCCTGTTTCCGCGAGAAAATAGAACGGATTTTGTTTCTCCAAGCCTTTTGTTCGTCAATATTTTTTCCGCCTTTTCAAGACCGAAAAATTCTCCTTTATCTGACTTTGGAGCGATATCTAAAAAATGTCTTATGTATTTGTTTTTACCCATCAAGAAATCAGCTAATTTATTACTGACTACTCGTATTATTATACCTTATTTTCTTTAATAACCAAAATTTGGCTTAAAAAAGGCTATATTCCGGCTTCTTTTTTGAAGAAATCAATGACGTTTGGAGTGCCAACCAAGCATTTTCCCTTAGCATACAAAAATGGAACGCCCATTCCTTCAGGAGTAATGTTGCATTCTTTGGCTCGCGCTTCCAGCTCTTTTTGATTATTTGTGTCGTGCCAAACCTCTTTTTTGGTAAAGTTCACTTTTTCTGCGATTTTATTATCATCCAAAAATTTAACTACATCCTTGCAATGAGGACATTCAGCTCCATAATAATAGATAATTTCATTGGACGGAGCGACATTTTGAGATGAATCAGCTGTTTTTCCCGAATTCTGGCTATTTTCCAAATATCCGCTCTTCCAGCCCCAAGCGATAAATCCCAAAATAACAACAATGGCTACGATTGGAATTACATAATTTTTTTTATTCTCCATGGTTTTATAAAAAAATAATAATTAACTGCTTATGATTATAGCATTTTTACTTTTCTTTTCCAAAGACAGATTCCTGTAGATATTAGCATCAGAAAAATAGAAAATATCTGACCTAAGGTCAAAAAATTGAATGATAATCCAATTTGCGGATCGGGTTCGCGGACAAATTCAATAAAAAATCGGGAAAATCCATATCCAAAAAGATAAAGTGCCAGCAAAAATCCTGGAAAAAGCGCTTTTTTCCTGAAAATCCACAAAATTACGAACAAAATCAATCCTTCAAAAAACGCTTCCAGAAGTTGCGATGGATATCGCAGATTTTGGCTAAAATCCAGCGGAAAATACATTCCCCAGAATTTATCCGTAATGCGACCATATAATTCTCCGTTCAAAAAATTACCGATTCGTCCAAAAAAATATCCAGCGGGAATGGCCGGAATAACCCAATCAGCCAATTGCCAAAAGTTCACCCTGTTAAATTTCGGTTTAACCGAACCGCCTTTGGCGGATTTAACAGGGTAAATATTATATGTTTTAGTGAAAATAATTCCGGCTATTATTATTCCTATTAAACCTCCAAAATAACTCATCCCATAAAGTCCTGTGAATTGATGGCTGACAAAATCATAGGGCAAAAAAATTTCCAAAGGATTTTCCCAAAAATAGGAAAAATTATAAAACAAAACATATCCCAAACGCGCTCCAATTAAAAGCCCGGAAATAGAATAAACAAAAAGATCTGCCAACTTATCCGCAGACAATCCAATTTCTTTTTTCTTTATCCTCCATCTGATTAATGCATAAGTGACTAAAAAAGCCGCCAGATAGGCCAAGGAATACCAGCGAACAGAAAAATTTCCCAGAGAAAAAGCAATGGGATTAATCATTTCCGGAAGATGTTGATAAAAATTAAGCATAGGAAAATTAAATTTTTTCCAGCGGAGCGATGGAAAGAGAAAGTTTTTTGAGTCCGGATTTTTGAAATGCTACAGTGGCAATATCGCCTTGAATGGAAACAATGCGCCCTTCCCCGAAATGCGGATGATTTACTTTTTCTCCGTCTTTAAAGTTAGCTTGCGACTTCGTTAGCTTTTTAGCTTCATTAGAAAAATTTTTACTTTTTGGAAATTGGTTATTGGAAATTGGAAATTTCTTATCTTTTGCATTTTGCAAAAGATGAGTTGGTATATCGTCCAGAAATCTCGACGGCGGATTGGCTTGAGAGGATCCGAAAATAATTCGTTGATTGGTGAATAAAAGATAAACTTTTTCCTTGGCGCGCGTCACTCCGACATACATCAAGCGTCTTTCTTCTTCCATTTCCGCTTGGCTCAGCATACTGCGGGAATGAGGCATAATCCCTTCTTCCAGTCCAACGATGAATACGACAGGGAATTCCAGTCCTTTGACGCTGTGGAGCGTCATAAGATGCACAGCAGCCTTGTTCCGGTCAATATCATCAGTATCGCTCGCCAAAGCCACTTCTTCCAAAAATAAGGAGAGCCCGGAAACATTTTCTTCTTTGGTTCTATTGTCGTATTTCTGCGCCACACTGATCAGCTCTCTGACATTTTCCCATCGAGCCTCCCCTTCCGCCGTTCCGTCTTGAAGAATTTTTTCATATCCCGATTCGCGAAAAACTTTTTCAATCAAATCAGTGAGAGCGATACGAGATTTCGCTTCCTGCATTCTCGTTATAAATTCACAGAACTTAGCTATTTCGTCTGCTTTGGAATTTGGAATTTTATATTTTGAATTTGTTTCGGATTTCGGATTTAGGATTTGGGATTTTAATCCTAAACTAATCGGGTCCATATTATTTTCTCTTGCTAAATTCAACCATTTGTTCAAAGTGGCTTCGCCTATGCCTTGTCCCGTTTCATTCATAATCCTTTCCAGAGAAATATATTCGCTCGGATTTTCAATCAGCCTCAGATACGCCATCATATCTTTGATTTCTTTCCGCAAATAAAATTTTATCCCGCCGATTATCCGATATGGAATGGAGTGCTGCAAAAATATTTCTTCCAAAACCCGCGATTGGGCGTTGGTGCGATAGAGAACCACGAAACTATTGTAATTGTATTCTTTTTTCTCTTTCATTAGATTTTTTATTTCCCGAGCCACAAATCCGGCTTCGTCTTTTTCATCTTCGGCTTCATAAGAAACAATCAAATGCCCGCCACTTTTTTCGGTCCAAAGTTTTTTATCTTTACGATTAATATTTTTGGAAATAATGCCATGAGCTGCGTCAAGAATGGTTTGAGTGGAACGATAATTTTGCTCCAAAGTGACTACTTTGGCTTCAGGATAATCTTTTTCAAAGCTCAAAATATTGCGGATATCGGCTTGCCGCCAGCCATAAATAGAGTTATGCACAACAAAATCATTGGCAATATAATTATGAACATTAGCAATATTCAAATCAAAAACTTCTCCTTTGTATTCTATGCTTTCTACTTTTATAACTTCATCTTCAATAATTTTTCCTTTATCATATATTGGAACCGCCATTGTTTCTCTCACGTGAGAAGCTGGAGTAAAATAAAATTTCTTGTTTTCAGTAAGCAACGCTTTTTTCGCAATAATCGCTTCCGGAAGCAGTTTTTTTATTTTATTCAAAATTATTTCTATTTCCGAATAATCGGTTTTTTGAGTTTCAAACCTCCAGTCTGAAAGTTTTCCTTTTCTGGTCTTAAATCCGTTATTATTCAGAATTTTTTCGGTTAC
>Ga0172379_10007217_pt1 | contig 14517 bp, 23 predicted proteins | sample GrowelOW334metaG_FD_119756 | JGI IMG/M metagenome (GOLD analysis project Ga0172379, IMG submission 119756) | Groundwater microbial communities from an aquifer near a municipal landfill in Southern Ontario, Canada - Groundwater well OW334 metaG | ecosystem: Environmental > Aquatic > Deep...
CTTAATCCCAAGATCAAATGTCGGCTGATTTTTTCTCTTTCAGCAAAAGATAACCTGTGATAAAAAATCTCTTTAACTTCTTTTTGTTTCATGAAAACACTTGTTAAAAAATTATTTACTAATTTTAACAAGTGTTGCAATAGAAACTAGAGACTAACTATGCGAAAAGTGAAATATATGTAAATGTAACATCATTTTTTGAGAAAAATAAAAAACCCTCTCAAAATTTCCGAATATTTTCGAAAAATTTAAGAGGGTTAAATCTTTTTTAGAAGTCTAAGATTCATATTTTAGGAATTTGTGTGTTCACAAGAATAAACTTGGCAACCAGTTTTAAAAATTCCTGAATCATTGATAGGACTAGCTCCAAAAGACCAGCCATTTTTATCCCAACAGGCAACCACTGCACGAAGAACTTCATTGATATCAAGAATATAAAATATATTCACATTGCCATCGACAAGAAGTTTTCCTGATTCGCCATTCCCCTGCTTTTCTATTAGGCAAAACATTTCAGACAACATCATTTTTGCTTTAATTCTACCGCCCAGTTCATTAATAATCAGTCTATCCGCAGAAGATTTTATCAGCTTGTAAATACGCAAAACGACATCCATCATCTGAAGTTCTGTTTTCTTGAGAAACCATTTCTCGAAATCAATACTCATAGATGAAATATTGACAGATGTTTTTCTTTCTGTACTTTTTATAAATTTATCTTTCGCGATAAATTTTTGAGCCGTCATAGAAACATTCACCGTCTCGATTAATTTAAGTACAGAAATCCAGCACGCCTCTTTGCAGAGAAATTTTTTCAGTTCAGCAAGCCACTCCCAACCCGCTTCCCCGAGTAATTTCTCAAGGAGATCAAAGACAACTCCCAGCCATTCTTCCGGGAGATCCATAATCTTCCTTATTACTTGACCGAGCATGTCCTTTTTCATGGTCAGTCCTCCTATAATAAAAATGTTTGCACTGTTGGGCATTCACCAACCGTTGGCTTTGCCACAGCGAAAAAAGGCTTATTTTGAAACAGTAAATTAAGCCACTTTTTGCCATGGCAAATAGTAAATTAACATATCAAAGAACCAATTTTTTAGTGTACTCCTAAAAAGCCATTTTGTCAAGACAAAAGTGCTTATTTTAGCCTAAATAAAGCATTCTTTATAAAATTAAATTTTGAATTCTATTACATCTCCGTCTTGAACAACATATTCTTTCCCTTCCGTTCGGAGCCACCCCAAGTCTCGGGCTTTTGACCAAGATTGCGCTTCCAGCAGTTTTTCCCAATTAATGACATCCGCGCGGATGAATTTATCCTTGAAATCATTATGAATAGCTGTTCCCGCAATTGGCGCGGTGGAATCTTTTTTGATCGTCCAAGCCCGGGTTTCATCTTTTCCGGTCGTGAGAAAAGTAATCAATCCCAAAACATTATACGCTTTCAAAATCAGCTGGTCCAGATTGGATTTGATTCCCATTTCATCCGCCTCTTCTTTTGACATTTCTATTAATTCTTCTTCTATTTTGATATCCAAAATTACAAAATTATTTTTTTCTTTTAATTTTTCAGGAATTTTATAATAAACCCCGTTAAATAGCTCCGCGCCGACTTGCCCCGTGAAATAAGCTTCGCTTCCCTTTGGGATTTCACTGGGCGAGTCGGATTTAACGGGGCAAGCATTATACACATAGAGAAATGGTTTCATCGTGAGAAGTGACAATTCTTGAACCGCTTTTTGAGAAAATTCTTCTTTCAAATCTATTTCCGTTTCATTAGCCAATTTCCCAGTTTCCAAAACTTTTTTTATTTTTTCCACCACAACTAATTTAGCAATGGCTTCTTTGTCATTTCCTCGCGCTTCTTTTTGCAATTTATCAATTCTTTTATTGACCGTTTCCAAGTCCGCCAAAATTAATTCGGTATTAATTACTTCCATGTCTTCCAAAGGATCGACTTTGTTGTGCACATGAATGATATTGGAATTCTGGAAAACTCTCACCACTTGGACAATGGCATCCGTTTCGCGGATATTGGACAAAAATTTATTGCCCAACCCTTCTCCAGTAGAAGCGCCTTTCACCAATCCGGCAATGTCCACAAATTCAATCACAGCGGGAATTATTTTGGCGCTCTCAGACATTTTGGCCAATTTTTCCAAACGCACGTCCGGCACTTTGACGATTCCCACATTAGGTTCGATAGTACAAAAAGGATAATTATTAATATCCACCTGACTTTTTGTCAGGGCTTTGAAAAGAGTTGATTTTCCGACGTTGGGGAGTCCTACGATTCCGATTTTGAGAGACATGGTTTTAAAATTTTTAATTTTTGAATTTTTAAATAAATCTTAATTCTTAAACATTTAAAAATTTTGATTTAAAAAATTATTTTAAAAATTAAAAATTGGAAATTAAAAATTATCTTGATAAGAGATTATATCAAGCATAGCAGAAGATAGCAATAATGAAAGTTTTTTACTAAAAATTTGTATCATATGGTACTCGCTCGAAATACCCTATTGCATTATTTCGACAATGTATTACAATATATCGCATATCAAGTTGTCCACAGCATGAAGCTTTCAAAAAACCCCTTGCATTATTTTTCATTTGATATAAAATAATTTCATAAGTTTAAAAATTTAATAATTTTTTTAATTTTTTAGGCCCGCCCCCTAATTGACAAAAGCCGGGGCTGGGTAAAAAAAGAAATGACACAAACAGAAAACCCTGGGGGGCCAGCCCGCATTGCTACGCAAAATGTTGCTGGCGGGTCCGTTACCACGAATTTCGGCGAACATTTTATGATCGACGGATACGGCGGTGATCCCCAAATGCTCAACGATGGCGATTTAGTCACAAAATGTTTGAGCGAATTGCCGGAACTCCTCGATATGCACAAGCTTATCGAACCGGTAATGAAAGAATGCCCGGACAACCAGCTGAATGATCCGGGAGGAATTTCAGGAATGGTGATGATTGCGGAATCGCATATCAGCATCCACACTTTTCCGGCCAGAAAATTCGTTAGCATTGATGTTTATACCTGCAAAAACGGGATGGACATCCAATACATCGCGGATTATTTCAAGAAAAATTTCGGCCTCACTGAATTGGAAACCAACTTTGTGAAACGCGGAACCCAATATCCGGTAGAAAATGTCGTTTAATAGTCTTTGAAGCATAACAAAAAGAAACCCACATAAGGGTTTCTTTTTTATTTTTCTTGGTTATTATTATTTATTATTCTGACTGGGATTGTGCCGGACGGATTTGGATGCTGTCCGCGGTTAAACTGCCGTCGGTATTGTTTTTTCCGTTAGCCATCACAAGTTGCCCAACACTCAAATCAGAAGCGCTTCCAGAAACAGCTTTGCCAACGGTAGTGGTATCGGAGAAGTAAACAATTTTTGATCCCCCGTCTTGGGTTTTAATAGTAACGCTTTTATCATCTTTGGAGAGAATACTACCAGCAGCAAAATTTCCCGCTCCACTGACCCCACGATTGAATCCGGCTCCGCCTTGTCTATTTTGTCCTTGCCCTTGGCCACCACCCTGTCCTACCTGCCCAGCCTGTCGATTGCCACCACCGTTAGCATTACGTAGCATTCCAGCCTTGGTTAAACTGCTTTTTTCGTAAACTGTTCCACCATAAAATGCGCCTCCAACTGCCGCTAATAAAACAATAACGGCGATAATAATGTGTTGTTTCTTTTGCATAAATTTTAAATTAATTTTTAACTTTTAGCAATAAATCCAAATTATTTCAAAGCTCAAATTATTCCAAACCAATGATTAAAGTCACAATAATTAAATTTTTTTTTGAAATTTGGATTTCATTTAGAATACTTTGGATTTTGGAATTTAGATTTGGACACAGCAATTTATTTTTAAATTTACTAAAAAATTATTTTACTCATACCGTAAAGCTTCAATAGGACTTAAATTCGCTGCTCTTCTGGCCGGGTAGAATCCAAAAATAATTCCCACTCCAGCCGACACTCCAAAAGCCATCAAAATAGCCGAGAGTGAAACTTGCGCTTGAACATTAATAAGACCGGAAACAAAAATAGACGCAATCCACCCAAGCAAAACTCCCACCGCTCCGCCCAAAAATGTCAGCACCACCGCTTCCGCCAAAAATTGCAGATTAATATAAATTTTCTTGATTCCTACCGCTTTTCGAAGACCAATTTCACGTGTTCTTTCCGTCACAGTCGTCAGCATCATATTCATAATTCCAATTCCTCCCACCAAAAGCGAAATTCCCGCAATTGATGAAAGCAACATCGTAAATGTTCCTGTAATACTGGAAACAGTAGCAATAATATCGGTTTGGTTGAGAATATTGAAATCCGCTTGAGTCGGATCGAAAATATTATGTTTTTTTAATAATAAAACATTTACTTCTTGTTGAACTGTCGCCATAGAATTTTGATCTGCCGCCGCCACACTGATAGTCGTCACAAAATTATCGCCGGACAAATAATGTTGCGCGGTGGTCAATGGGACAAAAATCGTATCATCAGGATTGCTAAATCCTTGTCCGCCTTTTGTAGTCGTCACTCCAATAACTTCAAAGTCCGCATTTTTTATTCTGATAGTTTGTCCGATTGGATTAGCATTAATTCCGAAAAGATCATCACGCACAGTTGGCCCCAGAACTGCTACTTTAGCTGAACCTCGCACTTGTTGTTCGGTAATAAAAGACCCAAAATCTATTTTTACGTTTCGCACTTCCGGATAAGTCGGAATAGTTCCAACTACTTGAGTATTGGTGTTATTTCCTTTAGCCGTGATTTGATACCGGCGCGACACTTCCGGCGCCACAGCTTTCGCTCCGGAAATTTCAGCTTGGATAGCATTGGCGTCGTCCAATTTAAGCGTTTGCGCGCTTCCTCTTCCTGCGCTTACTTGTCCGCCCCGTTGCGCTCCAGGAGAAATAATAATTAAATTGGATCCAATGGCTTCGATATTGGCTGTAATAGAATTTTTGGCGCCTTGTCCGATGGAAACCAACGTGATGACGGACGCAATTCCAATGACAATACCCAAAATTGTGAGTCCTGATCTCACTTTATTTCCCGCTAGCGACCAAATTGTTTCCCGAAATAAGTCAGTAATCATGTTTTAATTTATTATTATTCCTACAAATCTACAAATCAACTACAAATTTACAAATTAGAAAAATATTTTTTAAAGTATATTTGTATATTTGTAAAAGATTTGTAATTTGTAGTGACTATTTTTTTCTATCATTTTCAATAACTCCATCCCTCATAGAAATAATTCGATTGGCAAAATTGGCCACTTCCATTTCATGCGTTATCAAAATAATCGTATGTCCTTGCTTATTCAACTGCTGAAAAGTTTCCATCACAAAATGGCTGGTTTTTGTATCTAAATTTCCGGTTGGCTCATCCGCCAGAATTATGGACGGATTATTGATTAAAGCCCGTGCAATCGCTACTCTTTGCATTTGGCCACCGGACAATTGACTGGAAAGATTATTGAATTTACTTTCTTCCATTCCCGCATATTTCAGAGCTTCGCGCGCTCTTTGTTCTCTTTCTTTGGCTGAAGTGCCTCCATAAATTAGAGGCATCATAACATTGCGCATTACTGTGGCTCTCGGCAACAAATTGAAAGCTTGAAAAACAAAACCAATTTTATTTCTCCGCATTTCTGACAATTCATCATCATTTAATTTGGAAACTTCATGACCGTCTAAAAAATATTCTCCGCTGGTCGGCGTATCCAATGCTCCCAGAATATGCATCAATGTGGATTTTCCTGAACCTGACGGACCAATAATCGCCACGAATTCTCCCTTTTCAACGCGGAAATTTATTCCGCATAGTGCTGTGGTTTCCACATCGCCGTTTTTATAAACTTTGGTTAAATTTTTACATTCTATCATAAAGAATTTTAATTTCCCCTTCCGCCTCCTCCACCTAATCCAGGTAATCTTAATCCACTACTTTGTGAAGTTGCTGAAGCTATGTTTGGATCAATTGTTTGCGTAATTATTTCTTCACCATTTTTGATTCCATTCACAATTTCTGTTTCGGTATTATTGGCCGATCCCACTTCTACATTTATTTGTTGTGGCGCGCCATTTTTCAATGTTTCCACATAGCTTTGATTATTTCGTGATTTTACCGCTGAATTAGGAACTACCAAAACATTTTGTTTTACATTAGTTGTAATCGCTGCCGCCACGCTCATTTCCGGTTTCAGCAAATCCACTTGAGAATCAAAAGTGATTTCCGCGTTATATGAAACTACTCCTTGACTAGCAGTTCCAATGGTATCCAATTTAGTTATTTTTCCTGTTGCGGTTATCCCAGGAAGCGCATCAAAAGTCATAGTAGTTTTATCTCCCACTTTCACTTGAGAAACATCCACTTCGTTCAGCGCTACCTTAGCAATTAAGTCTGTTGTAATTACTGTTGCCAAAACACTTGCACGAGAGACAGAATCACCAACCTCCACACTCAGTCCGGTAACAATTCCATCAAAAGGCGCGCGAATAGAATAGTCCTTTAATTTTGCTTGGGCATCGGATAGATTATTCTGACTTCCCTCTAAACTAATTTCCTGAGCCTTTCTGTCATACTTAGTTGATGTACTGGTTTTTTTCGTTTGCGTATATTTATTTTTTGCACTGGACAAACTCAACTGCGCATCCCGAATAGATTTTTGCGCGTCTTTAGTGTCAAGAAGAGCAATCAACTCATTCTTTTTAACTTTTTGATCATTCTTCACATACACATTAATAACATTGATGGCATCTCCAGCCACGACCGGTTTCAAATCTACTTGAGTTCTGGGCGCCACTTGCCCGCTACCAGTTACCGTTACCAAAAGCGTGCCAGTTTCTGCCGGCGCCGTGACATATTGCAACGGCTTGGTTGCCGGATGACTTTTTTTGTACCAATAATAGCCTCCCCCCACTATTACTAAAACTATAACCCCCCACCAGATTCGTTTCTTAGTCATTGTCATTATTTGAATTATTATTATAAACACGGATTAAAGACGCATTGATAACTCCATTATCTCCGGGATTACCCAAAACCACAATTTGATCATTAGCTTTGAGGTCAGTTATTTTTATACTTTCACGGCCATTTTTGATTACCGTTTTATCCGAGACAGCAATAGTATTTTCTTTTCCATCTTTATCCTTGATGGCTAAATTATTATCCGTAATAGAAATAATCGTCCCGCTAATTCCATGCGCGTTACGATAATCTTTCCCTTCCGCATTGCGAAAAAATCCCATCATCCCACCTCCGCGATTGCCGCCCATCATTCCTTGGCGAGAACCTAAAAAATTCCTTTCGTAATTATTTCCGAAATTATACGAGAATCGGGCCTTAAAAATTCCCACCGCCACTCCTCCAGAAAAACAAACTAGCCCAAATAAAATTATTCCGACGACCAGCGCGGAAATTTTAAAGGCTTTGGATTTGATTAAATCTTTCATACGTTTATAAATAAAAAATTAATTTATTAAATGATACTGATGAAAATTATTTTTATTTTTAAAATTAAAATATAAACTCAGCGACCAGAGCGCAGTCAGAACAGGAATCAAAATAGCTACTACGCTTATTGTTGGAAAATTTTCCGCAACGGAATAAGCAAATTCCTGCCAATGTGTGGCAACGATAGAGACATCGGAAAATGCCAGAGAAACAATGCTAAAAAATTCCGATTGCAAAATCGCACCTCCAAGTGTGAAAATGGCAACCAAAAAAGCGACCAAAGATCCGCCCAAGCCGAAACGAGAGATCATCAATTCTCTTTTAATTACCCTATCTTTTTCCAATTGGACAGCCGCAAAAACCCTTTCTTCCAATCCAGAAGAAGGGCTTATTTCAGGCATATTTTTGAAGATTTGGCTTAATTTTGAGCTCATACTGATTTATACGCCTGATAAGCCAAAATGGATGCAAATAAAAAAGGGCTTCGCGTTATGCTAGGCCCTTCTATTTTAAATTCCTCTCGATTTGTTTTTACAGTTTTTCCCTGCAATCAGGACACAAATCATTTACCAGATACTCCTTCAGAGTGATTTTATCACATTGGATGCATCCTCTTCCTGCACCAGAAAGAGCGATTGCAATCATATCTAGATTGCATGTCGGCCTCCATGGTTTCTTTTTTCTCTCTTCTGTTTCACTAACAACAGGTTTCATTCAATATCTCCTTTCATTTTAAAAAATTATTTTCCCATTACTTTGACATTTCTTCCAAATGATACATTAAAATGAATAATCACTTCTGTGAAATATTCCGTCAATGCAGCCGCAGAAACACGATTAATTTTTTTTATTTCATCGAAGCGTATTTTCTTTGACGGCTCCCATCCATTGGAGTGAAAAATGATTTGATTGGCTAACGACAGCGAATCATTTCCAGTTCCATTAAATTCTCCAACCCACTGACCGTCTGTTTTTGTTTCAACACTTAAAACTAAACTGCTATCCCTCGCATTTCCCCATGCCTTAATTTTCTCTATTACTTTAACTTTATCCATGTCATTCCTCCTTTAAAAAATTTTGTGATGCGGCAAAAAATTATTTTTTTCCGTGGATTTTTCCAACCTTAGCAGGCTTAAATCCTGTTAAAAGCAACCATTCCATGTCATAACCGATCGGTTCGAGCTTAGAAATTAAAGTGTTAATTTCTTCCATATCTGTGCTACATATCCTAAAAAACGGAAAATTATTAAATTTCTTGTCCACCGATGCAGAATCTATGATAGTGACAACCACTTCGTCTGCCCAAGGCAATTCTTCAATATGTTCATATATTTTCTGTTGAATTGCGCGCGTTTTAGCCAATTCCGATGCTATATTATCCAGATGAGGTGCCACAAATCCATAAACTTCAATGTTCGGCATTTTCATTCCTCCTATATTTTAAGGTTAAATTAATTAGATTTATTTACTTTTCAAAGACCAGCTTAATGGACTATTATTGCGCTTAATTGCGGTTTTGTCAAATAGAAAAGGAGGCTCTTGAATTCAAGATCCTCCTTTAAAAATTTTACCGTTATTTTTTGTCGATTACCAGTTTGTGCCACGAGGATCAATGTACTCATCATCTGGATCAAAAGCCGGCGCACATATACAGAGCAATTCAACTAAACCCATTTGCCCTGACAGTTTCTTTGGTCTTATTGAATGTATGACATTTGGCTGAATAATTACTCTGTCTCCGGGTTGAAAATCCATTACGTCATCATTTAAGAATAATTGTCCTACGCCAGTTATACAAAGATATGTCTCCTGATGATTTTTGTGATGATGCAAGGGAATTACGTTGTCGTCTAAATGAATCCGAGCGATATTAACCATATCGGCTCCATGTTCTTTTGATGTAATTTCTTCTATAAAACCAACCACTAGCTTTGAATTATTTTGTGTCAGTTTTATTATTTTTGGAGAATCAGACAAAAATATCCACGAAGTTTTTGACAAAAAAATCACCTCCTTCAAAAAATAATGAATTAAGAAAACTCTTTCATATAAGAATCACTATATCTATCAGAAAAACTACCATCATCGTCTCTTATACACCGATCCCAGTTGTATACCCGCCCATTCATAGCAATATATACCCCAGGATTTAAGATTTGAACGGCTGCCACGGCAAATCCGACATTAAAAGGAGCATCGGAATCGGAAAATTTTTCCGGTCTCATCGCACCTGTTATTACTATTGTTTTATCAACAATGACATTTAAAATTTCGGCAGTCTTAATCATTGTATCTGTGCCATGAGTAATAATAATTTTATCTTCTTTTCTTGATGCTACAAATTCCAATAGCTTACTTCTATCGGAATCTGTGATGTCTGAGCTATCTTTTTGGAGAACACTAAGCACATCTTCAGAAAAATTAAAGACTATATTACTCAAAATCCTGTGAACTGCCGCCACTCCGATTTCAAACGCATAACCGTTCTTTTTCCGCGGATAATCCTTATCAATCGTACCGCCAGTTTGGATAAAAAGAATACGCATAATCATACCTCCTTCTATTTTTTTAGGTTAAACTTATTAACTTTTCAAAGACCAGCTTAATGGACTATTATTGCGCTTAATTTCGGTTTTGTCAAATAGAAAAGGAGCTTCGCGATTAATGCTAGGCTCCTAATATTTCACTGCTTTTTAAATTTATCCATTTCCCTTTCAATTATTGAACTTAGACCTCCCATCCCCATTTTAATGAAAAACACTTTTGCAATTGCGTTGAAAGCTACTGCTGTATTTCGAGCGTCCTGCAAAGTAATTTCCCTGACTTTATCATACTTTATTATAAACTCATCGACTCCATCATTACACAACAGGTCTCCATTTTCGTTAACATCAATATATATTGCAGCTTTAATTTCGAAATCCGTGATGATTGTGTACCAGTTTTGACTAGGCAACTGTGAATTTTTTCTGTAGGCCACTGCTTCCTTTAACCTTTGTTTATCCATAAATAAACCTCCTTCAAAAAAATAAATGGTATTAAACCCCAGAGCAGAGCTCTGGACTCTCCTTTTTTTACCCAACCGCAGCAGAGCTGCGGGGTAAAATTACTTTGTAATTTAATTAAATTCTGGAATAATCCAACTCGAGCGTTTTATACGCAGAGAATCCATCGTCATCAGCATAAACATACGCTTGATAAGCGAGTGGCTTATGATCATTAAGGCAATTAAATCTCACTTGATGTGGTGTGCCATCATCTAATTTAATAAAATTATCCCGATTTGTAGCACCCCATTCTCCATTTTTTCTGGCAACAAGAACCCACGCCACCGCTATTCTCTTTTTCCCTAGATTGTCGATGAACACACAATCGGTTTTTACTGTTCTTTCGGCATAGTCTTTGCCGAAATGGCCCTTGATCTTTTCGGCGATCATGCTTGCCTGAATCAAGATTAATGTGGAATCAGCCAATACTTCAGCCATTATCTGCGTCGTCTGAATCGCTGCCATCATTGATTGAGTAATGACAAACTTCTCTCTTTTTTTAAATAACATATAACCCTCCGTCATAGGTGGTTTGCATAAGCGTTTTGCTTATACAGTTGCTGTTAAAGCAACATTGCAGTATTGCATAAAATAATTACATCGTCAAGATTTTGTATAAGAACCATTCTTTACCGTATATTCCACTTTCTCCATATGTGAAAAGTGGAATATGCAAAAAATTGTGTATAAAATAAAAAAGGAGCTTCGCATTATTATAAATACTAGGCTCCTTTAAATGTCATCCTACGTCTATGATATTTGCTTCTTCTGCTCCCTCTTCAAGCATAGCTTTCGCAAGCTCATCCAATGCTTTACAAATTTTTGGGTTTTCCTGCTCCCTAAAAAAGAACTGCGCAACCATTTCTATTCTCTCACGAATTACACAAATTTCAACACTTTTATCATAGCGATTATGAAGTTCAATTCCTACACCAAAAGTTCCCACATCTTTATTTTCAAGAACAACTATTTTTCCACTCATTTTTCATTCCTCCTTCAAAAAAATTAAACTTTACTAATCTTTAGTTGAATCTTTATTTCTTGTTTTTTGCGGCATCAAACCAATTAAAAGTTTTTTCATTGGCTTTTTTTCCGTGAATTTTTCCAACCTTACCGGGATAAAATCCAGTTAAAAGCAATGTTTCTATATCCATTTGCAGCGGTTCAAGCACTTGAACGAGTGCGTTTATTTCCTCCCGATCTGTACTGCATACACGCAAAAACGGCATTGAATTATCTTCCAAATCATTACAAGAAGAATTGAATTCCGTTATCACCACTTGATCTTTCCATGGCAGGATGGATTCCTTAATTGTCGATGACAACTTGCTTAATACCAGATTACGATTAGTAGGATCTGAACCCCAAATATGATACCCCACATACCCGACCTTTGCATTATTGTTATAAAGTCCGTGAACTTCAATATTCGGCATTTTTATGCTCCTTATCTTAAGTGTTAAGAGATTTATGAATAGATTTTTTATTTTTTTGGCTTTCCAAAAATTTCTCCCATCTTTTCAAGGCAGACGCGAAAATCGTCATATTTATCCAATAAAGACGCTTCTGTGGAGTAGCCAACTGATAAAATATCTTTTACCATAAAATTTCTGATTCCATACGTCCCAACTTTAATTTCTAACCATTCATCGCCTTTCTCATTATGTATTTTTTGAAACCACCCCTTATGAGGAATTTCATTCTGTTTCGATTGGATAATTAAAATTGGACTTGTAGTATTCGTTATTTTTTGAATATTGCCAATTTCTTTTTCTAGCGACTTACAATTCATTATAGCCTCCTGTTTTTAAGGTTAAATTGATTAGATTTATTAACTTTTCAAAGACCAGCTTAATGGACTATTATTGCGCTTAATTTCGGTTTTGTCAAATAGAAATCCCGTGTCTATACTTTGCTACCTTTCCCAGATATTCCACTTTCTCCATATGGAGAAAGTGGAATATCTCAATAAAAGTGTTACTTAACTAGTTACTTAACAAATAAAAAAACCTGATAGCATTTTTGCTACCAGGTTTATGAAATTACTCTTTTATGCTTTTCCTATACCTTCAAAAAATTTCTGAGCCATTTTTTCCACAAATACTCTCATCTTTTTATCAGGAATCCACTCGACAAATTTTTCCTCCACTATTTTTAGGGCTCCGCTATGAAAAGACATTCCTGAAAAAGTCGGGGAAGAACAGTTAAACATATTTCCAAGATGAGATAAAACATCTTCCAATTCTCGCGCGTAATACTGTCCTCCTTTTACCGTGAAATAAAAATCTTGGAAATATTCTGGGAATTCGTCTCGCAATTTTTTAAATCCGCTATACACATCCGCTCTGGCAATACAAGAAAGATTATGTTTGATAAATGTCAGCCCTAAAATCAAATAAACTAACTCAGTTGTCGATGGCAACTTAATACTTTCCTTTTCTTCCATGTTTATTTCCTCCTTCAAAAAATTTGAGAATAAAATCTGAAGAACCTCGGAAAGGTTAGATTAATTTAGATTTTTTTGTTAAAGCCATCCGAGTTTACTTTTGCGTATATATTCAATGCCTCGTTCAATTTTATGCTTACCATCACTTAATGAACTGCCAGCCTGCATACAGTCTTCTTTTATCTGATAAATTATACGCATTAAATCTTCCCGAGATAACTCCTTAATTTTTTTGATAGATGACACTGAGATAGAATGATTATAATTCATCGCAAAATGCCCTTTATTCGGACTATTTATTAATTGAAAAAGGCATTCTCCAACACGACTTGTAACGAAATGATTTTTTTCTTTTTTGACCATTCCAAGATGTGTTTCCCCCTGCTTATCTTCAACTTGCCAAGGCACCCATTCTTCATCAGGCAGACTATTGATCCGTTTTTTTAAGTCACGCAATCTCATAACAAGACTCCTTCTTTAAGGTTAAATTTATTAAACTTATTTACTTTTTAAAGACCAGCTTAATGGACTATTATTGCGCTTAATTTCGGTTTTGTCAAATAGAAATCCCACTTCTATACCTTGCAACCCCTTACCAGATATTTCACTTTTCGCATATGGAGAAAGTGGAATATCTCAATAAAAGTGTTGCTTAACTAGTTACTTAACAAATAGAAAAGGAGCTTCGCATTATTATAAATGCTAGGCTCCTTTGAAATATTACTTTTTATATTCTATGCCTTTCATTCCCATTCTTTTTTGAAATTCCTTCGGCAGGGATAGTGGCTTACTGAAGTGTGGCCCTTTTTTCTCATGCAATCTTCCACATTCACTGCACACCACCATATTAGATCCCTTTAATTTTTTTAGATTCTTTTTGAGTTTTGCCATCAACAACACCTCCTTCAAAAAATTACAAAAATTTGCTTCTTTAACCAAAAATTATCCCTGCAGCATTTTCTGCACTAAATACATCATTATCTATGAAATCTATTACCACTTTCCTCCATCCGCCGATAAAATTATTTTGTCCGGATTTTTTGAGAGTATAATAGATAGAACTGTCCACTTCTTTGGGATATTTTTTTGTAAAAGTCATGGCGTCGTCAGTTATTTTTCCATTTTCGATTCTGGCTTCAGGAAATTTAGATTCTTCATTAAATACTCTGCCAGTAAAAACATTCCCGTTAATCATAATTTCAATTTCAAAATTGACTTTGCCATCGACTTTACAGTTATACCAGCCTTTTCCCTTTCTAATTTCTGCCATTATTTCCTCCTTTAAAAAATTTAAAAAACAATTCTCCAGTTCTTCTAAAAAGATTGCTCCTCTATTTCTTTACGCGGCGCTAAATTTAAAAAGCAGAAAATTATTGATACAATGAATTCTGTCGGCCATATTATACAGTTAACTTGCACGGATTCCAATATGTCTCCGGGTCCGACGAATGGCATGGGAAGAGTGTAAATAATTCCTGCGAAAAAGAAAGACAAACCAGCCATATGAAATTGCAGGCTTACAAGTTTC
>Ga0172379_10007218_pt1 | contig 14516 bp, 12 predicted proteins | sample GrowelOW334metaG_FD_119756 | JGI IMG/M metagenome (GOLD analysis project Ga0172379, IMG submission 119756) | Groundwater microbial communities from an aquifer near a municipal landfill in Southern Ontario, Canada - Groundwater well OW334 metaG | ecosystem: Environmental > Aquatic > Deep...
AGAAGCCCCGGCGGAAACTGGGGAGAAAACTAGGGTGTAAACTAGGGAGAAGACTAGGGAGAAAAGTTCGGTGAAAAGTTCGGAGAGGTTCGGAGAGAGATTGGGTTTGAGAAAATAGTCGGCCTTTTCTTCCGTCCCTATTAACAGGTTGGTGGTATAGCCGTGGTATAGCTGTGATGTGCTGTTCGCCGTAGTTGAAAACCGAAATGTTGCTGATTAGTAAGCAATTGAGATTGTAAAACAGTGGATGGAGAGGATGCCAGTGAAATAGCTGGTGGTATAGCTGGTGTTATAGCTGATTTCCCTTTGGTTCGCGTTTCTATTGGCGACAATTAGCCAGGACTTGCATTCATCAATCAAGATCAGTGCCTAAGTAAGTGTCTAAGTCAAATGCCGGGGATCGCATTCACGAATTGAAGGCTAAAAGCGCATTAATTATTGATTATCTGCAACTTGCCTTCCTTCTGGAACACAGCCATAGTTATTTTCTTGACCCATGTGTAAAAGGGTAAGGCTTCACAAACAAAACGACATACAACATTTCGCTGTAAGTCGTTGATTTTCCTTCGTGAGACATACTGGATTCGAACCAGTGACCTCTTGCCTGTCAAGCTATAACATTGGGTCTTATATAGTTGTATAGTTTTTCTTAAGTTGCTGATAATCAGTAGTGATATTTTCTAATTTGTTTTCTTGTTTCTTAATTTTTACTACTTTTATGTATCAAATACTGTATCAAATATGCCGACATTTAAGATCATGATCGACCCCAGGTCACCCGCCAAAAAAGATGGCACCCGAGCGATCGTTCTGAGGGTAACCGAGAATATAACCCGCAACTATATTCCCCTGGGATTATCGGTCAAACCCGAGCACTGGGATGCGACCTTATCAAAGTTTAAACGTGCTCACGATCCGCTGACCTATAAAGAGCTCAACTATAATCTGAACCGATATATCATCGATTCGGAAAAGATCATTTCCGATTTCGGCGTGAATAAAATCCCCTTTTCGTTCAATCACTTCAAAGCCAAATTCCTGATTCCAAAAGATATACCAGGAGTATTCAAGTTTTTTGACATCACCATTGAAATGATGAAAAGCCGGAAGGAGGTCGGCAATGCCGGGGTGTATTACCATGCCAAGAACCGGTTATTTGAATACCATAAAAGCAAGGAGATGAGTTTTCCGGAGATGACCCAGTCATTCCTGGAGGGTTATGAAACCTATCTTATAAAAGATGGTTGCTCCGGTAATACCATTCACCACTATATGCGAACGATCCGAGCCCTGTTTTACCGGGCCGTGAAAGCCGACTATGCCACACCAGAATTAAATCCATTCTACAGCAATTACACACGAAAAGGATACCGGTTCAGCCATTTGCTGAAAGCCACTTCCAAGCGGGCATTATCAAAAGCGGATCTGCAAAAACTTATCCGGTATCAGCCGGCCCCCCTGTCAAAAGAAGAGAACGCCAAGTACTTCTTCCTCTTCAGCTATTACGCCTGGGGCATGAACATTGTGGACATGGCCAAGTTGAGGTGGGACAAGGATATTCTGCCAAATTACATTGAGTATTTCCGGACCAAAACCCGGTACACGAAATCCTTCAGGATCCCAATCATTGAACCCTTGCGGGAAATTCTAAACTACTGCCACAACTATTCGCCCAAAGGATATGTTTTCACCATCCTGAACGATTCTGTAACCGATACGGCCAAGCAATACACCCGGATCAAAACCGCCACCCGTCTGGTTAACCGGGTTCTGAAGGAAATCGGCAAAACCCTGGAGATTGAAACCCCGTTGACCACTTACGTTGCCCGGCACACGTTTGCTTCGGTTCTCAAAAGCCAGGGCACCTCTTCAGCCATAATCAAGGAAATGATGGGCCACACAAAGGAGGAAACCACCGAAATCTACCTGAAAGGATTTGAGAATAAGATATTGGACGATGCCAGTGAGCTGCTCAATCTGAAATAACGCAGAAATAGATGCTGAAATTTAAGATTGCCAGGATTAGCTAACATCGTTAACTTCGTACCATGGCAAACCACGAATAAGTTGAGAAAATGAAAAAGACTGAATTCAATGGCACTTCACATTAATCTGGAGGATTTACTATCCGCACGGACGGTCGAATCAGACCGTATCGAGTTTAAAGAAGGCTGGAACCCGGATGCAACTTATCGTAGCATTTGTGCTTTTGCCAATGATTTTGACAATACCGGAGGCGGCTATATTCTTATCGGGGTAGCTGAAAATCCGGCAACAAAAACTGCCGTTCGTCCTGTAACAGGACTTACAACCACCGAGATAGCTGAAATTCAGAAGGATATGATAGGGGTTAATAACCTGGTCAAACCTTATTATGCCCCCAGATTATTTATTGAGGATGTCGACGGTAAGCGCATAATTGTATTATGGGTGCTTGCCGGTAACGAAAGACCTTATGAAGTACCTGAAACCATTACAGCCAAGCATAAAACCTGGAAATATTTTATACGCAAATACGCCAGTTCGATCGAAGCCAAAGGAACAGACAAAGAAGAATTAATCGCTTTAACCAACAATATCCCTTTCGACGACCGTGCTAACAGGCACAGCCATATTGATGACCTCTCGATGCTTCTGATCCAGGATTTTCTTCGCAAAACCCGAAGCAAACTGGCTGCCGATGTAGGCAAACTGAGCAATACCGAAATTTTACAGCAAATGGCATTGCTTTCGGGGCCACAGGAGAATCTTTTCCCTCGTAATGTGGCATTGATGCTGTTTGCCGAAAAGCCTCATTCCTATTTTCCTTACTCTTATGTTGAAATCGTATACTTCCCCAACGGCGCAGATTCCAAAGAATTTATCGAGAAAAAGATCGAAGGTCCGGTTCAACAACAGATAACTGATTCGCTCTCCTGGCTGAATGCAAATATCCTTCAGGAAAAAGTGATCAAGGTGCCCATGCAAGCTGAAGCGTTAAGGGTATGGAACTATCCCAATGTAGCCTTAGAGGAAGCCGTGGCAAACTGCCTGTTTCATCGTAATTACCAGGAACGGGAACCGGTTAAAATCAGGATCGAACCCGATGCCATTTTGTTGTATAATTCCGGCGGCCCTGACCGCTCCATAAAGAGAGAAGATTTCATGACCGGTAGAGCTATTCCCAAGCGTTACCGGAACCGGCGGCTGGGAGATTTTCTTAAAGAGCTCAAATTAACGGAAGGACATGCAACCGGATTGCCTGCCATCAAGAAGGCAATGCTGCAGAACAGTTCTCCGGAACCGCTATTCGATTTTGATGAAGAACGGATGTGGTTTCAGGTAACCTTGCCAATCCACACCTCTTTTGTGCAAAAACTTCCTTTTGCACTGAATTTAAATAAAGTGAAATGGGACCTTGAAGGTGTCGACAGCCTATTAAATCAATTACTTGACTATTCAGATATAAATGAGGTCAGAGGTATAGCTGGAGGTATAGTTGGAGATATAGCTGGAGATATAGCTGAAGTGGTTGAATCATCTAATAATCTGGCTGTTAATCTAATTAAGAGCTTTGTCAGAGATATAGCTGGAGATATAGCTGGAGGTATAGCTGGAGGTATAGCTGACAAAATGATACAGGCCCTTGAACTAGGCAAACTTCCAATAAGCCGAACGGAAATTATGGGAAGAATTGGCCTGGTAAACAACGTTAAGAACTATAATTCATATATAGCCCCTTTGGAAAGTGTAAACTGGCTCGCCATGACCATCCCAGGCAAGCCGACGAGTCCAAAACAACAGTACCTCACCACCTTAAAAGGGCGGCTGGTATTGGAATTGTTAAAACACAAAGCCAAATGACTTGCTCCCCCAATATAGAAATTGAAGTTCTATGCAAATCCCACTGCAACAATTTGAAAATTACATCGATGAGGCAATCCTAAAAAGGGGATTAAGCTATTTCAGGAAAGGTGCGGTAAATGAAGTTGAAGAAATTTCACCAGGACAATTCGAAGCGATCGTATCGGGAAGTGAGGACTATACCGTCCATTTGGAAATTAGCGGCGGTATTATTACTGAACATTGGTGTGATTGCCCGTACGATTTGGGGCCGGTGTGCAAACACGTTGTGGCTGTCCTGTTTCACATGCAACAAGAAGAAATGGACCTCAACCAACCTCGAAAGAAGAAACCATCGGCTGGAAAACCTTCAAAAAAGAAAACCGTTGAAGAACAGGCCCGTGAATTACTTGGGAAACTTTCCCACGACGATTTAATTCAATTCACATTGGACCAATGTGTCGGCAACCCTTCCTTTCGTCAGGTTTTTATTTCGGAATTTGCCCACTTGGTTTCAGATGAATCAAAGGAAACTTATAAGCAACAGATTCGGTCATACATTGCCAGTATAGGAAAACGGAGGGGTTATATTGATTGGTCAGGAGCGGATGCAATTGGCAAATCCGTCGATCATTTACTTCTCACGGCACAAAAACACCTGGACCAATCCCACTATCAAAGCACGGTGTATATTGCCTGTGCGATTATGGAAGAAATGACACCACTTTTGCAATATGCTGATGACAGTGACGGGGCAATCGGGGGGCCGATTGAAGAAGCGTTTGATTTGTTGCACCAGGTTGTCCAGTCACAGATACCGGATAGCCTGAGGTCAGAGTTGCTGGATTATTGCCTGACTACCTTTGATAAAAATATTTACAGGGATTGGGACTGGCACCTTGGCCTGTTGGATCTGGCATCTGCCATGGTTAGAACAGAATCGGAAGGCAATAAAGTTATTGCCCGCATCGATAAGTCAAAGGCTTCGGCTTATACTTTGGAAAGGGTTCAACTGATCAAATGGGAATTACTCCTTAAGATCAAGGGAACAGAAGAAGCCGAGAGATTCCTCATTGATAATCTGGCCAATTCCCGCTTAAGAACAATTGCCATTGAAGCCGCCATCAAAGACAAAAACTACGAAAAAGCCATTGGTTTTGCTCAGGATGGTATAAAATCTGACGCGAAAGAAAAACCAGGCTTAGCTTATACTTGGTACGACTGGCTTCTGAAGATTGCCATGATACAGCATGATCCCGACCGAATCATTGAATACGCCCGGATTCTGTTTGTTAAATCAAATCACCATGGTCAGGAATATTATCAATTGTTAAAAAAAACAGTTCCACCCGATCGTTGGAAGATATTTGTTGAAGCCATCATCACCGATTTTCAAAAAGATTCCCGGGGGTACCATTTCGACGAGATCTCCGGTATATTCATCAATGAAAAATGGTGGGACCGCTTGTTTGATCTTTTAAAAACCAAGCCATCACTGCAATATATCGAGGCTTTTGAAAAGTACCTGGCCTCAGGATACGCCAATGAGCTGGTTGAATTGTATGCTAACGGCATCATTCAGCTGCTTATCAGGAGTTCAGACAGAAACCAATATCAGGAAGCCTGCAGGTACCTAAGACGTATGAAGAAGCTCGGTGGGAATGATAAATGTAACGAACTCATCAGGAAGATACGAGCAGAGTATCCCCGGCGAAGCGCCCTTTTAGATGAGTTAAGCCGGGTTTAAGCAATCAGCGATTTCTCCCTGTCAATGATAAACTATATATGCCATGAATGACTTTGAAACTATCCGTAAAGCCTGTGATACAAGCAGTAGCATTTCAAAAACCGTCATTGACGAGTTTCTGATATACTATGCTGCCGTCAAATACAAACTTGACCGCCCCATGACTGAGGTATTTTCTGCTTACAGGCATGTAACCAATGAATTTGAAAAGGAGTGGGTCAACCGTTTAAAGGCTCAGTATCTGGCCCACCAAATATTCAAGTCCGGCGGTCTGATCAGGAAAATGCTCCCTCATGCGGAATTGAAGAAGTTCAGCCCAACAGAAATTAATTTTCTGGAGCAGCATGCCAGTCACCCCTGGCGGTTCTGCTTTAGCATAATTTTAGAAAACCCTGCAAAGGATTTCTTCAAGATGGAAGATATTCTCACGGGAGAACAGTTCCTGCTGTGTTCCGCGGGAACCTCGGATATCCTCATAAACCAGCCAACAGCTCTCTGGTTCAACCTGATCAGCTTTAATGGCGCCTGCTGGCAAAGCTTTGGCCCGATTGGGGCATACAAGAGCTTCGAACCAGATGACATCTTTTTTTTCGCTACTGAGCTTGACAGGAGAATTGAAACGGAAGAAGACATTGCCCGGAACATCGAAAAGAATCCCCTGCCCTATATGATGTTATTGTCTGGGGCAAATATTCCAATTACGGTCCATAAACAGGACCAGATGGTCATGACTTATTCTGAATACCCTGTGGAAAAGGTTGACACAGTAGCTTTAAAAAAAAGTTTTACCTCGGAGTTCAGTCATGGGATTTACCGTTTGGCCTTGAAGAGATGGAGTTACCATCCACATTTTGCACAGGTATATTATGATGAGACTAAAAGAACAATTTTACTTACCGCTTCCACCGACCGTGGCTTTCTGGCATTAGTGAATGCCTTCAATCAATTTGGATACCGGTTTTCGGAAGAGGCTGAAGTTCGTGTAAACATGTCCATGCTGATCACATCAGAAAAGATCCTGAAAAAAGAGTTCAAAGTGAATAAATACGATCACCTGTTCCATATCGATACTCCACCCAAGGATAAGGAATTCATCGATAAAATGAATGTCTTTATGGGCCTGATCCTTCCGGATATTAACGCGGGACATACACCGGATATTGAAAAACTTGCTGCCAAAGCGGGCGTAGATGTTGAAACTGCCAGTGATCTGGTTAAAAATATTTTGAAAAAATTCGATAAGCTCGACCGGAGGAATGGCTAGCTGTTAACTGATCTCCTAACCTATCGGCTTTGCCCGTTAATTGCTACCATAGAACATACTGTGAGAACTTAAGTATCACAAATTCGGCAACAATCAGGCTTTATTGCCAAAATTGTGATCAAATATTACATGAACAGTCGCTAGGCACCAGCAAACGAATTGGTGTATAAGGAATTGCTTGTTGCAATGAAGCAGCAGATACGGTCGGTTCAAGCCAAAGCGGCCCTGGCTGTGAATAGCTCTTTAATTCAGCTTTGTTGGAACATGGGCAGGATGATTGCGGAAAACCAGGCTTTGTTTGAAGGCAGAAACAGTTATGTAGAGCAATTGGCCAAGGACCTGAGAAATGAATTTCCCGATATATCAGGCTTTTCCCGGGCCAACCTGTTTTTTGTGAGGAAGTTCTACAGATTTTATTCAGTCTAACAGCTTGTTAGACTGAAGGAATTCCTTTATGATGAAAATTCAGTACAACAAGTTGCTGCACTCAACGAAAGTTCGGCAGAACTGGTATTCATTTTTAGCAGCGCCCTGGAAAAATATTCGGTTAATGAAACCCGGATGCTTAATTATGCGGCAAGACGGGGGAAAAAGCAGGATCTGGCTGCGTTTATTGAACGACTATCCATTCATTCGAACGGCTTTAAAGGACTATGAGGTGACCAAGTCAGTAACTAAGTCGGGATCACAATTAAGGATAATTGATGAGCAATTGCATTAACGGAAAGCATTGATTTTCAGTCTGCAAAATATTTTTATATAAAATCCTCAAGCGAAATTCTCGACCAGATTTGTGATTTCAGTAACTAAGTCGACAAGCGCCAGTAACTAAGTCAAACAACCCAAATGCATACCTTTTCTGGTGAGATTGGATAATCTTGGCTAGTTTTACTGGCAAAAAGGAATGATAATAAGGGCTACACGGCAGTTAATGAGGTTATCCGGAATTCCAGCGGTAAAAAATACCGATGAACCCGCCTCACCTTTTCCGGGTGATTGGTATGCCAGCCCGGTGACACGATTCGATGGAAGCTATACTGCCATTCACTTTCTTCACAATCCGACCCGGATTTCAGTATTGGTTCCGGGATCTTCCCTGAATTCCGCCATACCTGTTTTGAGGGATCGGGCCACGGCGTTGCTGATGAGAAAAGGTTACGGGCGGTTGCTGTTTCAGTATGGTTTGTTAAGCCCTACGGAGTTTTATGCAACCAACAGCCGGAGTATCCTGGCCAGTATGAATCAGATGCGGTATGAAATTGATCACCACCTGTCAATGCCAGAAACCATTAAAGAAATTAATTTGAGCCGGATTGAGGATTTAGAGTTTGAAGACATCTTCAGAACAGGCAAAGAGTTGAAGGATATTACCACCCCTTCAAGAATTCTTCACGAACTCATGTCGAAGCTACCATGAAAAAGGAAAGAACCCTTAGGCTGAATAAGAACTTCCTCCCTTGTGAGGTAAATGAGAATGAGGAATTGTGCCCGAATGGGATCTTTGTTTTCAACATCTCCAGGATCATCGAGCACATCGATTCGGGTCAGCTGAATGCAGAAACTGAGGAGATTAACGTAACCGAATGGTATGGAAAGAGTTTCACCAAAAACATTATCAACGAAGATCATCTAAAAACCGTCGTTCTTAAAACACCTGTCATCCAGGCTGAAATAAGTCCCGGACGATATAACATTATCGACGGTCGGCATAGACTTGAAAAAGCATACAGGGATCAGGTCAAGACGCTAAAATCTTACAGGCTGAAAGCGGAGCAGTTAATACCCTATTTCATCGATACCCAAGGTTATCAGGCATTTGTGGGATACTGGAACGACAAACTATCTGATTTATAATTATTAAAACCGTTGTCATTTGCTGTTCCAGCATAGTCAGTCACATTTTCGAAGCCGGAAACATAAAATCCTGGTTAGAAGCACCGGCGAAAATGTGAAAGAAATGTGAAAGAAAATGTGAAAGAAAGCTTGGATAAAAGGTTCGGTGATAAGTTCGGTGACTGGTTCGGTGACTGGTTCGGTGACTGGTTCGGTGACTGGTTCGGTGACTGGTTCGGTGACTGGTTCGGTGACTGGTTCGGTGACTGGTTCGGTGAAAATCATTAAACTTTTCGTGGCAAACAACTTTTTCACCAGCCTGGAACTCGCAGAAATGATTTTGGCGACAACTCAAACTATCGAGAACTACTAAAAAATGTCGGTGTAAATGTCGGTCTTAATGTCGGTGTAAATAATGCTGAAATTGCCATTAGTGCCATAGCTCGAAATTTCTTTGATATTGATAATCAAGTGAATAAAATTGCAAGAAGCATAAAAGTGCCATAGCTGGTGCCATAGCTGGTGCCATAGCTGAGACTTTCCATGAAAACGAAATAAAGTGCTCAAAGCAATAAACTACCTAACACCCGTCCGGTAGACAAGACTAATCTTTAAAGAAGCCCCGGCGGAAACTGGGGAGAAAACTAGGGTGTAAACTAGGGAGAAGACTAGGGAGAAAAGTTCGGTGAAAAGTTCGGTGAGGTTCGGAGAGGTTCGGAGAGAGATTGGGTTTGAGAAAATAGTCGGCCTTTTCTTCCGTCACGATTAACAGGTTGGTGGTATAGCCGTGGTATATCTGATTTCCCTTTGGTTCGCGTTTCTATTGGCGACAATTAGCCAGAACTTGCATTCATCAATCAAGATCGGTGCCTAAGTAAGTGTCTAAGTAAGTGTCTAAGTCAAATGCCAGGGCAAGCAGTAACGAATTGAAGGCTAAAAGCGCATTAATTATTGATTATCTGCAACTTGCCTTCCTTCTGGAAAAGAGCCATAGTTATTTTATTGACCCAGGCGGAAGGAATCAGTGTCTAAGTTAGTGCCTAAGTCAGTGCCTAAGTTAGTGCCTAAGTCAGTCCTGGAAATTACTCATTAAACGGATTCCTACTAACGTCCTTTGTTTTGACCCTTAACCTGATTTTCCTTAACATCCGGCCTTTTTGCAAAGCGGTAAGTCTCCTCAATTTGTTTCATGGTCCTGATCCGATCAGGAAAATCTGTCTGAAGCATTTCGGCGAACTGGTCAAAATTCTCTTGTACAGCAGCTATTGTCGTCCGGCCATTCTTTAGTGAAACAAGTTGGAAGCCCAAATCATTCATGACATGGATGAAGGAGCCGATTACCCCATTCAGGTAAACTATCTCCCCGGTATCAACATTGTTAACCAGTTTCGCAATATCAATCTGCAATACCACCCCAAGTTTACACAAGGTGGAATATCTAATACTCTCAGTCTGAATAGACTTGTACAAGCTGGGCCGCGGAACCTCCATTAAAGCAGCCAGCTCGGTAAAGGACATCCCTTTACTCCTCAGTACTTCCTTAACTTCTTCTAATAGCGTCATTTGAGTATTAATTAACAGGTCCAGTAATGGATGTTGATAAATCTAAAGTAAATTTTATCTACCCTATTGCACGTTTGTAATATTTATATGACATTTGCTGCTGTCAATACCAATCGTTCTAGCTTCGAATACAAATTTAACTAATTATTCAAATCATGAAGTCATTAAAGACATTTATCAACGAAAAGGAAACACCAGTCTTCAAATTCAAGCCTGACCGGGCCTTTTACCAAGCTATCGGCATCAACCACAAACGATGGGGACTGATCTACCGGGGCGAGATTGAACCCGTTGTGAGCGAGTTGCAGCGTATCGCTGACTATTTCAAAGTCGATTTCACTGAATTAATGGACCTTAAAACTAAAAACCATGACTGATTTTGAAACAACTTTTAAGTCCATGCTCAAGGAAGCCATGGCCGAATCTGTTAAGGAACTGATGAAGGGTATGGCAGCCCCACCGGAAAAGGTTTACCCGGAATACATGAACCAAAAACTGGCATGCGAATATCTGGGGATGAACAGGAGCTATCTGTACCAGAAGGCAGCCAGGAACGAGATTCCGGTTTATAAAAATGGCAACCGGAATTTCTTCAAGAAGACCGAACTGAATGCCTGGATAGAATCAAACCGGATCAGGCCAGCTTCGGAATACAAGCCTTTACCAATCAGGAAATGAAACGCCATACCATCTCTGACAAAAACCTTCCCCATCCATGAATATTATTGACCAATTCTTTTCTTACTGGATGCCCGAATCCGGGGATAAGAAAGCGAGGCGAGTTTCCAATTTTATTGTCACAGGCCTGTACCTGATCAAGTCGAAAGATCAACCCGCAAGGATTTTAACCCTGACCAATGAGTTTAACGAGACCAAAACCATAAAGATCTCATCCAGGGATTTTGCCAGCCTGCAGAATTTCAGGGCACTGGTTGAGGGTGTCGGCAATTACAATTGGTTAGGCAACAGCGGAGACCTTCAACAGGTGAAAGAGGAAATATTTGCCAAATGCGGTGGAGTCGAAGAAATCATCCAACTCGGGTGGCAACCCGCAAGAAGGCTTTATGCTTTCTCCAATGGCGTTTTCGATGGAGTCACTTTTTCTGAAGTTGATAAAATGGGGATCGTCAAATCGGGGAATAACAGTATACTCATTCCGGCCTATTCCGAAATGTACGAAGACTCAAACCGGTACGATCCACAGAAAAGGTTCAAGCACACACCCAGGGCAATTGGTATGAGAACATGGGCCGAATTGTTCGTGAACACTTTTGGATCAAAAGCTTACATCGGAATCGCCTATTTTATCGCCTGCGCTTTTCGCGATGTCATTTTCACTGAACTCCGGTACTTCCCATTACTCTTTCTATATGGTCCACCGGAATCCGGCAAGAGCCAATTCTTTGCGAGTTTCCAGAAGTTCTTCGGCCAAAAACAAACGGTCATCAACCTGGAATCAGGCAGCACCGCGGTGGGATCCATCAGGAAACTGGAACAGTTTGTAAACAGTCTGGTGATATTCAATGAATTCAAAAACAGCATCGATCCCAAACTGGTTGGTTTAATCAAAGGGATCTATGATGGCGACGGCCGGGAAACCGGCGAATATTCCAACGACAACAGAACCAAGCAAACCAAAGTCAGCTCCGGAATGATCATAGCCGGGCAGGAACTGCCGGCTCAGGAATCTGCCATGTTTACCCGGATTATTTTGTTGAGCTTCAAGAAGAAGCCATTTACGGCCAGTGAAAAAGAAACGTATGACAAGTTGCATGACTATGAGGGTGAAAACAGCGGTGGGTTAACAACCTGCCTGCTGGAAATTTTGAAGTACCGCGACTATTTTGAACAGGAATTCTCCCCAGCCTACCGGACCATTATCAAAGACCTCAAAGCGAATTATTCCTTTTCAGAGGACCGGCAGCCAAGCCATGCCGCCATCCTTTTGGCAGCATTCCAAATTATTGGATCCTATGTTGGCTTGCCGTTCTCCCTGGATGAATTAAAAGAGGAGCTGATCAGCGTTACCCGGGAGCAAATCCAGTACATGTCCACCTCCAATGAGTTATCCGTATTCTGGCAGGCGTTCGCCTACCTGAGGAATAAGCACACCCTTTTAAGCGATAATCACTATACGATTAAACCGGACGGCCCTACTCTTTGGATCCGTTTGAATACCTTTTACAGTGATTATATGGATTTCTGCAACCGGTCGAAAAAGCCGTCGCTCAATCAGCCCACCCTTCAGAACTATCTTCAGAACTCAGCAGCCTTTCTGAAAAAAGATACGGTAAGGTACGGACCCGAAACACATCACTCAATGGGTTTTGATTTGGAAAAGCTGAAAACTCAATACAACCAGGAAATAGTATATCCCTAAATAACATCTAACATTCTAACATTATGTCTTTACTATCAATATATCAACTATTTACGTGTTAGATTTTGTTAGATCATGTTAGAAATCCCAATCTAACACTTTCTAACACCTTATGGATTGATTAATAATACATTAACCCCTAATAAATCTGTTAGATCAAAATTACCCCCTTTAAAAAAAACAGCCATGCTATTTAATGCGAAAAATATCTCCATTTCTAAATACCTGATTTCCCATGGCTTCTCCCCAAAAAGAGAAAGGCCCGGCGAATCGTGGTTCTCGAGTCCGCTACGCAACGGCGATAAGAATCCATCCTTCAAGGTGGATGAATCAAAAAACCTCTGGTATGACTTTGGTTCGGGCACCGGCGGATCGATTATTGACTTGGCCATGGCCTTTCACGGTTACTCTTTCATCCAGGCAGTCACTCATCTGGAAGGGCAGGATCCATCTGGTTTTTCTTTCACCGCTAAACAGTCAGGTAAAACGGGAATGGAACTCCTGGAGGTATCTCCGATAAAATCCGGGTCATTGGTAAATTACCTGACCCTGGAAAGGAAGATCAACATGGATATTGCCAGACTATTCCTTGGCGAGGCCAGGTACAGGACCAATGGGAACGTTTACAACGCCATTTCCTTCCGAAATGACCTTGGGGGATACGAACTCAGGAACCCGATATTCAAGGGCGCAATCAGCCCCAAATACTACTCCACCCTGCCGGGCCAGACAGATGGGATTAACCTTTTCGAAGGATTCATGGATTTTCTTTCGGCATTAACCATCTACCAAACCACCGGTCTGAAATTCACCACCATTGTTTTGAATTCCGTTTCCAATGTTTCCAAGCTCCGGGACTTATCGGCGTACCAAACGATCAACCTTTTCCTGGACAATGATCAGGCCGGCCAAAAGACTTCAGAGACGATCCTGGACAGATATCCGTAGGCAGAAAACCAGTCAGCGCTGATTTTCCCAGGACAGAAGGACTTTAACGAATATCTGATCAACCATTCCACAAACACCGCTACCCATGAGTAAAGAGAACAAGTCATTCGAAAACATTCCCTGGCAGGTCATCAAAAATTACCTGGCACATTCCGAAAGCGTTGAGCTCAATGAAGAGCATAAGTATATGATTGACCGGGTATTCTCATTAGCCCGGGTTTTCGACAGGCATCCACAGCGAAAGACCGCATTGGCCTTACACCGGGCCAAGTACCCGGATATCTCACGCAACACAGCCGCGAACGATCTGGATATCGCTTTGGCGCTTAATAATTCATATCATACCTCTGACTATCCATTCTGGCACAATTGGTTGATCTCGGATTGCCTCGACCAGATACAGGCTGCAAAAGCTGCCGGAGATTTGAAAGCATGGTCAGCAGGTCACAGCATCTTTTTAAAGGCGATCGGTACCAAGCCCATACAGGAAACCGATCCCAAGCTGATTGAAAAGCACACTTTCTTACTCCAGGTCAAGCATAAGACGTTTGGACCAACCATCAATGTGGATGATTTGGATAAAATCCCAAGTAAAATCAAAGAAGAATTCGTTGCCAATCTTTACGAAGAGATCACCGACGAAGAGGCCGAGTGGATGCTAAACTCCTGACCTTGCCAGGGACGAAAGTTCCACTCCATAAACGCGAAATAGATTCCACGTATTTCGCTATTTACTCCACGAAATAATTCGTGTCGCCAGACACGAAATCAGGACTCGAAACGCGCGAAAAGTTCAAGCATTTTAACATAAATGGGTAGTACAAACAGTCCGAGATCCGGAATCGGCCTGTCATATTACCTGCATTTTCGTTCAATTTATTCGCATTTCGCCATAGGGCGGGGTCGGCTCACTGGTGTAAAAACGGGGTACCGTTTTATCATTCTCATGTCTAACTTGC
>Ga0172379_10007219_pt1 | contig 14516 bp, 13 predicted proteins | sample GrowelOW334metaG_FD_119756 | JGI IMG/M metagenome (GOLD analysis project Ga0172379, IMG submission 119756) | Groundwater microbial communities from an aquifer near a municipal landfill in Southern Ontario, Canada - Groundwater well OW334 metaG | ecosystem: Environmental > Aquatic > Deep...
AATCCGCTCAGCTTCTTAACATCTTTACTATTGTAGATAAATTTTGTTGTCGTATAAGTAGTCTTAAATTCTTTTTCGGGGTCAAATTTTGCGTCATAGTTGTAATTTTTGACTGGAGCTAAAAATATTATAGTTGGTGCAGTTGTGTTACCTTCATCCGCAAATACACTTACTTGTTTTTCTGTAATGGAATCAAATTTTATTGAAGGAAATGGAATTCCCCTAGATTTTGCATATTCAACTGTTTGTTGAAGAGCAGAAGCTCCTTTATGAACATTTGCCGAAGCATCCATAACAATTATTATATCAATCTTACGTTCTTTTTTCAGTAATGGAGGAAATGGTAAATTGAATTCGTATCCAGAGTCCATCAGTGTAAGCTTTTCAAGATTTCTTGTAGATGCTCCGGTAACACCGTATAAAGGGTTAAAAACCCTTACCGCGGCCACTCTGACAACGCCCACATGTGTCTCAATAAAAATATCATTTAGGGCCTTGAAAAGTGTTTTCGATATGGAAGTTTTTTGTGTTCCCAATAGATTGGTTGCGGATCCAGAACCTGCAGATCCCCATATTCCCATCAAAAATCCGAGTGATTGTTCCGGTGCAAAATTGGTTGAAGTCCCTTCTTTAAATTTTCGGCCCAGTGCCCAAATTGGAATATACATATTAAAATCATCGATACCAAACTCGTAGGGAGTAAATGTTGCCCAGTGTGTGTCCGTGCCTTTAATCTCAATAGACGTATAAATTGGGAAAAAAGAATTGCCATCAGTTAAGTGCCTTTGAGAATCTGATAAGCGAATGTTTTGTCTTCCGGAATTATTAGAACTGATGTTATGAAAAAACGTGTTAGCTAAAAAAACTCCATATAAATCGACAATACTTGTGTGCTGATCAAAAACATATTTTGGCCACAAAACATGTGCAAGGTCTGTGGGACTGAATACATGAGCTTTTGAAAGAGCTTGCACAAAGTGCTCAGAGTACTTATCCATTGGTAGCCCAAGTTCTACAAAACTGGATAATGTCCATGTTGATCCTGACAATCCTGCTGCATAAGTAAGTGCATCAAGCAAGCCTATGCTATCCAACCCTTCAAATAATCCTTCTGCTGCCGTTGCGGCACGCATTCCTCCGCCACTCATACAAACAGCAATTCGAGGAACCTCATTTTGATCTATACTAAATCCCAAAAGTTTTTCCAATTTTTGTTTGGTCTTAGGAGTTCTTTTTGTTAAAAAATCAATTTCTTCAGTTGCCAGATCTGAACCTCTACGAACGTGTGCCGTTTTATTTCCGTAAGGGTGCTTCGAGGTACTTGTACGTATATCTTCAAGCATTCTTTTGAAAATTTTATGTGCTGCAGAAATTACCGGTTCGACAACTTTCCACTCAATGTCGCTGTATCCATGGAAAACATTATCTTTTTCTGCAATATGAAAGGTAGATCCATGTTTCATGCTTACAGGGGTTTTGCTTGCTAATTTATATTCATTTGCATCAAACTTGTCTTTGAGATATCCTTCAATATCTGAAAAAATTAGTTCGCGATTAGTTTTTATTATAAGTTTTGATCTATCCAACTTGATTTTGCCATTTGCAGGAATTTGCACAATCTTATTTTGTAAGTTAGCATCACCAACACTTTTTCCAAACAAATTTTCCTTAAGTCTGTAAACCCCAACCCAAACTGGATCATCTGTGTGGTTTATTATAGTGATATCATCTGCACGTAAGTTTATTTGTTGTGAAATAAGTAGCAGCACTACTGCTAAAAAATGCATTTTACTAATTTTCATATAATTTCCTTCTATTTTAGAGAAAAACAACTAGTTTTATTATGATTGTAAAATTGCTAAGAAGGTCAATAGTTTGAGAAAATTAGACCTGAATGTTTGCTTTTTCGAAATAACATTAATATTAGCATTTGTATTTGCTTTGTAGAATTTATTAATGCTTGAAGTTTAATTACTATGATGGTAGCTTAAGCACCATGTTTATTTTGGTGTATCCAAAACAAAAAAATAAGGGATTAATATAATGAAAAAAAATGTATTGTTAGTTGTTTTATTTTTAATTTTTGCAAACCAAAGTTCTTTTGCTATGCAGCCAATAACAGTGGCCAATTTATTTGAAATAATAAAGGGCGAGACTGCTCCAAAATATATGGAAAGTTCACCTAAACGTGTAATTTTATGTCGAGACGCAATTTCATGTAAAGATGAAATTCCATGTAAAGACAAAGAATTGGATTCTTACAGTGGCGAAAATCCATTAGTAGAATTAGCGCATTTTATAAGCATAATTACTTCAAAAAGTAAGGGTGTTGTTAATCCGGTAGAATTATGTGCAATAAAAGCGTTCTTAAAGCGTGAGGGAGAAAACCGCGAAAATATAGGGAATCGTTTTTATGGAGATCTATCAACTTATCTTGAAAAGCTATATCCAACTGCACATATATTTAATTTTGAAGATGCATCACAATTAAGTAATCAAATATGTACAATTTGCCTGTCTAGAATTGAGATAGGTGCCAATCCGCTAATTCTATCGTGTAAACATGTATTTTGTTACAACTGTTTATTTGAATGGTATACAGGACGAGATTTAACAAAGCATGACGAAGCACATAGGCATTGTCCAACTTGCAGAAAAGAATTAGATTATCCATTCATAACATTGTTCATATCAGATTATCTTTATAAAGATAAATCAGATATTGCGATGGCAGAGTATGGAAAACAGGCATTGCAGGAAAGAATTTTACGCATTTTAATTTTGGGTAGTCATTCTTAAATAAAAAAACTTAAATAAAAAAGAAAAACAATCGTGAAAATTAAATTTTTATTTTTATTAATTTATCCAATAATATTTCTAAGTTATTTAAATATCTTTGCAATTAAGAAATCTGATGCGGCTATGTTATATAAAGCGACACTTGAAGATTGTTTTGATAAAACACAAGAGCATCTAAAAAAATTAATTAGAATTGGGACAGATATTGATTCGGAAGAGACCGTGCAAGAGGAATTAATAGGTTTTACGGCACTCCATATGGCATCATACTATGGGCTTTATTCAGGGATTCCAAAAATTTTAGCTATGGGTGCTAATATTAATAAACCCGTGGGCCTACTTAACAATCTTAGCGGAATGACAGCCTTGCAGTTGGCTATAATTCGCAACTTACCAAAAATTGTTTATGTGTTACTACAAAATCAGGCTAGAATTGATATGCCACCATCCATACCTTGGTTTTCTACTTCGTTATGTTTTGATTTTTTTGTTGAAACCGTTTGTTTAAATTTTTCAAAAGAACCTCCATCAGAACTAAAAAATCAATTAATTGGAATTGCACAAAAAGAAGTTATTGATATGGCAAAAATACTTGTTAGGGCGGGGCTTAAATTTGATGAAGATACCAAATACCATGTTTTACGTAAGTTGGATTTGAACTTGGATAATTTACCAAGTTAAACGTTTTACGAAAGGTTTGTATGTTTTTAAGTAAATCATTTTCGTTATTTTTTCTTTTGACTGTAGTAGGTGTTTCATACATTTTTCCAATTAAGTATCTTCCAATAATATCATCCGAATCTCAATATTTTGTTCCCAATGCAGTATTTTGTAAATTACATACGCAGGGTACTTGCGCCAGCGGATATTTTTATGATTTAAGTAAGTTCTTTCTTTATCATTTTGGCGATCTATCAGAACAAGATCCTAGCAAAAAAAGTTGGAGTATCAGTGAAATTAGGCAACGATATTCTAAATGTTCTGACATATGCAGGTGTGAAATATGCCCATCAGAAGATTGTTATGAAGAAGATTCTGAATTATTACATCAACCGGGAAAAGTATTCATAACTTATCACGACAAGATATGGCAATACTTGGCCATTGAAGAGATTACATCAACAAATTTACCCTCAAATTTAGGTGACAAAAATTTAATAGATCATATAAATATGCGGCTTGATCCAAGCGCTAAACCGGAAGCATGTCATGCAGAAATTGATTTTTATCATGGAAGAAGAATGATCTATTTTTTTAGCACATCTCCACTTCAATGTATTTTAAGTATGCCTTATGACGGGCCAGCTAAATTTACACATAAAGAAATGGAATATTTTTCTAAATTTTTGGATATAACTCAATTTAGAAATCCTGCCTATAGAATTATTGGTGCTTTTGATAACCTTGCTCCATGCCTGCTTCAGTAAGCTGCAATAATGGTTAAATACCAGTAAATATTATTTATTCTTGAATAAGAATATAAAATATTTAGAATCTCTTTTTGCCTAATCTAATATGTTAATGATACTATTAATATGCTGTGTATAGAACGATGTGTAATAAAGGGGAGATTGGTTACAATGAGTTCAAATAAGTTTTTCAAAAAAATAATAAATTGGCTTATCATATTTTTGGTGATTTTTTTAATAGGATACATTGGGTACAGAGCTTATGATGCTGTGGTTCAAGATATTACCAAAAGGATAAGGCGAGAGGTTTCTAGTGAAATAGTTGATACTATTAATCCTTTTAAATGGCCTGGAAAAATATTTGGGCGAAGGCGTAAAAAGAAGGATGGAGATGAGCAAGCCCCAAAAAATTTGTACTATGAAATTTTTTAGGGCTATTTTACGCTAAATATTCTGCCATACTTAATTTTTTAAGTTTTCTTTAAAATATTCGAATTTTGGATGGCTTAGAAAATACGGATGTCGCACTGTTTGAGCTTGGTGCTCAAATGCTCCCATGCCTTGTTTTTTTAGAGACGAGATTTGTGCATGCTGCATCAAATTCTTCACGACTAACGTGCAAATCTAATTTCATAATCATGACAAACTGAAGCTCAAGCATCCATAATTCTTCTGCACTTACGCCTCCCATTTTGGCATAAAAGGCGTTTGTATGCCACCTATCATCGCAATATTTACCAGCAATTGTGATTGCAGCCAAAAATATCCGATGAAATGATATGTGGTTGAAAATATTGGAGCCACCTTCTTTATGAACTATTTCATCCACTTTATTAATAAATTTTTCAATATATTTAAGGGCTATTACGTAACATGAGGGTGAGCATTTTAAGTATGTTTGCATTCGACGTAGATAATTAATTGGTCTAAGCTCAATAATTGGGTCTTCATGGCTACCGTAAAAAATTCGGAGATCTCTGAGAATTGACGTTTCACCCCTTTGATCTATTGCATCTTTTTCGTCAAAAGTATATGAAATTTGTTTATAATCTTTATCAAGAAATAAAAATTGAATTTTACTGAAATCAACTTTTGTTACAGGTGTTCTATGTTCAGGATTTCTTCCAAATTCAATTGGTTTATAATCACTATCCAAAAGAACGATCATATGAATGATTTTTTCAAAAATTGCGTCCATTAATTCCAATTCTTGCGTAGTATGCGATTTTTTCATGGCCTCATAAGCTTCCATTGTAAAAGCACCTTGTGTTTGGGCCCTATCTTCCATTCCATAAATACAAGGTATGGTTATAAAAAGAAGCGTTAAATTCAAATAAATTATCGATATAAATTTCTTATTAAACATAAATGATACCCCCAGTAAATTAAGTAAATGTTATTGATTGTTTAAAATAATGTATAATATTGATAAATATTACAAAATGCATTAATTAATTATACTACAAAATTAATTGAATTAAAAATGCCATTTAATTGAAAAAGACCAATTTAAAGGCATTTTTTCGTCTTAAATTGGTCTTTTTTAAAAATTACACAAAAAATAACGTAAAATCGTATTTGATCCAAGCGAAGTTTTTATAGATTTAAAACTTAAAATTACAAAATCAAGACATGATTTTCATGAAATATTTTCTTTTTTTATCTGAGATGCGTTCAATTGCATATCGTAGCGTTGTGCGTGGCATTTTACCTGCGTGCAACTAGAGAAAATTTTCTAAAACAATTTTAGAGTGTGCATACGGTCCAACGCTGGTCTTAAAAAATCGCTGAATATGTTTTGCTTTTTCGGCAGAAGAAAGCAGTTTTAAATCATTAACAAGATTATTCTTGTGTCTATTTTTTTCGGTCCGCAACGTCATACTTGGTTTCCCTCATTCTTTGCCTTCTCGCAATGAAGGTATCAAGATTTTCAGTAGCAGTAGCATTGTATTCTTCTAATGAAGCATTCAAATCTGATTCCATAATCATAAGAAATTGATGTTCAATGGTCCATAATTCCTTTATTCCCACTCCGCCAACTTTGGCATAATAGGCGTTTGAGTAGTACAAATCACTGAAACATTTGGTTGCGACAGTTAATGCTGCTAAAAAAATTCGGTAACATGAAAATTGATTGAAAATATTTGATCCACCTTTTTTTTCCATTATGGCGTCTATCTTATCAATAAATCTTTCTATATATATGAGAGCAATTACGTAGCAAGATGCAGGGCATTGAAAATATGTTTGTATACGATGTAAATAATCAATTGGTTTAACTTCATTAGGTATGCTTTTGTCAGTTCCATAGAAAATTCGAATATCTTTTGGTCTTGAAAATTCCCTTTCTTCATCAAAAGTACTGAAACTACAGCTATAACCTTTATCAATAAGTGGAATTTTGCTCCAATCAATTTCTTTTATTGTGTTACTACGTTCTGGGGTTCTTTTTCTAATTGGCTGGTCATCATCGTTTAAAATAACAATTATCTTTATAATTTTTTCAAAAACCAAGTTAATCAACTTCTTTTCTTCTTCCGTATATAATTTTAGCATGGCTTCGTATTTGCTCTTCGAAAAAACTACAGACTCTTTTTTTTCGGCCATTCCCGATAATATGGATACTGTTGTAAGAATAAGCCACAAACATAAATATGTTTGTGGTACAAATATTTTATTAATCATAAAAAATATTCCTCATAAATATTCCCTAAAATATTCCTGATAATCAGTTTAAGCATTATCAATTATTAAAGGCAATATTTGAATTTAATAATGTTAATGAAGGTATAAAATTAAAAAAATGTTGAATAAAAACTTAATTTAATTTTTTTGTTTGCAGTATATAATCAAATCAATACATATTTTTTTCTTTAACATTTTCAGACCATGACAAAATAGATGTAATTATAGGGAATATAGAGCTATGATTTACAGAGTATTTGTATCTAAAATTTGTTTATCTTGTTTTCTCATTTTCACAATTATTTCTTATTTATACGGTATGGATCAATATGGGACGGAAGTCAAACCGGATAGAGTGCTTTCTAAATTTTATACAAACAGAGATTCAGAATTAATTTATTTAGTTTTAGAAAAAATTAAGAGCATAGTTTTTGTTTTAAAAGATGCTGAGCAAAAACCAATAAAAGAGATTGGATTAAGGACTGTTCCAGAAAAAGTTCGTATTTTTTATCCTCCACAAGAAAAAGAACCTTCCATTAGATTTGATGATTATTTAAATCGTTTTGTGCGTATGGCTCCTCAGGCCTAATTTTGTTATGTGGCAATACATATCTATATTAATAGATTTATTAAAAAATATGGTCCAAATATTTTTAATCAATTTTCATCGCATAGGATATTTTTAGCAGCATTTGTAATAGCTGCTAAATGTTTTGATGAAATATTTTATCCAGACGATTTTTATGCAAGCGTTGGAGGAGTGGGTATTGATCATTTACGTGAATTGCAAATGAAATTTCTTGAAGATATGGATTTCAATATTTTTATTTCGAAAGAAGAATTTGATAATTTTCTTTTAAATGCTTCGGACGTATTTCTTTTTTGTCTTGGGCTTAATAGAAAAACGGATGATTTTTTGGATGGCGTTAATAGAGAATTAGATAATTTTATATGTGAATTCAAGAAAATGAAATTGGTCGATACCCCTTAGTTTGACCAGTGTGTATTATTATGGAATTAAACCGATACTCTTTGCATATTCAACTTGTTGCAAAAATCTTTCACCAATTCCGCCTAATGGAATATCTTTTCTTGATTGTTGGATGGCTTGGCCAGTGCCAAATTGCATCACCTCTGTTTCCAATCCAAATCTTCTTGCCTGTTCGATTTGTTTAGTTATTGAATGGCTTAATTCGAGATCTAATTTATCTATGTCGTCTATTTCATCATCACAATTTGGGTACTGAGACCCGTCAAAACTTTGCTCATTTTGACTTAATTTAGGAGCGCCCTGCGTTGTTTGGGCAGGGGTATCACCATTTTGGGATTGGTGAACGTGCTGTGCATCCAAACAGCCACTTTGTGCTTTTTGTTCCGTAGGCGTTTGAGATGTTTTATCATGGTTACATAAATGATTATCTAATTCGATGTTTGCAGACTTTGGAATTTTATCGTCTGCTCTTTGAGCTTCATATTTGAACCAAGGTATTTTGAAATTTAACCATTGAGCTAATAAATATAATAAATAAAATACAACTGCAATAATCACAAGAATGGCGGTAGACTCTAATACGAAATAAGTATTTTTTATTTTAGCCCAAAAATTTTTTTGCATATAAAATTTTTCGAATTCTTTGTTCCCAGCAAGAATATTTATGACATTATCTGTTGAATATTTTTTATTCAATAGACTTTCGATATGTGTTACGAGTTTTTCAATATTGATATTGCATGAATGTGTTTGGTCATCATTGAGCATTTCTATAACTTCATCTACCGAATGTCCCTGTAGTATATAATTACAAATATTATCTGCAAGTTCTATAACGTTGTGATCTATTAAATTTAGATCTGTATTTGGATTTATTAAATTTGCAGGATTTGTTTCAGAACTATCTGCAAATAAAGATCTATAGTTACTCGAAATAATAAAGCATGTAATAAAAAGAAGAAGCTTTTTTCGTTTCACTAAAACCACCCCTTGTATTGCATTTGTGTAACGGGTAAAGATCCAGCCCATTCATTGCGTTCATTTTCCCATTGCATTGTTTGTTGTAGGCTATGCTTTGTTTCGTTTATTACCGCCTGTGCAATATCATCGGTCAGTTGTTTAGATTCTTGTCTCCGCGCTCGAATAATCATCTCCTCAGCAACAAATTTAATAGCGCGCGGTGAAAATCCCTCGAGGCTATTGGCATAAGTTGAAATCAAATTTGTAATGTCTCGGCTTAAATTAATGATGGCATTTTCATTTTTTTGTGCGAATTTTGTAAGATACATTAAAAGAATTTTTTCTCGTTCAGCGGCTTGTGGTAGAGTAAATTCGATATTTATCCCAATACGATTTGTGATTGCATCATCTAGTTTGAACGGATGATTAGTTGCAAAAATAAACATTACATTTTCTTGGGATTGATCTGAAATAAGTGCTAAAAACGTATTAATGAAATCTTGTGTTGCCTTGGATGTGCTTAGTAACTTCCTATTTGCAAACAGTGACTCAGCTTCATCAATAAAAACAATAAGGCCTTTAGGACTTTTTTTAGCCCAATTTAGAAGTTTGCGTAATTCATTATTCGCATGATTTAGATCTGTAATTTTTGCAAATTCTGAACCGGATGTTAATGCATAATCAAGCCCTGACGTTTGTGCCAAAGCCTTAACAAAAGCAGTTTTACCTGTTCCGGGAGCTCCATAAAAAAGAATATTAGGAAGCGCTTCTTCATACTCTCTTGCAGATTGCACACGTAATAAAAGATCTAAAAGTTGTTTTTGCAAAGATGGTGCAAAGACTAAATCATCAATATCTGCTTTCTGTTTGGACTTAAATTGTCCAAACCATTCGGTTTGAAACCATTCGGTTTTCAACCATCCGGTTTTTGAAGTTTCGCTGATAACTTGTGGTTGTGTTAAATAATTTGCAAGCATCGGTACGCCGTATTTAATCGTATATATACACAGTGCACTTGCAATTATTGCAAGTGCAATCTTTGACATTGTTTTTGAATCTCCCATTATTTCTCGAATATTTTTCCATTTTTCCTTTTCAGTTTCAACATTTGCCTGAGCCATAACTTTTGCTTCTTGTTCATATATTCCAAGATCTTTTTTTAGTTTTATTTTTGCTTCGAAATGCTCATTTTTTCTTCTGGCAGCATCTGTTAGTTTTTCTTCTTCTCTTGTAACTTGCTCTGTGAGCTCAGCACTTAACTGCTCATATTTGCGTTCTAAGTTTTTTGTAGCAACCAGTATTTGTTGTTCCACTTGTACTTGTGAACCATGTGCTTGATCTAATCCTGATGCGATTTTGTTTGCAAGTTCCGAGGTTCGATTTGCCATAGCAAGAGCTTTTGCGGATTCTTCTGCCGCATTTATAGCCCTACTGTTTGAACTATGTGCTATAGCCATAGATTCATTTAACCCTTGGATAATCTGCTGTGTTTGTTCAAAAAGATTTTGTGCAAGGCGCATTGCTGGCGCTATAACATCTTGGGCGCTAATTTGTTCTTCCTGTACAGGACGTGATGCTTGTTTTTGAGAAGCAATATTTGGAGTATTAAGAATACTGATGATACTTACTATGGTCGTTACAATAAACAACCGTTTATGAATTGTCATTATATGATCTTTCGCAAGTTTCGTATTTTTATCAAGGCTTACGTATTAATTTATTTGAAATGCTTAATTTGAGAAATGTACAAGCGCCCGCCCATCAACATCTTGTTAATAAATGATATCAAAAAAACTTTAGCCGGCAGAAGACTTTCAATGTTTTTGATAAACTTTCAACTGAAATACTCATCTTTTGCAAAAAATGCAAATTACTTTATCTATCGGAAGTTATTATGTATTTATCCGAAACAATGAAAAATAAATAAAGTATTTGTATCTTGGATATTATAGACGTAAAAAAGTTTATGAAATTGATAAAAGATGGGATATAAATTTATGAATAATAAAAATCACAAATGTAATATGCTTTTATTGGCGATGAGTTGTCTTTATTTTTTTTGTTGCAATGGGCAAGAGTCTGTTAATAATGAACAACAACAAGTTTCAACACTTCGAAACACTGGGGTTGTTGGTATAGACTCAGCAATTTTTGAAAAAAATGCTGAAGATGATTTGTTAAAGAGTGTTCAAAAACTTGTGATTGATGCCAAGAGTGCAGGTATTTTAGATGAAGAGACAGCAAAGATATTAATGGCTTATTCTATTTTGGACAATGTATCAACGCAAGAGGCGCAAAAATTCTTAATTGCAGCTGAGTTGGCTGGTTTATCAAATCAAACAAGATCTATAGATTTTAATTCTGCCATTGCCGCTTCGAATAAAAGTGGATCAGGTGAAAGACTCGCGTGGATCTGCTGTTGTTCTGTTTTGGTTGGTGTCATTTGTGTTTTAATTTACGATAAATACAACTATGGGACACTGGATGGATTAAAACGCGATTTAACCAATGTTATGCATAAAGCTGATCGATACATTAGATCTTTTGCAAAACGCTAAAAGCGCCCCAGAAAATAGTTTTTATTTAAGATTTAACTTGGCAGCTAATGTAGTGTGAATTGCTTTTCCTGCATCGCGAGCGGCTAAATCGATCTTATCTATGACATTTGGCTCAATTATTAATTGAGCAAGTATACTTTTTAGGTCTTTTCTGGACGAAATATTATCTATTGCTGCCCAAAGCTCTTTTTCACTTTTTCTTGAAGCGTTTACCTTTTGGGGAACAATATCGGATTTTATGAGTTCTTCATAGGTTGATGTAAGTATTAAAATTAAGGTTGCTCTATTTTTTTCTGCGATGCTTATTGGATCATAGCTTTTAAACAATCTACTCAATAAACTTATTGCAATTTCTCTTATTACATTTCCGATTCGTTTTTTTATTTCAATTGTGGTTCCATCAGCAAATATTATCTTTTTTGTTTTTTCTTTTACTGTATCTTTCGTTTCTAATTTTAGACCATTTAAAATATTTATAGCCCAGCTTCTTGCATGAGCATGTGATTGGGCGCTGTTTTTTGTGATATTAACAAGATCCTGCATTGTCCATTTATCAAATTTATTAGTAGATTTGTTAAATGTTGCCGAAAATTCTAAAGAATTTTTTGAGCCTTTTTTTGTTTTTGTTTTGTTTGTTGTAGCTCGTTCAGGAGTTCTTGTGATTAGGGGATTTTGGAATGCGAATACAAATAACACATCAGGTCGAGTAGCTACTTTTTTCAGGATTATAGGAGATTCCTGTGGCGCCTCATAATCAGCACCATCGTCAGTTTTTTCTTCAAAACTTTCCGGTACTGAATCACTTTCCGTTGGGACCATTATGCAAAGAGATGGTTCCGGATAATATGCTCCACGTGGAAGATGTTTTGTGGTTGCTTCTCTTACGCGCATGTCTAATTCGCTCGCAAGCCTTATCATTGGATTATTAGAATCAAATAAATATCCTGTTGTCATTGCACCTATTTTATTTTTTGTTTGCAGATCCACTTGAGTGTATGTAGTAAAACAGCCGTTAAATAAGCTTGTATCTGCGTCACAGAAAAATAAATAAATATTTGCTGTAGGATTAGTTTGCCTGAAAATATGAACAAGTTCTCTGGTCAATTCGTGATTTTTTATCATTTCTCTGATTCTTCGATATGGAACCATTCTTCGACTTCGGTCTTTGCTATTTTCGGTATTTCTTCTAAACTGTCTTGCCCTTGCAGCATCTTTTTTCTTTAATTGTTGATAAAAGCTGCGAATTTCCTCATAAGACGGTGGGTTTCCGCTGGATTTATTTTTTGCCGGATTGATTCTTTTCCAAGGAAAATCCCAAAACACTGCAAAATATCTAACCTGTAATTCAGCCGAAACAGTTTTTTCTAATTCTTCTTCGAGTAATCTATTTTTTCTAGAACTTAAGGATCGAGGTCTATTTAATCCAATGATTACTGATAAATGATCCAATTGTTGTTTTTTTAGCGTTTGATCAGATGTTGCCAAAAACGCTTCTTGAGAAATTTTTGTTGTAAGTGATTGAGTTATTCCGGAACTTTGGGTTGCACCAACTTTTGCTTTATCTGTTTTTTTGCGAGTTAAGGAGTGAGAAAGCACTTTTCCTCTTTTTTTATAATCTATGCAAAATGGTGGAGTGGTGAAGTCCTCATCAGAAAAAGTATATTTTCCGGTATCAGATTCCGAATCAGTATCATCTGTTTCGCTGTCTGACGGAACATATGCCGGGATATTAGCCACAAAGCATGGCATAGGGGGTGTTGCTGGCGCTTCAGCCGCAGGTGAATCTGGATATTCACAGGCTTGTGCTGTTGTAGCAACTTCAGAATCATCTTCAGAATAATATTCAGTGTCATCGAATGGTTGCAAAGAACCTTGTTGTGTTGAAGAGCTTGATGAAAGCATTGGACTAGAATGTTGTTCAGTTTCTCTGGCTATCTCTGCAGCAAGTTGAGCATCTTGTTGTTCCTGCTTTTTTCTTTTTAGAGCAGCAAGCGTAGCGTTTCTAGCAGCCTGTTTTTCTTGTTCTTCCTGTTCCCATTTTTTAACTTGCTCGTCAGACGCCCTTTTTTTGCCCTTATCTTTTTTTTGTTCAGACGTGGAACCCGTTTTATCATCATCAGATTTCATAGCGCAAAGGTTAAATTGTGATATGACTATGAAAAACAAGAATGTAAAAATGTTGAGAAACCTTTTCATTATAACCCCCAAATTATTAGAAAAATAAATTATATAAAATCCTATTTTTAAAAAATATAATATTCAAAATATTTAATATTTCTAATTATAATTATATATAATTATAGATTGTATGTAAAACGCCTGTATTCTGCCCAATATTATTGATTAAATCACGTAATATTGGGTTATTTGCTGCAAAGGTGTACTTTTTAGGGGTTTTATTTGCGAAAAATTAAAGCTTTTAAGCTTGTAATGTGAATTTAATGTGAGTTTCTTGTTTAAAAAACACTAATTTTGTTACATTAATTTAGAAATCACAAAGTATATATTAAAAAAGTATATAAGGTTAAGAAAGAGGGTAGGCGTTATGGTGAAGAAATCTTTTCCTTTGTCTAAAGTTTATCAACTGCTTGAGCCTGGACCGGTTATAATGGTTACAACTTCGTTGAATGGCAAAGCAAATATTATGACGATGTCTTGGCATATGATGATTGATTTTGAACCACCAATTTTGGCCATCGTGATGAGTAACCAAAACTATTCTTTCAATAATTTAAAAAAAACTAAAGAGTGTGTTATTAATATTCCAACTGTAGATTTAGCTTTAAAAGTTGTGGGTGTTGGAAATACTTCCGGCTCAAAAATTGATAAATTCAAGAAATTTAGCCTTACACAAGAGTTAGCTTCTCAAGTTAAAGTTCCGATGATTGCTGAGTGTTATGCAAATTTAGAATGCAAGGTGATCGACACGAAAATGTCATCAAAATATAATATCTTTATTCTAGAGTGTGTAAAAGCGTGGATTACTCCATCTAAAAAAAGACATATTACTATTCATCATTGTGGTAATGGTGTTTTTACTGTTGACGGTAGGATTATTAAGTTGCCCAGCAAAAAGAAATGATTTGTGTTGTAAAAATTAGGGGTATTGTTACA
>Ga0172379_10007220_pt1 | contig 14514 bp, 13 predicted proteins | sample GrowelOW334metaG_FD_119756 | JGI IMG/M metagenome (GOLD analysis project Ga0172379, IMG submission 119756) | Groundwater microbial communities from an aquifer near a municipal landfill in Southern Ontario, Canada - Groundwater well OW334 metaG | ecosystem: Environmental > Aquatic > Deep...
GAAGAACGCGTCCGTGCTGAGCAGGACGTCGTAGTCGAAGAAGATGTCGTAGATGCGCACGACCCCCTGCTCGCGCAGCACCGTGTCGCTCGCCGTCGCCGTCCCGCGGTGCATCGCAAGGCCCAGCCCGAAGTGCGCGTCGTGGTAGAGGTTGGCGCCGGTGCTGATGATCCAGTCCACGAAGCCCGCCTCCATGAGCGGAATAATTGCGCTCATCCCCAGCCCCGCCGGCGTCAGCGCGCCGGTGAGCGTCAGCCCCACCGTCACGTCGCGCTTCAGCATCTTCTCGCTGAGCAGCGAGCACGCCTCGCGCAGGCGGCCGCTGTTGTACGCCTGGAACGTCCCCTCGACGAGTTGCACCACCGATTCGGTGCCGTCGATGACGCGCGGATTGATGCGCGCGCCACGCAGGAGCGGGTTCCGTGCCCCTGCCCGCGTCCCGGCCTTCGGCGCCGCACCCTTGGATTCGCGATGCTCCGCCGCCTTCTTCTGCTGCGACTTGTCGCCCGCCGGGCTCGACTTCTTGCCGTATCGGCTGGCCTTGAAGCCGCCGCGTTCCCGCTCGCTCATGGACTGCTCGCTCGTTCGTCGTTAGATGCCGTGGCGCGCCATCGCCGACAGCCGCTTCGCTTCCTTCTCCATGCGCTCGATCTGGTCCGCCAGGGCCGCGCGCGCCGCGCCGGCGGCCTCTTCCATCTGCGCCTTCCAGGCCGCCGCGATCACCTCCGCCGCTTCCTTCGGGTCGTCGGTGAGCACCACCAGGTTGAGGTCGCCCTGCGAGATCTTCTTCTCGCCCAGCACGCGCGCCTGCATCCAGCGCAGCAATCCGGCCCAATAGTGCGTGCCGAACAGCACCACCGGGAACTGCGAGATCTTGCCGGTCTGGATGAGCGTCAACGCCTCGAACAGCTCGTCGAGCGTGCCGTACCCTCCGGGAAAGATAACGTACCCGATGCTGTACTTGATGAACATCGTCTTGCGGACGAAGAAGTACCGGAAGTGCACGAGCGTGTCGCAATAGGGATTCGACCCCTGCTCGAACGGCAGTTCGATGTTGCATCCAACTGAGTGCCCGCCCCCCTCCTGCGCCCCCTTGTTGGCGGCCTCCATGATGCCGGGCCCGGCGCCGGTGATGATCGAGAATCCCTGCGAAGCGAGGAGCCGCGCCGTTTCGTTGGCGGCGAGGTATTGCGGATCGTCCGGCGCCGTGCGCGCCGACCCGAAGAACGTCACCCCCCGCTCCACCTTGGCGAGCGTGTCGAACCCCTCGATGACCTCGCCCATGATGCGCATCACGCGCCACGGATCGGTGCGCGTGAAGTCGTCGCTGGCCCGCGGGGCAAAGTTCAGCAGCTTCTGGTCTTCCGTCATCAGCGGTCGCGCGTCGCGAATGGCGTCGTCGATGCGGCGCGCTTCGCTCGCGGTGATCACCGGAGCGCCCGGCGGCACGCGCCCCGCGGCCAGATGGCCGACCTGGTGCCGCTCTTTGACGCCGGCAAGCGCCGCATGCTCCGCGCTGCGGCGCAGGAGCGGATCCACCGCCTTCGCGCGCGTGCGGCGCGGCGCCGTCTTCTGCGTTGGTTTCGGCGGCGTCGGTTTCTTCTTCGGTTTCGTCATGATCTGCGTCGGTCCGGACGTGAGTGCGCCTGTGCGCGCTGGATCCTGCAGTTTACTTTCCGCCGTGATCCGCCGCGACCCATCCGTTCGCTATTGCGTGCCGATGTCGAGCAGATCGTTGAGGTGCCGGGCGATCGCCACCTGACGCGCGCGCATGCGCCCGAGCCGCTGACGGTGCAGGTGCCGCACGAAGAACCGCCGCACCGCCATCCACCGGAGTCGACGCTGCTCCGCCACCAGGGCCGCGCCGGCGCCGGCGGCGGGAAGCAGCAGGAACGCGACGATGCCCCACACCCAGCCCATCGCCCACGCGGCAGCGCCCGCCAGCAGGAACGTCCAGATGGTACAGAAGAGCGCCACGCCAAGCACACGGTAGGTGGACTCCGAATCCGGGCCCTCGCGGTTGTGCTTGGAGAACCAGTCGGCGCCGGACAGCGGCGGCCAGTAGACGAGCAGGGCCAGCGAAGCCAGCGGAATTGACGCCAGCAGCGGGAATCGCATCACGATCCAGCGCAACGCCGCCGTCCAGCTCACGTCTTCCTTGAGCGCCTGCGGCGTGAGGCCCATGCGCTGCAACATGCGCGCCTGTGCGCGCAGCTCGCGGGCGGTTGCCTGCCACTCCGCATCCCCACGCGACCGGAACTTCTGCAGCACGCTCGCGATGAGGGCGAGCCGAGACACCGTCGCCTCGGAGTCGCGCGGCGACCCGTGTTCGGCCGCCCAGATCTGCTCGGCCACGTGCACGAGGGCGGCGTCCTCCCACGAGTCGAGGTTGAGCGTGACGCGACGCATCGCGCCGTCGATGCGTGCCGTCAGCTCGCGCACCGCGAACTTCTCCTCGGCGCGGCTGGCCAGGTCGCTCCAGTCGAACGGCTCGCCAACGACGATGCGCACCTCGCTGCGCACGCTGTTGCGGTCGCGGAAGACGAGTCCCACCGGGATAATCGGAAACGACCCACCGATCAGGCGCGCCGCGCCAAGCGCGATGCGCGCCGCCCCCGTCTTGAGAGGCGACAGGCGTGATCCCGAGTGGCTTGTCCCCTCGGGGAAGATGCCGACGGCCGCCCCTTCGGCGAGCGCCTGGTGCACGGCGACGAAGATGTCCTTGTTCTGGCCCAGCAGGCGGCGATCGTCCTGGGCGCGATAGACCGGAATGGACCCCACGAGTTTCACCAGCCAGCCGATCTGCTTGTGCGTGAACAGCGTGGACTTGGCGAGGAACCGCACCTCGCGCTGTGCCGCCACCGTCACGAGGGCGGGGTCCATGAGGCTGTTGTTGTGGTTCGCCACCAGCAGCACCGGCCCCTCGGCGGGCACGCGCATGCCGCCCACCGTGAACCGGTAGTAGGCACGCGTCGCGAGACGCGAGATGAGGGGCATTAGGCCATGGACAGCCATGCGTGTGCGGACGGTGATGGCAGAAGGCGGATGGCAGATGCGGACGTTGGACGATACGGGAGGGGAGAAGCGGCAGGAAGAGCCGAGGAGGTGCTCTCCGGCAGGTATCCGCCATCCGCCATCCGCCATCTGCCATCTCCAAGCTGTCCACCCCATCTTTCCTCACATGGCAATGCTCCGGCTCTTCGTCCTCCTCAAGCTCCGCGCCCTCGTGAATCCGGCGGTCGCGGCTGACCTGCTGCGGGTCTGGTGGCGCTACCGCCGCCGCCGCTGGTGGGCGCGCTCGCCGTTCATCCCGTGGCCGGACCGCGACTACCTGCGCTGGCGGATGTACACGGCGTACGGCCGCGAGGACGCTATCCCACCGGTCGCCGACGTCCTGCGCTACGCGCGCTGGACGCGGCACCACCCGTGAGTCGGGCGCTCCCCGCCGGCTTCGAACACCGCCTCAAGACGCAGGCCCTCGCGGCGGGATTCGATCTCGCCCGCATCGCCACGCTCGGCCCGCCTGAGACAGCGAAGCACTTCGACGACTGGCTCGCAGCTGGGCATCAGGGCGAGATGTCGTATCTCGAGCGCGGCGCTGAGTTGCGGCGCGACGCGCGGCGCCCGGTGGCAGGAATGGTCAGTGCATTGGTCGTGGCGCTCAACTACGGCGGCACACAGCCGCCCGGCCCCGTGGCGCGGTACGCGCGCTTCGTCGATTACCATCGGGTAATGTGGGACAAGCTCGACGCGCTGCTCGCCTGGGTGCGCAGCGAACTCCCCGACGTGAAGGGCCGGTCATTCGTGGACAGCGGCCCCGTGCTCGAGCGCGACTTGGCACAGCGCGCCGGGCTCGGATGGTTCGGCAAGAACACGCTGCTCATCAATCCACAGCTCGGGTCGTTCTTCTTTCTGGGCGCGCTCTTTCTCGATGTCGCACTGACGCCGGATGAGCCCTTCACCACCAATCACTGCGGCACGTGCACGCGGTGTCTCGACGCGTGCCCAACGCAGGCGTTCGTGGCGCCGCACGTGCTCGACGCGCGCCGGTGCATCTCGTACCTGACCATCGAGCTCAAGGGACCGCACTCACCCGAGCAGGCGGCGATGGTGGGCGATCACCTGTTCGGGTGTGATGTCTGCCAGGATGTCTGCCCGTGGAACGCCAAGTTCTCGCGGGCGGCGACCGAGGGGGCGTTCACGCCGCGCGCCGAGCTTGCCGATCCCGATATCGCGGATTTCGCCGCGATGGATGACGCCGCGTTCAAGGCGCGGTTTGGCGACACGCCGCTGCGCCGCGCCAAGCGCGCGGGGTTGCAGCGCAATGCGGCCGCCGTGCTGGGTAACTCGAGTCCCGCAGGCGACGCGCGCTAGCAACGGCACACGCTGCAGCCTGGCCTAATCCGAAAAGGACTGCGCCGACGTCACGATGCCCCCCCGATCGGCGTACTGCTTCTTTCATTCTCTTGACCGATTCTTGGGTCGCCGCTCGCATGCGATTGTGCAGGAAACCGTTGCGCATTGGCGTGCCGGATCCTCACTGCCTCAGGAAGGCTTCCGATGAACGAGAATGAACTCAAAGGCAACTGGCAGGTTGTGAAGGGCAGAGTGCGTGAGAAGTGGGGCAAGCTCACCGACCAGGACCTTGAAGTCATCGCCGGCAAGCGCGACCAGCTCGTGGGCAGATTGCGCGAGCGGTATGGTCACGCGGAGGGGGAGTCCGAGCGGTTGGTGAAGGAGTTTGATGATGAGGTTTCCACGTACTAGAAGCGGTTTCTGACCGTCCGCTTGGTGACGTGACTGCTTCGACCGCGGGTCATTCTAACTCGCGCTTCTTACTGCCCGTATCGCAAAAAGGAGACTGATATGCAAACGCTCAAGGACCTGATGAGCCGGGATGTGCACGTCATCAGCCCGGACGAAACGATCGCGACGGCGGCGCAACACATGCGCAAGAACAACTTCGGGATGATGCCCGTGGGAGAGAACGACCGCATGATCGGCGCGATATCGGATCGCGACATTGCGATTCGTGCCGTGGCCGACGGCAAGGGCCCGGGCACCACGGTGCGTGAGGTCATGACCGAAGGCATCGTCTGGGCGTACGAGGATGATTCCGTGGACGATGCGGTAAAGACCATGAGCAAGCACCAGATTCGACGCTTGCCGATTGTGAACGCGGACAAGCGACTCGTGGGAATCGTGGCGCTGGGCGATTTTGCCGTGGTGAGCGCCGACATCGAAGCCGCCGGTGAAGCGCTGGCGGAGATCTCGAAACCCTAATGCCGTCCGGTTGCCGCCAGGAACACGGCGGCGCCGGCAAAGGCGCGATCGTCTTCGGGATCCTGGCGGCCGTCTCGGCTCGTGGCTCAGAGTGAGCCGCGAGCCGAGGTAAGCCGCAGCGGGCGGACTACCGCGGTATCACCGGCAACCTCACCCGCGACGGATGTGCGGCATCGTGCAGCACGCGCTGCCGCGCGCTCACGAACGTGGTCTCCCGCTCGTTGTCTCCGCCCGTGTTGAGATTCCGGTCGTACTTCGGGAAGGACGCCGACGCCACCGTCACCCGCAGCCGATGGCCAGCCGGAATGACGATCCCCGTGTACCACAGGTCGATCCGGTATTCGTACACCGTGCCCGGTACGAGCAGCTTCGGCCTGTCGAATCCGTCGCGGAACCGCGCCCGTGCCACGCCGTCCTGGATGCGCATCACGCGACCGTCCGGATACACGTCGAGCAGCATCACGTTCCAGTCCGTGTCCCGCGCGTCGCTGGCGGCAAAGAGCGTCGCCGTCATGGGGCCGGTGATCTCCATCGCCTTCGCCAACGGCGCCGTCGTGAACGTCAGCAGGTCGCGTCGCGTCGCGTGGATCGTTGCGTAGTCCTCGTTCAGACTCAGTTCGAGTTCGCGCGCGTCGATCAGGTAGGGCGTCGGCTTTCCTGGATCGTACGTGAAGGTGTCCGCCGGCTCTGCCTTTGGCGCGATCGTGTCGAGCGTCCCGTCACCCGCTGCGCCATTCGCCTGCCCACCGGAGTGCAGGTAGAAGTCGGTCCATTTCGTGCGCGCCAGCGGAAACTCTGTCTCCTTCCGCCATACGTTGTCGCCCATGATGAACAGGTCCACCGGCGGCTCGCGATCCACGCCGTTGTCCATGCCCTTCAGGTAATGGTCGAACCAGCGGAGCTGCAGCATGCGCGAGTCGATGCGCGCCTCTGCCCCGAAGCTCCCGTTCACGTAGTCGATCCCCTTGTGCGCGCCGGCGTCCATGAAGAGCCGCTGGAAGGGCTTTCGCCCCAGCGAGTCGAGTCCCATGTAGTTGCGGATCGTCCCCCGCGCATCGTCGTACCAGCCGCCGATGCCGAGCACGGGCACCTTCACCTGCCGCAGCCGCGCCTCGATGCTCAGCCCACGCCAGTAGTCGTCTAGTTTCTGGTGGTCAAACCAGTCGTTCCAGTACTGCGGCCGGCCGCACCCGGCCTTCTCCGCGCTCGCGATCACCGGCAGGCTGTTGAACGCCGTCTCGACGTCGAGGTTGCTCATGTCGCTCATCGTCTCGCGCACCTGCGTCAGACAGAGCCACGGCACGATGGTCGGCGAGAAGACCATATCGATGTACGGCACGATGCGCAGCGGATCGGCCGTCGCCACGCCCGGCGCGATAGCTGCCAGGTGCGGCGGCGCGGCGATCGCGGCGTACCACGCGTATAACCCGGGGTTCGACCGCCCGATCATCCCCACCTTGCCGTTCGCACCCGGGAGCTTCGCCGCCCACTCCACCGCGTCGTAGCCGTCACGCTCCTGCATGGCGTTCATGTCGAGCACGCCGCCCGAGCCGCCGCGCCCGCGCACGTCCTGCTTGACGTAGATGAATCCGCGCGAAGCCCAGAACATGGCCGCCGCGGTGTCGATGCGCAGGTACGGCGTCCGCTCCATGACGACGCCGAACGGACCTTTGCCTGCCGGTGTGCCAACGAAGTTCATCAGCACGGTTCCGTCGCGCGCCTTCATCGGCACGGCGGGGTCGATCGTCACGTCGCTCGCCGAGTCCGACACTGCGCCCGGCCAGAGCCGGTAGAACGGCTCGTACTCGGGCGGCGACGTCCGGCGCACGAACCAGACCCGCTGCGTCGGTTCCTTGCCCCGGTAGTACTGGCCCGCGATCGTGTCCTTCGCGATCCGCGCCCGGATTGACGTCCCCGGCGCGAGGTCGATGAACAGCGAGTCCCCTTCCACGACGATGTCGCGGATCCGCTCCATCCGCGTGCCGTTGCGGCGGTTGATCCACGCTCCCGCGGTATCGGCCTGCTCAAAGTGGGTGAAGCCGAAGCGACGCAAGGCATCGAACCCGCCGCTCGGCTTCGCGCCGAGCATGCGGTAGTAGTCCCAGTCGCCGCGGAGCGCGCTGGCGCCGCCGCGTTCGCACGAGTTGAGGCTGCCGATGACGACCGCGGTGAGGATCGCGACGGCAACACGAGAGCGGGAGCGAACTGATAGTGAGATGCGCACGGAAGGATCCCGGTCAGAGCTGGAGCGATGCGCGCACTGAGCAACAGAACGGCGCCTTGGCGTGCGCTCGCGGTCACGGGGATACTGCATCACCCTGCGGCGTGTCGCCATAGGCCGCCGGTGCGTGGCGCCCATCTCTCCAGCGACGCATGTTTTGTCGATTGAACTCAGCGTCTCCGGCCCACGAGAGGGAGTCGACGTGCGTATCAGCGACATGAATTGGATGCAGGTGGAGGAATACCTGCGTCACGATGACCGTGCCGTGCTCCCGCTTGGAAGCACCGAGCAGCATAGCCACCTGCGGCTCACCGTGGACTGCATCCTCCCCGAACGCGTCGCCGCCGAAGCCGCCGAGCCGCTGGGCATCCCGGTCTTCCCCGTCGTGAGCTACGGCGTCACGCCGTACTTCCGCGAATTTCCCGGCTCGATCTCGCTCCGCGTCGAGACGCACCTGCATGTGGTGCGCGACATCCTCGACAGCATGGCGCACAGCGGGTTTCGCCGCATCCTGATCGTCAACGGCCACGGGGGCAATGGCGCCGCCCAGCAGGGCGCGCAGGAGTGGTCCGCCGATCATCCCGACTGCCGTGTGATCTTCCACAACTGGTGGAACGCGCCGCGCACCTGGGCCAAGGTGCAGGAGATCGATCCCGTCGCCTCGCACGGGTCGTGGATGGAGAACTTCCCCTGGACGCGGCTCCCGGGCGTCGCCATGCCCGCCACGCAGCGGCCGATGGTTGATCTCGCCACGGTGCGCGCCCTCGATCCGGTCTCCTTGCGCCAGTACCTCGGCGACGGCAACTACGGCGGCCTGTATCAGCGCCCCGACGACGACCTGTTAGCCCTGTGGCAGGTGGCGGTTGAAGAAACCCGGAGCCTGCTCACGGGCTCGTGGGGCAACACGGCGTAGCGGAGGGGATGACGATGCGCTGTCTCATCTGGGGAGCGGGCGCGATCGGCGGCACGATGGGCGCATACCTCGCACGCGCCGGGCACGACGTGACGATGGTGGACGTCGTCGAGGAACATGTTGCCGCAATCAACCGCAACGGACTCCGCCTCACCGGGCCCGTCGAGGAGTTCGTGCAGCGCATGCCCGCCTTCACGCCCGACACGGTGAACGGCGTATGGGACACCATCATGCTTGCCACCAAGGCGCAGCACACCGAGCCGGCCGCGCAGGCGCTCGCGCCGCACCTCGGCCGGGACGGCTGTGTCATCTCGGCGCAGAACGGGCTCAACGAACTCGCCATCGCGCGCATCGTCGGTGCTGCGCGCACCGTCGGGGCGTTCGTCAACTTCGGCGCCGACTATCTGGAGCCGGGCGTGCTCCTGCACGGCAGCATGGCGGCCGTGGTCGTCGGCGAGATCGACGGACGCATCACGCCGCGCGTCACGGCCATCCGTGACGCATGGGCCGACTTCGAGCCGCGGGCCATCGTCACGCCGAACATCTGGGGCTTCCTGTGGGGCAAGGAGGCGTACGGCGCCATGCTCTTCGCGACGGCGCTCACCAATGACTCCATCGCGGATGCGCTGGACCGGCGCGCGTACCGGCCGCTGTACATCGCGCTCGCACGCGAGATTCTCGCCGTCGCCGCGGCGCGTGGCGTGTCGCCCGAGGGATTCGACGGGTTTGATCCGTCGTCATATCTGCCCACCGCGCCCGAGGGCGCGCCCGAGCGCTCCCTCGACGCACTCGTCGTGCACAACCGAAAGTCCGCCAAGACGCACAGCGGCATCTGGCGTGACCTCGCCGTGCGGAAGCGCCGCACCGAAGTCGATGCGCAACTCGGCATTGTAGCGACGCTCGGTGCCGAGGCGGGTGTGCCGACCCCGCTCACGACGCGGCTCATCGAACTCATTCACGACATCGAGAACGGCGCGCGCGAGCAATCGCTGGACACGCTCGACGCACTCGCTTCGATACACTCCAATACGGCCGGCTCATGAACACGGACTTCAGCGGCAAGACGGCAATCGTCACGGGCGCGGCCCACGGCTTCGGGCGCGCCATCACGGTGGCCCTCGCCCGGCGCGGTGCGCAGGTGTGGGCCTGTGACGTACTGGCAGACGAGTTGTTCGCAACACAGGAACTGTGCCACGACGAAGGCGGCACGTGCCATGCCGTAACCCTCGACGTGCGCGACAGGACGGCCATCGACGCCTTCGTCGCGAAGGCCTTGGCGGACTCGGCCCATGTCCACATCCTGGTGAACAACGCCGGCGGCGTCCTGGGCCAGGTTGGGCGGCCCCTCGAGGAGGTCACGCCTGCGGAATGGCAGTCCATCTTCGACGTCAATGTCTCCGCGGCGTTCTACCTCTCGCAGGCTGTGGCGCCGGGCATGAAGGCCGCGCGCGCCGGCCGGATCGTCAACATTTCCAGCGGCGCGGGGCTCGGTATCAGCCTCACTGGCATCCAGGCGTACGCTTCGGCCAAGGCGGCGCAGATCGGACTCACGCGGCAGCTCGCGCACGAACTGGGTCCGTGGGGCATCACCGTCAACAACATCGCGCCGGGCTTCGTGCGCTCCAACCCCACGACCGAGCGGCAGTGGGAGTCATACGGCGCCGAGGGCCAGCAGGCGCTGCTCGAGCGCATCGCGCTCAAGCGACTGGGCACGGCCGAGGACATCGCCACCGGGGTGGTCTTCTTCTGCTCGGACGACGCCAACTGGATCACCGGGCAGGTGCTGTCCATCGACGGCGGTAAGTGATGCAGCTCGACGCGGTGCTGGCTCGTCTCGCGGCTGGCCACGAACGCATCCTGGGCGAACTCATCGAGTTCGCCTCCATTCCCAGCGTGAGCACCGATCCCGCGCACGCCGACGACATCCGTGCGGCGGCGCAGTGGGTGGCCGACAGGCTCGCCGCCGCCGGACCGCTGGACGTGCGCACCATCGTCACGACCGGCAACCCGGTGGTGTACGGCGAATGGCTCGGCGCCCCAGGCAAGCTGACCGTGCTCGTGTACGGACACTACGACGTGCAGCCCGCCGACCCAGTGGAGAAGTGGCTCACCCCGCCCTTCTCGCCCACGGTGCACGGCCGCCGTCTGTACGCGCGCGGCGTTTCCGACGACAAGGGACCGAGTCTCATCGCCATCAAGGTGGCCGAGGCGTTCTTTGCGGTGACCGGCGCGCTGCCCATCAACGTGAAGTTCATGTTCGAGGGCGAGGAGGAGATTGGCAGCCCGAGCCTCGACGGTTTCATTGCGGCAAACAAGGAACTGCTGAAGGCCGACCTGGTCATCTCGGCGGATGGCGCGATGTGGCGTCCCAGCGAGCCGTCACTCACGGTGGCGAGTCGCGGGCTGGCAGGACTCAACTTCACGCTCACGAGCGCCGCCAAGGACCTGCACTCTGGGCGGCATGGTGGGAGCGTCGCCAACGCGCTGCACGCCATGGCGCAGCTCGCCGCATCGCTGCACCACGCCGACGGCCGCGTGGCCGTGGAGGGGTTCTACGACCGCGTGCAGGAACTCTCGGCCGGGGAGCGCGCGGCGATCGCCGCGCTGCCGTTCGACGAGGCGACGTATCGAGCAGAGATCGGTGCTCCCGGACCTTCCGGCGAGGCCGGGTACACGTTGCTCGAACGCCAATGGACCCGGCCGACGCTCGAACTGAACGGCATGTGGGGCGGGTACCAGGGCCCCGGACAGAAGACGGTGATCCCGTGCGAGGCGCACGCCAAGATCACCTGCCGACTGGTGCCCGACCAGGATCCCGACGAGATCGTGGCGCTCGTCATGCGGCACCTCGAGGTGCGCGTGCCGCCCGGCACGAGACTGTCGGTGACACCGGGCGATCATGGCACGCCGGCGGCGCACATCGAATCGGGACACTACGCGCTGAAGGCCGCCGCCGCCGCGCTCGAGTCCGTCTACGGCGTGCCACCTCTGATCGTGCGCATGGGCGCCACCGTGCCGATCATGGAACTGTTCAAGCGGCACATGGGCATCGACACCGTCTACTTCTCGTTCTCGACGTCGGACGAGGACTACCACGCGCCCAACGAGTTCTTCCGCGTGCGCCGGCTGCACGAGGGGCTCGAGGCTTGGGCGCGCTATTGGACCCTGCTTAGCGAGGTGCGCGCATGAAGCACGAAGAGTCCGGCCCCGCCAACGGCGCGGCGCCCCCCGCCGAACTCGCCCAGCAGGAAGCTGAGGTCCAGTCGCACAGTGCGGAGCTGAAGAAGGAACTCGGCGTGCGCGACCTCGCGCTCACGCAGATCCTCTTCATCGTCGGCCTGACGTGGATCGGCGTCGCCGGCAAGCTGGGCCCCCAGCACGTCGTGTTCTGGGTGCTCGCGCTTCTGCTGTTCTATTTGCCATCGGCCGTCGTCGTCATGTACCTGAATCGGCTGATGCCGCTCGAGGGCGGGCTCTACCAGTGGGCCAAGCTCGGCTTCAACCAGACCGTCGGCTTCATGCTGGCGTGGAACCTGTGGCTCTACGTCATCGTCTTCACGTCCGAGATCGGCCTCCAGGCGGCGACCTACATGAGCTACGCGCTCGGCCCGAGCGCCGCGTGGATGACGACGAGTACGCCGTTCGTGGCGCTGTCGTCGGCCGTCATCCTCTCGCTCATGGTCGTGGCGTCGACGATCGGGCTGTCGGTGGGCAAGTGGGTGCACAATACCGGCGGCGTCTTCATGCTCATCATCTTCGGCGCGCTCCTGCTCCTCCCCATACTCGGCCTCGTCACCCACACGCTGAAGGAGTACCACCCGCTGCGCACGAGCATCCCTTCCGTCTCCCTCTACAACCTGAACATCCTCGGCAAGCTGGGCTTCGGCGCGCTCGGCGGCTTCGAGTACATCGCCATCCTCGCCGGCGAGACGCGCTCGCCGTCACGCGCCGTCGGGCGCTCGGTGCTCATCGCCGCCCCGGTCATCGCGCTCATGTTCGTGCTCGGCACCAGCACCGTTGTGGCTTACGTCCCGACGGAGGAGATCGATCTCATCGCGCCGCTGGCGCAGGTGCTGCGCGCGGGATTCGGTCCGTTCGGCATCGCCGGGCCGCTGGTCACGATTGCCATCCTCATGACGCTCGGGATGCGCGTCGCGCAGGCCAGCGTCAGCTTCACGGCCGTGACACGCCTGCCGATGGTCGCCGGGTGGGACCGCATGCTGCCGGCGTGGTTCAGCCGGCTGCACGGGAAGTACCGGACGCCGGTGAACTCCATCGTGCTGGTCGGCGTCTGCTCGTTCTGCATTTCACTGGTCAGCCTCGTCGGCGTCGGACAGGCCGAGGCGTTCCAGTTGCTGTTCAACGCCAGCGGCGTGTTCTACGCGCTCACCTACGTCGTGATGTTCGCCATCCCGATCATCGGCCTCCGCCACGTAACGCCGCGGCCGCCCGCATGGCTGCAGGTGGCGTCGCTGTCGGGGCTGCTCATGACCCTGCTCTACATCGCGCTGGCCGTCTTCCCAATCATCAAGGTGGAGAACCCGCTGGTCTTCGGGCTCAAGATCACGGCCGTCGTCGTGATCATGAACCTCGCAGGTTTCGCGATACTCGCCGCGGCGAGGCGGCGGGCGGCGGCGTGATGCTGGTGGCATTCCGTGGCCGGGTATATCTCATGGATGAAGGGATGTTCCTGGCTGCGCGCACGGTGATCGCCGACCGTCAGGTCGATGAGCGCCCTGCGATTCGCGGCGTAGGCTAACGACCTGTCATACGCGACGTCTCCTTTCACGGGACGAAGCCATTTTCATCGGAGCACGGCATGCACGTCGGCGCTGTACGTCACGGTTTCATCGGACTCGGGCTGCTCCTCACCGTTGGTTCGATGTCAGCCTGCAGCCGCGTCGAAGGCGCCACACCGGCCGCCGCCGCGCAGGCCGCCGAATCGGCCGTCGATCGCCCCAACATCGTCTTCATCCTCACCGACGACGAAGACACAGAGCTGCACGCCTTCATGCCGAAGACCAAGGTGCTGCTTCACGAACAGGGCACGACGTTCGACAACTACTTCGTCACGTATTCTCTCTGCTGCCCGTCGCGCGCCACCACCCTGCGCGGGCAGTATCCGCACAGCACCGGCGTGCGCGGCAACACGCCACCACTCGGCGGATTCGAGACCTTCCGCGCGCTCGGCCGCGAGACCTCGACCATCGCCACCTGGCTGCGCGCCGACGGCTATCGCACGGCGATGTTCGGCAAATACCTCAACGGGTATCAACCCGCGGCGGGGGTGCCCGCAGGGTGGTCGGAGTGGTACGTGGGCGGCAACGCCTACCGCGGCTACGACTACGTACTCAACGAAAACGGAAAGTCCGTGAGCTACGGCAGCCGTCCCGAGGATTTCCTCGTGGACGTCATCGCACACAAGGCGGCCGACCTGATTCGCCGCAGCGCCGCCGACAAGACGCCGTTTTTCTTGTATGTGGCGCCGTTCACCCCGCACGGGCCGTCCACCGCGGCGCCTCGGCACGAAACGCTCTTCGAGGACGCGGCGCTGCCACGCTCTCCGGCGTTCGACGAGGCCGACGTAAGCGACAAGCCCGCGATCATCCGCAATCGCCCGCGGCTGCGTCCCCGGATGCTGGCGCGGATCGAGGACGTCTATCGCCGCCGTCTGCGTTCGCTACAGTCGGTGGATGATCTCGTGGACAGCCTCGTGACGACGCTGCGCACGACCGGACAGCTCGAGCACACGTACATCATCTACGCCTCCGACAACGGCTTTCATCTGGGCGAACACCGCCTCCTGCAGGGCAAGAACACGGCGTACGAGACCGACATCCGCGTGCCATTGGTCGTGCGCGGTCCGGGAGTAGCCGCAGGGAAGCGAGAGAGTGCGATGGTGCTGAACAACGACCTCGCACCAACCTTCGCGGCGATGGCCGGCGCGCACCTGCCGGAGTTCGTCGAAGGACGCTCGTTCCTGCCGCTCCTCACCGCGAAGCCCGCCTCTTGGGGTCGCGCCGCGTTCATGATTGAGCGCCGCGGCGGCCGCGACGCGCAGGAGGAGCCTGGCGATACCGACGGCATGTTTGGCGCC
>Ga0172379_10007221_pt1 | contig 14512 bp, 12 predicted proteins | sample GrowelOW334metaG_FD_119756 | JGI IMG/M metagenome (GOLD analysis project Ga0172379, IMG submission 119756) | Groundwater microbial communities from an aquifer near a municipal landfill in Southern Ontario, Canada - Groundwater well OW334 metaG | ecosystem: Environmental > Aquatic > Deep...
AAGCATATACGAAACAAATCCGAGCGCGATAATACCCGCGATCGTTGAGAACTCCCAACCGTAATTTTGTCCGAGCGAGAATGTCTCGGGGAACAGATCGAAGAACACGACCCCGATGACCGTGCCGGCACTGAAACCCAAAATGAGATGCATGCGATCCTTGAAATGAAGCGCGAAAAAACCCCCGAAAAAGGTCATACATGTCGCCGCAATTCCGATCAGAAACGGTATATACATGTTGGCTAGTATAGCCTATTTTGTGTTTATAGACAATTTCTTTTTAATACCTCTTTGAGGTATAATTGGCAGTATAAATCAAAAAAATATGAACGAAAAACCACATACACCGATCTCTCTCGAAGAACTCAAAAAAAAACACCGCGACGCTCGCAACATACAGATCGAATATAAAGAAAAACTCACTAAAATGGAAAAACTCGCCGTTTGGATCACCGAACATGTCGGATCCATGGGATTCTTTTTGATCATTTTTATTTGGACAACATCATGGCTTCTCTGGAACGCTTTTGGTCCCGAAACATCCCGTTTCGACCCCTACCCCGCTTTCGTGCTCTGGCTTTTTATTTCGAACATGATCCAGCTCCTTCTCATGCCGCTTATCATGGTCGGACAAAATCTGCAAGGACGACATTCCGAAGCGCGCGCGGAAGCCGATTTCGAACTCAATATCAAAGCGGAACACGAGATCGAGACCATTCTTGAACATCTTGAAAATCAACAAAAAATATTACTCTCTCTGCAAGAAAAAACGGAAAGAACAAATTAATTATTTTATTTATTACTTTTTGAAACACAAAAAAACAACATCATGCCTGATCTTACCTCACTTATCATACCAACCCTAAAAAACATCGGTTTTTGGGGCTATTGGCTTGTTCTCCTTGTTTCTTTTTTAGAGTCGCTCGTTGTTGTCGGGTCATTCTTCCCCGGAACGGTTATTATTGTTTTTGCCGGTTTTCTCGTGTCGGAAGGAACATTTCATTTTGGTGATCTTGTTTTATTCGCCGCACTCGGGGCGGTACTTGGAGATGGAATAAGTTATTATCTCGGAACAAAAGGAACACGTTTTTTTCATAATGAGAACAAACTGCTCAAACAAACACATATAGACAAAGCGGAAGATTTTTTCAAAAAAAATGGACACAAAAGTATTTTACTTGGACGATTCATCGGGATCATCCGTCCGATCATTCCATTCGTTGCGGGACTTTCAAAAATGAAACCGCGCTCTTTCTTGTTCTGGAATATTTTTTCCGCCATTTCGTGGTCGATCGCATATATCGGAATTGGCTACTTCTTTGGCGGCACATGGGGGATAGTACAAGCATGGTCTGAACGAGCCGGTTTTTTACTCTTTGCATTGGTAACGATCTCTCTTGTTTTTTGGGCATTGCTCAGATACAGCATTCCCTCCTTCAAGATCATCGGTTCACTACTCACCTCATTTAAAGAAGCTGTCGGCGAGAACCAAGATGTAAAACGCCTGGTAAAAAAACATCCTGTCACTTTTCATTTTCTTAAAAAAAGATTCGACCGAGACAACTTCAATGGACTGCCGCTTACGTTGATCGGCATCGTTTTTATGTACTTCTTCTTTTCGCTTATTGGCGTGGTGGAAGGAATTGTCAAAGCGGGGCCCGTTGTTCTCACCGATACGCGTATAGTGAACCTGATCTATATGTTCCGCGACACCGAAATGTTACGCGCATTTTTATTCATCACCTACTTGGGCAACAAGGAAATGATCGTCGTTATGAGTGCCGCCTTTACGCTTATTTTTTATCTTTCGGGGAAACGATCGTACTTTATTCCGCTCGCTGTTTCAGGTGCCGGTGCATGGGTCGTCAGTTTTGTCGGAAAGATCGCGGTACACAGACCTCGTCCGGAAATATCTTTCTATCTTGAAGACGGTTTTTCTTTTCCCAGCGGACACGCAACTATCGCCGCCGCATTCTATGGTTTTATAGGATATTTTATTTTTCAACAAGTAAAAAAATGGGAAAGCAAAATAGCGGTTGTTTTTTTCACACTTCTTACCATATTCCTCATTGGTTTCAGTCGCCTCTATCTCGAAGTTCATTTTTTCAGCGATGTGTGGGGCGGATTCTTGCTCGGAGCGCTTTGGCTCTTGATCGGTGTCAGTCTTACGGAAATATTCAAAAAAAGAAACACCTTTCTTTTGGGTGAACACAAACCTAAAAAACACGCGAACCTGTACATTCTCATTATTGTATTGATCACCATCTGTTCATATGCACTTTTGGCGACACGATTCCAACCCGAACAAAACATTTTAAAAATATCCAATGGAGAACAGATCATCACTGATAATATTTTAAAAACCTTTGAAGATAAAAAACTTCCAAAATTCAGTGAGACACCGACAGGTGCCGTTCAAGAACCATTGAATGTTATTTTCATCGCACAAAGCGATGATCATCTCATCGACACGCTCGAACAAGCAGGCTGGTATTCTGCCGATCCCATCAACCCCGGTTCCCTACTCCTTTCGGCACAAGCAATGTTGGAAAACAAGGAATACAAAACAGCTCCGATGACCCCGACCTTTTGGAATACCAAGGTGCCGACGTTCGGTTTCCAAAAACCAACTGAAACAAACACCCTCCGTTCACGCCACCATTTTAGGATATGGAAAACAACCCTGGTACAGACAGAAGGATCCAGTGTCTATGTTGGAACAGGAAGTTTGGATGTTGGTGCAAAATGGGGTTTCGTAACCCACAAGATAAGCCCCGATATCGACACGGAAAGAGAGTTCTTATTCAACAGTTTACAAAAGAACAAACTCATAAAAAGCTTTCAAAAAGAAAAATTCGTCACTCCGGATATCGGTATGAATTTCTCGGGAGATCAATTCTTTTCTGACGGATATGTCTATATCATTTTTATTTAACCTTTGATACATACGCAATATAAAAAAACGGCGATCTTTTCAGATCGCCGTTTTTTATTTTCCCATACTAATGATTAATAACTGACAAAGTGCGTAATATTACTTTTTACTTCAAGTTCCGCTAAAAGAGCTTGCATTGCGACACTTCCTTTTTGTTGTTTTAATTGTCCTTTAACATATGCCAAAGCTTGCGCTTCTTGTCCTTTTGGAATATCTTGTCCGGAATCTTTTATAGCTTTCGCAGCTTCATCGTCAGTAACCAAGATCTTATCCCCTAAAAGTTTTTCAAGCCCCAAGTTCAAAGACATTTGTTTCTTGAGTTCTGCAAGAGTTATTTTTTGTTGAGCGAGATCTGCTTCAAGCGTTGTACCATTCGCTTTTAATGAGTCCTCATACTTTTTAACCTCAGCATTCACTTCATCATCGGTTACTTTTATTCCTTTGTTATTTATTTCATCTTCAACAAGTCTTTGAGAGATGAGAAAAGACAAAGCTTCTTTTCCAGATTGTTTTTCAAGCGTTGAGATCACTTCAAAACGACTGATAAAATGACCATTGACCTTTGCCGCAAAAGCCAAACTTCTAAAAGCAAAAGCAAGTCCGGCGATAACTAAAACAATAGCGACAATAACCGCCATTTTTACCGTGAAAAACTTCTTGCATTTACCACAGCATTTTTTTGTCTCTGATACCTGTGTCTCTGTGGAAACAGGTGTTTGTTCTGATTGTAAATTTTCTTCCATGATTTTAATTTTTTAAACTTATAATATAAATATGACTACTAGTATAACACATTTTTTTATGTATTCCAGTGAAAAAGACCCAAACAAAAAAGCGCCTTAAAAAGCGCTTTTTTGTTCGATATTTTTATATCGTTAAAGACTATTTTGAACTTTGAATTTCCGGCGTTGTCGCTCCTTCGTTCTCGCAAGCTCGAATCGTAATAATTCCATTGGTAAGTTTTTCAAGCGTATATCCGGTCGTACTTGCGTCCCATGTTACGGCACCTGCAGGACTGATCGGAACAGAACCGAGATAACCGCCGGTGGAAAGACCCGCCAAATTGACACACGCACCTGAAGAGGCAACATCAGATCTGCAATCGGCATTATCAGTATTACAACCGGTTGTTCCAACTCCGATCATATAAATAACAGGATTCCCCAAAGAGTCGGGTGAGGTTGTTGCATCTCTTATTGAGGTCAAAAAATTACCTTGATTATCAACCTGCTGAACTTTTATCGCGGAAAGAATGCTTTCAACATCAGCGGATCTTCGCGAGTCTCGTGCATCCTGGAAACGTTTGAGCGGATTCAAAGCAACAAAGACAACCCCTGCCAAAACGGCAATGATGGCGATAACGATCAAAAGTTCGATAAGTGTAAAACCTCTTTCTTTTTTCATAGTAAATAAAGTGAACCGATTACAATTTCCAATAAACATCAATATTCCTTACTTGTTATTATAACAAATGCAAAAAAAAATGACATACAAGCGTGTGGAAAAGATTATTATCTCAAAACGCTTCCCAAAAACAAAAAACGTCTTTTAAAGGACGTTTTTTGTTTCTTTTGTTCTAAGACCTACCTGGTGAATACGAGTTCGGCCGATCCTTCAACTTCGCACGCTCTGATGGTAATGGCATCGGTATCGGTTTTATAAAGCGTATAACCGGTCGTGCTTGCATTCCACGAACTGACACCCGTTGGACTCACCGGAATAGAACCAAGATAGCCACCAACAACAAGACTGCTCGTTGCCGTTGCACCATTCAAATTGACACAGGCGGTAGAAGAAGCCGGAACAAGCGGACATTTTGCCGCTGTAATACAATCAGATGTTCCAATTCCGATCATATAGACGGTTCCTGTTGCAAGCGAAGTGACAGTATCCATAAAATATCCTCCGTTATCTGCTTGTTGAACCTTTATCGCAGACAAAATACTTTGAATGTCGGCTGCTCGTCTCGCATCTCGACTATCCTTGAAACGTTTGAGCGGATTCAAAGCGACAAACACGACCCCTGCCAATACCGCGATGATCGCAATAACGATCAAAAGTTCGATAAGTGTAAAACCTCTTTCTTTTTTCATAATAAATTGCTCTTTTGATTAATAAAATTTTGTTATATAAACTTCGCTTAATTATGCCATAAAATCAAAAAAAATGCAGTGGATTACTGTGGAATGGAAATAGTCAGGGGATCACTTGAACGAACGGTCGTTTTCGTGCTTAACATATACACGCTCGGATTCGTTGTTGAAGCAACTTTGGTCTTTTCGATTGTTTCTATTTTGTAAGGAATGGTATCTTTTATTTTCACCAAAGCCGTATCGATCTTGCTCGTGATCAATGTGTTTACTTCGTCTTCATTAAATACAAGCCAAGTTATGGTATACGTTGTTTTTGTGTTTTCTTTTTTTAACGAGATCTTTACCGGTTCGCCAAAAACTTTTTCCGGCTTTGTAATGCCGCTATTGATCTTTGCAAAAGAAGTTGTTTTTGCTTCAATACTGCTATTGTTCAGTACTGAAACGATATCTTCGATCACGCGCCCTTTCATTCTGTCTTTCGCATAATCACCTTTTTGTACCGCAACAGGGATCACCATTTCAACATTTTGCACTCTGATCATGTTATTCTTTTTTTGTTCAAACACCTTCTTCGCCAAAATTATCTTATCTTGATTTTGATTGTAAAAATATGAAGCCCCAACAACAGTCAACCCGACAGCAAGAATTCCTCCCAGGATCATAAGTTGGCGACGAGCTTTTGCAGAGTCATCTTCTTCCTCCCCTTCTTCTTCATCATTTCCTGTGAAAGATTCGCTTTTTGTTTCACCCACGGATATCTCAGCCGTTTCTGTTTTATTCTCCAATATTTCAGTTTTCACTTTTTTCTCATTTTTAGAGAAATCTTCCGCGGAGATCACCAACTGTTTTTCTTTACTCTTTAAACCGACCTTCGCAAGGCCGATCGCTTCCGTGAACAAAAAATCTTCAGTTCCTCTTTTAAAAGGACCTTCAGGTTCAACAATATCAAGATACGTGTATTTTTGAATATGTTCGGCAACGCCGGGGACTTCACTTACTCCGCCGATCACCACAACGCTCTTTGTTGTGAATCCTTTTTTTCGTGCACAAAAACTGGCCGCTTCTTTTATTGCGGACGTGATCTTGTCAAAACAGAATTTCTTCATCGCCTCCAGCGTTTTGGGATCCAGCTTATCCAACGGAGTACTGTTCTTTTTTTTCTCAGCCTCTTCAATGGGTATCTTTTCGCTGTCAGAGATTATCTTTGTTAACGTATCTCCGCCAACGTTGACCGAAAATGAGAATTGCAACCCGTTCTCATCAAAAAAACTACAATTAGTTATGACAGTGCCGATATCGACAACACACACAGGCAGCGCTTCTTTTTTAAGATTCAAACCCTCGAACAACGCCAGTGTCTCAGAACTGGCAAAGACCTTTTGAAAACCCAATTCTTTGAAAAAGAGGAACCAATCGGAAATAATACCGCTCTCGCTGGAAATGGTGGTTATTTGAGTCGTTGTGTCATTTATTTTCTTTGCAGACGAAACAAAGATCGGTATAAAAGAATCAAGAGGAACAATGCTTTTGATCTCTTTATCAATAACCTCCTCGTAATCATCGTTTTTATTCAATGTGGTACTAAAAGTATGCGTATATAACTGGCTTTCAGGCAAGCCAAAAAAAACGTTGTGGTCGCGATCATGTATGGTATTACTGTTCAAAAGATCATTGACGATCTTCAAAAGCTTCGGGCGATCTTTTATAACACCACGTTCTACAAGACCTGCCGGGAGCACCGTTCGTCCTTTATGAACAACATGAAAAAAATTTTCCAACCCCGAAGTTTCGACAAACTCAATAGATCTGTCTGAGATATCAACTCCCAAAAAATTCGAAGCCTTGAATATTTTTCCAAAATTTGCCGATTTAACAACCTTTGAAAATCTGCCGGGTGCAAACAATCCTTTGATCTTTTCATTTTGAAAAAGATGTTTTACTTTCTCATTTTGAAAAAATCGCTTGATCTTTTCATTTTGAAATAATTGTTTTATTTTTTCACTTTGAAATAATTGCATACTATACTATTGTGCCAATTACGGATTCTCGACCCATGTGTCTATCGTAATGTCGGTACCCGTCAATGTGACATTCAAAGTAAAACTTCTAACGTACGAAAAACCAGGATCAACAACAGAAGGTATTCTTCCCACAACAGCGATCGTCCGACTACTTCCGGCTCCCGTTACTACTATTGTACACTCTCCACTGCCGAGAGCCAATGGACTGCCGGCGCCCGGTCCTGTATAACTTTGATCCGTTCGCAATTGCTGCAGAGCTTCTTCCGCGCAACCTTCGGCAATGGAATATGCTTCATTCCCCTTTTGCATGACATACGAACCCAAAAGATCGCCGAGCCCCATGCGAGAAGCTCCCACCGCCATGATCAACGCCGCAACCGAAACGATAATAACCGTTATGATGGCGACAGCGCCGGTGTTTTTTGTTGTTTTATTTTTATTGAAAAACATATACAAATCATTTCAAAATATTGGCAATCGCCTGAAGATGTTGCGAATAGGTATAGATAACACCGCCGTCAGTCACAAAATAAGCAATGTCGAATTCGGTCTTGATACTGTCTCTTCTGCCGGGAGCGGCGAGATTGGTAAAAACAAGATTGCTCACAACGGTTTTTTTGCTATTTACCGTTGAAGTTGCAACACTGTCCGGTTTCATTTTTAAAGACCCTTCTTCATTCAAAGAAAATGTAATATTCCCCGCCGGCGTGGAAACAACAAGTACCGTACTGCTTGCTCCCGGTGCGGGACTCACCACGTCGCTCGCAAAATGTACTTTTTTATTTACTTCTTCCATAATAACACGCGCGTTGTCATGAACTGTTTCCAACACATATATCTTTTCCCTGTTGTTTGAAATATTGGAACTAAAAGAAGTAAGACTGCTCAACACCAAAATAATGATCGCGATATAAATGATCGTTTCGATCAACGTGAAGCCACCGGTGTTCTCTTTGTTCGATCTTTTATTCTTTTGTAAAGTAAAATATTTCATCATCTATTTATAGTTGATCTTAACGTCCTGCAATATCGGTGTGTTGGCAGCGTCTCCGAAAAGATCGGCTTTGTATTGCATCCACCTGTTATTGTTCAAAGACGCCGGAATGAGAGATCCCGTTGACGTTGCAAAGTATGTTCCCGAAGTTCCATCGGGACCGATCCATGCCGCCGATGACAAAGCTCCCGAGGTCGCAGCTCCGCGAACTTGGAATCGTATCGAACAAGCAGACGCACACGTGGATGTGGCGAGATCTCCATGCCACGAGATAGCTTCCACCGATGATGCGGCATTCGCTGTATCAAACGCTGAAGATGTCGCCGTTCCCGCGATCTCATATAAAGCACTTTGATCAAAGTGAATGATCGAACCGTTCCTTCCCACAGCCCATGCGTTTGTCTGTGCGATCGCTTTAACATCGTAAAGAGTTTGTGTTGTGGGAATTGCCTGACTCGTCCAACTCGTTCCATCCCACACCATTGCGTTGTTCGCATCACCAAATATCCAACCTTTATTAGTATTCGCCATTGAAACACTTTCCCAATTATCACCGCCGGTATCAAGATACTCGCTCCAGCTCGAACCATTGTAATGCCATATCTTTCCACTTGATCCGACAGCCCAACCGTCGCTCACACTCGTCATACTAAGACCCTCGATATTTTGCGTACCTTGATCACTGTCCTCGGTCCAATTCGAACCGTCATAATAAAGGATCTTTCCCGAATCCCCCACAGCCCAACCCGTACCATCGGAGAACATGTGAATATCATTGATCGCCTGTGAAACAGGTCCGGCAAATTCCGTCCAAGCACTGCCATTATATTCAACCATATTGTTCGAACTGCCACCAACGGCAAAACCGACCGTACTCGAAGCCATTGATACCGCATACCAAGACTCGGCTCCCGTATCCGAGAATTGACTCCAACTCGAACCGTCGTAATGCAATATCTTTCCCGAAAGACCGACAGCCCAACCGTCAGACGATGAGATCATATCGATCCCGTAGAGATCATTACCGGTGGGAGAAGTAATGGTGTTCCAATCGGTACCATTATATTGAATGATCTCGCCATTGGTTCCCACCGCCCAGATGTTACTTGCGGAAACGGCGTCAATTCCATAAAGATCCTCGCTCGTCGGGGTGTTTAAAAGGATGGTGATGTCGTCAAACTGCGGAGTCTGCAGCGGATCAGTCGCTCGAGTGAACGATATTTGATATTGAAGATACCTGGAATTTCCCGATCCCACAGCACTTCCTGCCGGGTCGGTAAGTCCACCGCTCCACCCGCTCCACGAACCGTCGGGGGTCGCGGTATTTCCGCTTCGTGTAGCAATGGTGATATCACTTCCCGCAGGAAGTGTTTCAGTCCAAGAAACACTTTCCCAAACATTTGACCCAACTCCACCATCAATAACGCTTGAAGTAAATGTTCCCGAAGCATCATATACCATTTTATATTCAAATATATCTCCGCCGAGTCCGACGACAAAACCGCTCGAAGAACCGGTCATTCCTATACCTCTCCATGTCTCGGAACCGGTAGTACTCTGAACGGTCCATGACGAACCGTCATAATGCAGGATCACGCCATTCGTACCGGCTGCCCATATATCATTCGATGCGATGATCTGGATATCATAAAGATTCTCACTTGTCGGAGAAGCAATTGCGTCGTTCCATCCGGATCCGTTATAATATCCGATCGCTCCGCCATCTCCCACCGCCCAAATACTCGTTGCCGAAACAGCTGCGATAGCCCTCCAGTTCTCGGCACCCGTATCGGCGTTCAAAGACCAGCTTGAACCGTTATAACGCCAAAATCTTCCGTTCGCACCCGAAGCCCAGACATTGTTCGCCGCTATTGCATCCATGCCATAGATGTTCGCACTCGACGGCACGGTAGTCTCGGTCCATGTTGTACCTCCACTGTATCGAGCAATCGTTCCGCTGTTTCCCCCCGTCCAACCCACTGTTGAACTGAACATATCGATCGCATTCCACGTTTCATTTCCGGTGTCTTTATTCTCACTCCAACTCGAGCCGTTATATTTCCATATTTTTCCGCTCGCACCGGCAGAAAAAACGTTCGATGTATCAACGTACGAAATGGCATTTACATTGTTGCCGCCCGGATCATATTCTTGTGTCCAGTTCGTTCCGTTATATCTCAATATCTTATTGCTTCCGCCAACAGCCCAACCGTTCGTACTCGAGGACATGACGATGCCGTACATATCTTGACCCGAGGCTCCGCTATCGGCATGAGCCGACCACTGAGGACCTTGATCCAAAACGATACTTGCATCGACACCCGTTCCCGTTCGTACGGTATTCGTGTATGTTCCCGCATCAAAATCAACATTATCCGTATGTTCAACAAGCGTACCTCCGGCATTTATCCAACTGCCCCCCGGTGCATACGCAAGCTGTAATCCTCCGATATTCGAATGATAGACATTTGTCCCCAAATTATATTTCGTTATATCAGACCAAATACTTTGTCCTGTTCCACCAGACCAATCGGTTTGTATCCAATCGTGTGAATTCCAATTCGTCACATACAAAACTTTTTGCACCGTTTGTATCGGACTATTGGTATCTTCCTGACGCACCGGCCATGTCACCGTTACCGCGACTTTCTTACTTTGTACATCAGTGTATACACCCGCCCCCGAACAGGTTGTTGTTGCCGCGTTCGTGACGATATCTCGACACACATCGCTCAACGTAATTGTGCGCGTAAATTTGTCGATCGTTTCAGAAACGCCATTCTGCAAAGACCACACGTTTCCCGTCGAAGTTACCACAACCGTTGTGCTCGTAATGGTATTCCATGCATTATCACGAACGGATTTTACCGCCTCAACCCCCTCTTGCGCATACGACTCCGCTTTTGCCATATCCGCACTTTCAACAAGCCCATTCATACCGGAAAGTGCCAAACTTGCGATCGCCGAAGAAATGAGAGAAAAAATTGCAAGAGCGATAACGATCTCAATAAGGCTCATTCCTTCGACACGGCTCAGGATAGGCCCTTCGACAAGCTCAGGACGAGTTCCTTTTTTAAAAATGTGTTGCTGAAATATTTTCATTATTATTGTTCTTCTATAAATCCTTCCGCACTCACCGTGAGCACTCGAACTCCCTGTGTCACATGTGTTATGGTTATCGTTGTCGCTGTCGTTGTACCCGAACCTTTGGTGAAATGAATATCCTCCGCGGGAGTCACCACGATGGAAACTGTACTTCCGAAGGTTATCGTTTCGTCATAATTAGATGTTCGTCCATCATAATCCGCACCCTGATACACGATATATTGATTCGCGGCGGGTTTGTTGAGTCGCACTCCGTATGAAGATCCGTTGTATCCCGAAATACTTTTTTGCCGCGCCAAACGTAAATTTTGAACAAGACTCGAAGAAACATCTCCGATCTGAGCAGAAGCTTGCAAACCACCATACACCGGAGCGACCATTCCCGCGAGAATAGCGGTCAATCCAATAACAAGAAGAAGTTCAACAATAGTGAAACCCCGACTGCGGTCGGTTCGGTCAAACCCTGTCGCTCTTTTTTTAAAACCAACATAATGCATAGTATTATTTTCCTCCAACGTTTCCGGTTATGTTATAGATCGGTGTAATGATCGAGATCGCCATGAAACCGACGAATGAACCGATAAAAATAAGGAGGAGCGGTTCGACAGCTGTTGCGATCGTTTTTGTTCCATTGTCCACTTCCTCTTCATAAAAACTCGCAAGATAAAAAAGAACATCTTCAAAACCTCCTGACTGTTCACCCACGTTCATCATTCTTGAAACGAGTGTCGGAAAAACATCTCGATGCGCTTTTAAGCTATCGGAAAGTTTCATTCCGGAACCCACACGCGCCGCAATATCATCCAAAGCTTTTCGATAATAAAAATTCCCGATCGAATCTTTGGTAACAACAAGCGCTTCATCGATCGTCAAACCGGATTTAAGAAGTGTTCCAAGCGTTCTGCAAAAACGCGCGATATTCGTACTGCGCACCAGCGGATAGATTATAGGAATATGCAAAAGAAACCAATGCGTCACCGGTCGCGAAAATTCACGCCGTATAAGCCAAATAAAAACAGCTATTCCGACAAGCAATGCGATAACAATAGCAAGACCGTGATCTTGCATGAGCCTGGAAAAAGAAATAAGTAGCTGTGTGCTCCACGGAAGTTTTACTCCGAGTCCCTCAAACAAAGGCACCACCTTCGGCAGCACAACAAACGAAATGGCAAGACCGAGGAAAAAGGCCGCCACCAGAACAACAGCAGGATACAACATAGCCCCCATGATCTTTGAATTCAATTCCTTTTCTTTTCGCAACTGCTCCGCCATATACTCCAAATTCGATTGAAGCGTTCCCGACGATTCTCCCGCATACACCGTATTGATATATAAAGAAGGAAATATCTTTGGATACAGAGCCATCGCTGTACTCAACGATCCTCCAGATTCCACCGCATGTCGAATGGTAACGATCGCTTTTTTGAATTTACCGGAAAGAGATTCTTCAATAATACTCAAAGATTCCGATATGGTAATTCCGGATTTGATCATCATTGCAAGGTTCTTTGAGAACAACGCTTTTTGAGTGAGGTTAACACCTCCGAACTCAAAGTTCAAATTGACATTAAAAGCGGCAGCGCCTTTCTTTTTTTTTGTTGGAGTAGCCATAATTTTTTATCCACTATTTACCACACGCAATAATTCTTTCAACGTCGTTGTTCCATTGAAAACTTTTTCAATACCATCTTGAAGCATGGTGGTCATTCCCTCTTCGATCGCCGTCTTCATGATCTCGTCGCTTGAATCGTGCAAGAGGATCTGCTCCTTGATCCTGCGACTCATGGTAAGAATTTCAAAAATACCGACACGATTGACAAAGCCCGTGTTCTCGCACATTTTGCATCCTTGTCCTTTATACAAACGGATGTTGGTAAGTTCGGCGTTCGTTCTTTTCATGATCTCATCGTGGACTTTTGGCAACGATTTGACGAATTCTTTTTCTTCTTCGTCCAAAATATATGACGTTCGACAATTCTCGCAGATCTTTCGAACCAAACGCTGACCAATGACAATGTTCACCGTGGAAGCGACCAAGAACGGCTCGATACCCATATCGAGCAAACGCGGCAAGGTCGTCGCAGCATCGTTGGCATGCAACGTTGAAAGCACCAAGTGACCGGTCATGGCGGAGTTAACCGCAATGTCGGCTGTTTCATGATCTCGAATTTCTCCGACCATGATGATGTTCGGATCTTGACGAACGATGGCACGCAATCCATTTGCAAAAGTAAGATCAGTCTTCACGTTCACTTGAATTTGCGTCACTCCTTCGATCGAATATTCGACCGGATCCTCAATGGTCGCAATGTTCACATCTCGTCGATTCAAAATTTTCAAAACGGAATACAGCGTCGTCGTTTTTCCGGAACCTGTCGGACCGGTGACCAAGATCATACCGATCGTACTCTTCGCTGCCGCGCGAACTTTTTCCGCATCCGCTTCTGAAAAACCGACATCATCAAGCGTGAGACTTCGATTTTGAGAAGACAAAACACGCATAACAACGTTTTCGCCGTGTGTTGTTGGAACGATGGAAACACGAATATCCAATCTTTTTTCTTTCGGTTTATTATCCAATACCCCTTCTTCCGTCATGGCAAATGAGATCTTTCCGTCTTGTGCCATGCGGTGCTCGTCGGTTCTCATTTTCCCCAAGATCTTAATTCTTGAAACGACAGTATCATCAACCTCCTTCGGTATTTCAATGATGTCGTTCAAGATACCATCAATACGAAAACGTATCACTGCTTTTGTTTCCTTCGGATCGATATGAATATCAGATACGCCGTTGGTATACGAACTTCTCATAATAATATTCACCAGATCAACAACAGCTTCCTGTTGTTCGAGTTTTGAAAGGCCTTCTTTTAGTTTTTCCAAAACAGCTTTGATCGCTTCCTCGGCGCTTGCTTCATAACGCAAGATCGCTTTCTTGAAATCGGTTGTCGTCAAAAAGAATGTCTTTACTTCAAGACCGGTGCGTTTTTCCAAAAAATGAACGATCTCGATATCTCCCGGATCGATCATTCCAACGTTCAAAACAGTCGGCGTTTTTGCAAAAGAGATCACCCCATGAGAACGAGCAACCACCTCCGGTACGATATTCAAAACCTCATCCGGAATTTTTTGTTTCGTAAGATTGATATAATTCAAACGCTGGGTGTTTGCGATCAACTGCCCCACATGCATATCGGTCACCAAACCCGAATCCACCAGATATTCATCGAGAGAAATATTGAGTCTTTTCGCCTCTGCTTCCGCATCGGTAAACTGCTGTAAAGAAACCAGGTTTGAACCAACCAACAAAAGTTTTAATTGATCTGCGGCAACAAGCATACACATTCATTTTACCATAAAAAAA
>Ga0172379_10007222_pt1 | contig 14506 bp, 15 predicted proteins | sample GrowelOW334metaG_FD_119756 | JGI IMG/M metagenome (GOLD analysis project Ga0172379, IMG submission 119756) | Groundwater microbial communities from an aquifer near a municipal landfill in Southern Ontario, Canada - Groundwater well OW334 metaG | ecosystem: Environmental > Aquatic > Deep...
AGAATGGCTCCGTCCATCTGGGCGGCGCCGGTGATCATGTTCTTGATGTAGTCGGCATGGCCAGGGCAGTCGACGTGCGCGTAGTGGCGCTTGTCGGACTCGTACTCGGTATGAGCCGTCGCGATCGTAATACCGCGGCTCTTGGATTCCGGAGCCTTGTCCAGGTCGTCGATCTTCTTATCCTGCGCGACTTTGCCGGCGGACCTCAGGACCTGCAGGATCGCGGCGGTCAGGGTCGTCTTGCCGTGGTCGACGTGGCCGATGGTGCCGACGTTGACATGGGGCTTCGTGCGCTCAAACTTCTTTGCCTCTGCCATAGTAATGATTTAGATCCGAGAATCCTGTCCGCCTGACGGAACAGTCCGGATACGTTAGAAATTATGATTATCCTATTTATTTATTTGGGTTCGAACAGTATATACCGAAATATACTGAGTTGGCAAGCCCTTGGGTCCGACCTGAAAGCCAGGACCCCGAATCGCCAATTTTACTCTATCGGTTCCAGATAAAAACGCTCTTCCTCTTCGTAAGACCCCGTGGTCTGAAAGTTCGCGATCGTCTGGGCTGCGGACTGTAATTCTACAGTCCTTTTCTTCTCCTGGGCGTTTTTCCAGGCACCAATTTCGCGGTTTATCTTATCCAGCAACTCATCCTGTGTCAAGTCTGACGCTAGCGGGGTTGCGGGCGCGGCTTTTTCAGCTTGAACTGCCTTAAGTTGGCGGGGTGAGCGGGGCACTTCGGCGGGCTTAAAACGGTCGGCGCGAGCCGGTTGCGGGCGGACCGGAGGCGCTGACTCTTTTTCGGCGTAGCGGCTCCATTCCGGATCCCTCTCGCTCCGAAGCTCGGCTTCTTCTTTATATGTATCCGGCGGGGCAGCCGCGATCCTAGCGGTTTTGGCGGCCGGAGCCGGTGTCGCGACGGCGGTGTTCAGGCGCTCGTAGGCGTCCAGATCCATGACGACGACGGCTTTGCCGGTCATAGGATCAGCCAAGACGACCTTATCGCCGGTCTTCTCGATGAGCCCGATCAAGCGGGTGATCAATTCAGTATTCATATCGGACACATCTTATTAGAAAATGGGGCGTTGTCAAGAAATTGTGGAGTGTGGAAGTGAGGGAGAGACGGAGTCAGGGAGTGTTGGAGTTTTGTCGGGTCTCCCCCACTCCTCCACTTCTGCACTCTCCCGTTCATTGGATCAGGGAGAGACGGAGTCAGGGAGTGTTGGAGTGCTGGAGTAAAGAAAAACGCTTCGTGCGAAAGTCTGCACGAAGCGTCAGCGTCATCTGATAGACGATTTCAAACGGCCAAAGAATGATCGAAGGACTGAGCCCGAAGCGCTGACGTGCAAGCACGCCGCCGGACTGAGATGACCTTTCCAATCACGATGAAGATCTTCAGCGCACCAATGTGGCCTGAGACAGCCATCATTTGAAAGAACACGGACAAACCGAACGGTACCGCTGCGATAAATGGTGCCCCAGAAGCATACGGATTTCCATTCTTTTGGAATGATCTCGGGATGCGCGAGCAGATAATCGAGGACATTGGCGTTCAAAACTGGCTTGTACGCCATTTCCTTGCGGATCTCATCGCCGTAGATCGCGTACCTCTTTTGGTCCTTCACCGGAACGAGGTCGATCTTGACCTTGGCCAAGTCGATCAATCCGCTCCGGCGATGTTCCTCGACTTCCCAACCTTCCGGGGTGAAGGGGTCGGTGCCGCAATCAACGATATGACTGAGCGGCTTGGCCGCCGCCTGCGGATTCCGTATGAAAAAGAGAACCTGCCGGAGCTTTTCTTGGTCATGGGCGAGTGTGCCCCAGTCTCTGGCTCCGAAACCGACCTTCCTGCCAGTGACCGCCAGTTCATGCATGACGCCCAAGTCTTTGCCGAAATCCCTTTCACTCATCGCTGATCCTTTCTGTTGGACGCACCCCGCTCCGGGACACACCCATTTTTGTTCGCTGTTCGCCCCGAAGGGCCGGCTCTGACCCGAAGCTTTGCCACAGCGGAAAAACGCCTTAAAAAGCGACTTTTCGCTGTGGCAAAATATCAATTTATGAATGATCAACGGACAATTTATAACTTAAAAAATGAAGGCTTGTCAAACCTCCCCTGACTCCGCCACGTCGCTCCCGCACTCCAGCACTCCGCCTCTCCCTCACTCCAGCACTTCAGCACTCCCCCACTTCACCTCTCCCCCGTTCCACAACAAAATACTCGTACCCTCCGATCAGGACCGGCGTCGACAGGAAATACCAAATGATCACGTCGTCGATCGGGAAGATCCGGCCGCAAAGACGGGTCGTCCAAACGTAATGACCGGGCCACCACCAGCTGCCGATGCAGAGCGAGACGTATTCATATATGAAGAAGACCGCGGCGAAGAACAGCGTGGTCGGGACCGTCCGCGGCAGCAATTCCGGACGCCGCCAAAAAATCAGCGCGCCGGGAACGATCAGGATCGGAACCGCCATCCAGACGTAATTCACCGCGACGATCGCCGGATCAATGGCGAACAGTCCGAACACGACCAGATCCAGCAGCAGATACAGGCCGATGAGGACCGGCATCCTTTTTGACGGCGCGCCGCCCCGATCGCCCGCTGCGAAATATTCATAGAACGACAGCGCCCAGAAAAAATTCAGGAACGCGAACAGCAGATTCTCGAGCGGCATGACGCCGAACGGCCGCGGCAGCATCGACTGCACGTCCCAGGCATCGGCGAGCCGGCTGGCCAGTTCGACCGGCGGCGCGAACAGGATCGTCGTCACGGCGGCGAACTTCAGGACGCGGCCGCGCGACTCCCTGAGCCACAGCCAATTGATGATGGCCGGCGGCGCCAGGACGATCAGGATCGAAAACAAATAACCCGGCCGCGCCCAATAGACCAGCCCGCAGGCGATGAAAACGTAAGCCAAAAGCGCCAGCGCCCGCCTTATTTTACTGAACTTCCAGGTGATCATGCCGAAATTGTAGCACGCGGGCCGGTGACTTGGCGTCGGGGCGCGGTTTTGGTGGAGCCACGTCGCTCGCGAGCGACGTGGCGGAAGCGAAAAAACGGCCGAGCTCTGCGCCCGGCCGTTTCTTTTCGATCACTTATTTCTTCGCGCGGCTGGCCTTGATCGTCTCCGCGACGTTGTTCGGGACCGGTTCGTAGCTCGAGAACTCCATGGAGTAGGAGCCGCGGCCCTGGGTCATGGAACGGAGCTGAGTGGCGTAACCGGACATTTCGGAGAGCGGGACCAAGGCGTCGATGACCTTGATATTGGTGCGATCGCGCATCTCCTTGATGTGGCCGCGCTTGGAACTGACATCGCCGATGACATCGCCCATGTAATTCTCCGGGACGATGATCTGGATCTTCATGATCGGCTCCAGGATGATCGGACCGGCTTTGGCGCAGGCATCCTGGAAAGCGAACGAGCCGGCGAGTTTGAACGCGACCTCGTTCGAATCGACATCGTGGTAGGTGCCGTCGTAGACGGTCGCGACCACGTCAACGACCTGGTAACCGGCCTGGAGGCCGCGATCAAGGGATTCCTTAATACCCTTCTGAATGGCCGGAATGAATTCGCGCGGGATGGCGCCACCCTTGACATCGTCAACGAACTCGAAGCCCTCGCCGCGGAGCTTCGGCGCCACGCGGATCCAGCAGTGGCCGTACTGGCCGCGGCCGCCGGATTGCTTGATGTACTTGCCTTCGGCTTCGGCCTCGCGGGTGATGGTCTCGCGATACGCGACCTGCGGCTTGCCGACGTTGCACTCCACTTTGAATTCGCGCTTCATGCGGTCGACGATGATGTCGAGATGCAGTTCGCCCATGCCTTCGATGATGGTCTGCGCGGTCTCCTCGTCGGTGTGGACGCGGAAGGTCGGATCCTCTTCAGCCAGCTTCTGGAGCGCGATGCCCATCTTCTCCTGGTCAGCCTTGGTCTTCGGCTCGACGGCGAGCGAGATGACCGGGGTCGGGAAAGTGATGTGCTCGAGCTGGACGGGATTGTTCTCGTCGCACAGCGTGTCGCCGGTGAAGGTGTTCTTCAGGCCCACGGCGGCGGCGATGTCGCCGGCCATGATCTCATCGACATCCTCGCGGGAATTGGCGTGCATCCGGACGATGCGCCCGACGCGCTCGCGCTCGCCGGTCGTGGTGTTCAGGACGTAAGAGCCGGCCTTGAGCACGCCGGAATAGACCCGGAAGAAGCACAGTTTGCCGACGAACGGATCAGCCGCGATCTTGAACATCAGCGCCGTGAAAGGCTGTTTGTCGTCAGCGTGGCGCTCGATCAGTTTCTCAGGATCATCGACCGCGGTCGCTTTGACCGGCGGAATATCCAGAGGCGACGGCAGATAATCGACGACGGCGTCGAGCACGAACTGAATGCCCTTGTTCTTGAGCGCGCTGCCGCAGAGAACCGGCACGATCCGGAAATCAATGACGGCCTTGCGCAGGACCGGCTTCAGATCCGCCACGGGAATATCCTCCCCGGCGAGGTAGCGCGACAGCAGCTTCTCATCGTTCTCGCAGATGGCCTCGACGAGCTTGGCCCGGTGCTCCTCGACCAGTTCTTTCTTGTCGGCCGGAACCTCCCCGACCTCGATGTCCTTGCCAAGGTCGTCCTTGTAGACGAAAGACTTGCGATTCAGCACGTCGACGATGCCGATGAAATTATCCTCGGTGCCGATCGGCAGGAAAAACGCGTAGGCATTCTTGGTCAGCCGGTCATGGATGGATTTGAGGTCGGCGTAAAAATCCGCGCCCATGCGGTCGAGTTTGTTGATGAAGCAGATGCGCGGCACTTTGTAGTCGTCCGCGTAGTGCCAGTTGGTCTCGGACTGCGGCTCGACGCCGGCGACGCCGTCAAAGACGACGACCGCGCCGTCGAGAACGCGCAGGGAGCGTTTGACCTCGACCGTGAAGTCGATGTGCCCGGGAGTGTCGATCAGGTTGATCTGATGATCGCGCCAGACGCAGGTGGTGGCGGCGGAAGTGATGGTGATGCCGCGCTCGCGCTCCTGCTCCATCCAGTCCATGGTCGTGTCGCCCTCATGCACTTCGCCGATCTTGTGCTTCTTGCCGGTATAGAAGAGCACGCGTTCGGAGAACGTGGTCTTGCCGGCATCGATGTGGGCGATGACGCCGATGTTGCGGATGAGATCCAATGCGTATTTTCTAGGCATAGATGATGGGGGTCCTGAGCGCTTTAAAGACGCCGCGCGGCGTCTTCAAAGGCGGGACGAGACCCGCTATTTTGGCTTTATCTGGCGAAATGGGCGAAGGCGCGATTGGCCTCGGCCATGCGGTGGACATCCATCTTCTTCTTGATGGCATCACCCTCGTTGTTGGCGGCAGCGACGATCTCATCGGCCAGCTTCTGGTGCATCGGGCGGCCTTTCTTGCTCCGCGCGGCGTCGATGAGCCAGCGGAAAGCCAGGGCCAGGCGGCGCTCGCCGCGGACCGGGATCGGCACCTGGTAGTTGGCGCCGCCCACGCGCTTCGATTTCACCTCGACGGCCGGCTGCAGATTCTTGAAAGCCTTGTCGAAAGTCTCGAGCGGATCGGCGCCAGCCTTAGTCTTCACGATCTCGAACGCGCCGTAGACGATCTGCTGGGCGGTCGATTTCTTGCCATCCTCCATCACGTAATTGATGAGTTTGGCGACGGTCAGGTTGCCGTATTTTCCGTCCGGCAGGATGACCCGCTTCGGTGCTTGTTTACCACGCATACTGGTTCAAGTATCAATCAATGACTAGGATTTGGCCTTCTTCGGAGCCTTGGCCCCGTAGATCGAGCGGCCGCGCCGACGCCCCTCGACGCCCTGGGAATCGTAGACGCCGCGGACGATGTGGTAGCGCACGCCCGGCAGATCCTTGACCCTGCCGCCGCGGATCATGACGATGGAGTGCTCCTGCAGGTTGTGGCCGACGCCCGGAATGTAAGCCGTGACCTCCATGCCGTTCGAAAGGCGGACGCGGGCGATCTTGCGGAGCGCGGAGTTCGGTTTCTTCGGGGTCATGGTCGTGACCTTGACGCAGACGCCGCGCTTGAAAGCAGCGCCCTTGGCCAGGATGGTCTTGCGGCGATGCAGCGTGTCGAGCGTGAAAGTCAGAGCCGGGGTCTTGGACTTGGTCTTCGAAGACTGGCGGCCGTGCCGGATCAGTTGATGCATTGTTGGCATATTGTCGTTTAATGTTGCGAAGCCGCCGTTGCCAGGTGCCGCGTTTCAAGCCACTTCCACGCGATACTTTCGGCGACGTAAAAACAAAAAAGTGACGATAATTCGTCTGGCCCAGATTATCACGCGTTCAGGCGAGCGTCAATAGAGCGACCGGACTGTCGCCGCCGGCGCCCTGAAGCTGGAATATTGGCCTGGAGGGGGCTTATTTGGAGAAAGTGAGAGAGTGCGGGAGTGGAGGAGTTGCGGAGTCATGGAGAGACGAAGTTGCGAAGTCGACAAAATATACTGCTGACTCCGTTACTCCGTCACTCCATGACTCCAGCACTTTCATCTCCCCTACAGCCCTGCAAGCGAAAAATAGCCCCGGATGATGGCGGTGAAGACCGAACCGATGATCGAGACCGGCGACAGCCAATCCAGGATGATCAGGATGAAGAGGATGGTCGGACCGCGGGTTTCGAGGAAGCGCAGGATGTTGTGATACTTCGGCGCCGCGAGTAACGCTTCCATGAGCGCCGCGCCGTCGAGCGGCGGCACGGGAATCAGGTTGAAGACGCCGAGAACGGCGTTCACGATCACGAGCTGGGTCAGCAGCATCACCAGCAGATTGGACAGCGGCAGCGCCAGGACGACGAGAACGAACTTGAGCAGGAACAGGAAGATGAGGCCGCTCACGAAGTTCGAGGCCGGACCGGCCATAGCCACGAGCGTGGCTCCCCAGCGGTGAAAGCGGAGGTTGTACGGATTGAAAGGCACGGGCTTCGCCCAGCCGATGACCGGAAAACCGCTGAGCAGCCCGATGAGCGGCACGAGCACTGTGCCGATCGGGTCGAGATGAGCCAGCGGATTCAGGGTCAGGCGGCCCAGCCGTTTCGCGGTCCCGTCGCCCATGAGATAACCGGCCAGGGCGTGGCAGAACTCGTGTACGGAGAGCGCGATGAGGAAGGCGGCGATGGAGAGCAGGGCTTCGGCGAAAGGCATAGTCTTTGATGGCGTTTACGCGGCGATGGCGGGACGGAGAAGCCGCTGACGCGGCCACATCTTGCCAAGGCGGAGAGCTCGTGTTAAAGTGCCTCCGCGTTAATCATACCTAAAGATGGTATCGTATGGCTAGAATCTGCGACGTTTGCGCCCGCCGGCCGAACCAGGCCAATTCGCGGAGCCACTCCAACATCGCCACGAAACGGCGCCAGCTCGTCAACCTGCAGTCCATGCACGTTGATGGCAAGGCCGCCAAGGTCTGCACCCGCTGCGTCCGGACGATGACGAAGACGAAAGGCAAGGCGAAAGGCAAAAAGAAGTAGCGCTTCCGCCAAAAAACCGGCCCTCGCGGGGCGGTTTTTTCGTTGTCATAAAAAAAATACACCCGGGCGGCAGAACAGCGATGTTCTTGCCGCGCGGGTACGCGAGATCGATTATTGAAAACCAGCCGAGCTGAGCTCGGCCCCACAGCCGAGCTGAGCTCGGTAAATACAAAAACCAGCCGGTGTTACCCGGCTGATTCCCACCACTGAACTCGGCTCGAGAGTTTCGATGGGCCAGCTCAGCTGGCCACACCCCGCTCTGATCGCTCGGTTGTTTCATCAGAGAATGCGAAGCTGAGCTTCGCCTTCATCTTTTGGAACCGAGCTAAGCTCGGAAAAATTGAAAACCAGCCGAGCTAGGCTCGGCTGGCGTCCAATACCCAGCTTATCTCGAGTGGTCGCGCTCAGCGCGACTTCCGCACCTCGCTTTGGCACAAGGTGGGCGAAGCTCAGCTTCGCCATATCATATAGGTTCCCTTACGGGAACCGAGCTAAGCTCGGTGGTCGGGCTAGGCGGAGTTGAACCGCCGACTCGCCCACCCCAAGGGCGTGTATTACCGCTATACTATAGCCCGCTGAATTTTCCGCGGGGCCACTATACCCGGACCGCGAAAAAAAATAAAGGACCCCACGATGAAGCCAAAGTTTTGGCTGAAGCCAAATGGGCCTGCTCCCCGCCAAGCGAAAAGCTCTTCGCCTTGATCTTCGTCCCCGAGTACCGCCGGAAAGCTTGCAGGCTTTCGACCGCACCCAAAGACGAATGGCCAAGACGATCTGAGGCCGCTGGAGTCCGCTTGCGCTGCCCACGGGCGGCGCGAATAAGGACCCCAAGCCAAAACAGTTGACCCAAAACTTTGAAAGCGACTTCGTGAAGTCCGCTTTCATCATACCATGTTGCCGCGGACGTTCAACTGCCGTCCGGATCAGCCAACCTGCCAGCGGACAGGAAACGAAAAACGTCAATCCTGGAGCACCACGCGGTCGATCCACTTGGCGATCAGGCCGTACGATTCCGGCGTGGGCCTGAGCCGGGTCGAGATCTTCCCGATCGAATCGTCGGCGGTCACGTAATTATCCTTGTAGTAACGCAGCCGCATGACGATATCCTCGAGCGCCAGCTCCGGATGGAACTGGAAACCGTAAATCCCGGTCGCCGGAAAAGTGAAGGCCTGGACCGAGCAGCAATCAGAACCAGCCAGGCGGACCGCGTCCTGCGGCAATTTGACGATATGGTCCTGGTGTCCGGTCTGGGTCGGAAATTCCAGCGGCATATCCCTGAACAGCCTGTCAGTCTTCGCCGCCGGCTCTAGTCTGACGTTGACCGTTCCGACCTCGCGCTGGTCCGGATCGCGCGCCACGACGCCGCCGAAAGCGCTGGCCAGGAACTGGGCGCCCCAGCTCGAACCCAGGATCGGCACGCCGCGGAAACGCGCCTCGTGGACGAGCGCGACCAGGCTGCCGAGATTCGGAACCGGATCGAGAACGGAATAATCGCCGCTGCCGCCGATGATGACGGCGTCGACCGTATCAAGTTCTTCCGCCGTGACCGGCTTTTCCAGGAGATCGTGGCTCAGGACGTGGTCGTCGGCTATCTTGCCAGCCGTCTCGAAACAAGTGATCTCATGCAGCTTCATCGTCCGGTCACGACGAACTTGGACCAGCAGAAAACGAAGAGCATCGCGATTTTTCTTGAGTGACATATGTGAAGATCATAATATGGGCGACGGGGGCTGATGTCAATCTGGAGGAGTGTGGGAGTGTAGGAGTTGCGGAGTCATGGAGAGACGGAGCGACGGAGTGTCTCGACACCTCCACACTCTCATGCTCACCAACTTCGTCTCTCCCTGACTCCGCCACGTCGCTCGCGAGCGACGTGGCTCCGTCTCTCCAAAAACACGCCCCGCGGGCGTGCTCTCCAAAATCAGATGTGCTCCGACCGTCTTCAGGAAGCCGGCGGTTCTTCGAACGGACAACCGGACTTCGCGGCGAGATCAAGTAATTTCATTTCACCCGCCTGGCGCTCGCCGTTCGGGAAGACCCAGGTCGGATAACCGGTGATGCCGGCATCCGTGCACTCTTTGACCTGCGCCCGGGGATCGCCCTGCACGCCGCATTCGATGTACGGCATCTTGCTCGCGGCGTCGCCGAACAGTTTCTTCTGTTTCTGGCAATGCGAGCACCAATAAGCGCCGTACATCTTCACGCCTTTCTGGGTCAGGCATTCGGCCAAGCCGCTGACGGCCGCCGCTGACGGAGCGTTCTTCTCTTCGGACAAGCGGATGGCGGCGATCGATCCGACGATGAAAATGATCACGAGCAGGATGACCGTGCGGAAGACTAGCGCTCTTTTGTCCTCTTTCTTGTTGAACATGATCGTTGGAGCCGCCGCGACGCGCGGCGAGATCGGAAAAAATCGGGATAAAGAAAAGATGCCTGCTTCTTTCCGGAGCCGAAAAGACGCCGGCACCATTCACGAGAGATACAGCCTCCTTCTGCGGCACTGCGGTCGTGAACCGCAACGCCACCAAGCGCGACTCGATTGAAGAGACCATGTTGACCGGATGCCGAGCGGCGTCCGATAAGCACGGAGCTCACGACAAGACGGAGAGAGTTTAACACCGGGTCCGGCAACTGGCAAACCTGATCGTGTGGATAAAAAAATCGGCGGTGCAAGACCGCCGACCTGATGAACGTCCGACTCAGCAGGACTGGCTGTAGACCTGGAAAAAACACCAGCATACCAGGACCATAGCCGTAAGGAGCATGACCGCCACCGCTGCCAGTCCGATGGCAATGAAACGGAAGAACCACTTGTCTTTGGACGATCCGACCGCCGCTGCTTGCCGGGCAAATTTTTCCATCACAAACGCGCAGAACAGCGACATAGCCACAGCGAACGGGAGCAAGATCAGGCCAAAAACGCCTCCGTAAACGTTATCGATCACGTACTGGATCGGCGCCGCGCAGAAATCAACTGCGGAAAACATGATTCGGACTCCTTGGTTCGATGTGAAAGAACGCTATCTTCTTAGGGGAAAAATGGCCATCTGTCAATGCGGCGCGATAAAGACGAAAAGCGGATAAAAAAATCGGCGGTGCAAGACCGCCGACCTGACGAACGTCCGACTCAGCAATACTGGCCGTAAAGCTGGAAAAAACACCAACATGCCCCGACCATGGTCGCGAGGAGCATGACCGCCAACGCTGCCAGTCCGATGGCAATGGAACGGAAGAACCACTTGTCCTTGGACGATCCGGCCACCGCCATTTGCCGGGCAAATTTTTCCATCACAAACGCGCAGAACAGCGTCATGGCCACGGCGAACGAGAGCAGGATCAGGCCAAAAACGCCGTGGAAAACATTTTCGATCACGAACTGGATCGGCGTCGTGCAGAAATCAGCCGCGGAAAGCATGATTCGGACTCCTTGGTTCGATGTGAAAGAACGCTATCTTCTTAAGGGAAAAATGACCGTCTGTCAATACGGCGCGGCAGGAATGGAAAAACTAAAAAACGGAGACGCTTGTCTCCGTTTTTTGATATCCATGACTCCCTGACTCCATATTGCGAGAGACGAAGTCATGGAGTGACGGAGTTGCGAAGTCACCGGACTCCGTCTCTTCGTATCTCCATGACTCCGTCTCTCCAGCACTCCAGCACTCCTGCACTCTCCTCACTCTTTAATAGTAAACTTTGTGTAGGACGGACTATGCCGGACCAGCTCTTCCGGTTTGAACCAGACGTTGATCTCCGAGTCGGCGTTCTCCGGCGAATCCGAGGCGTGGATCAGGTTGAAGACGCCGATATCCTTCTCGTCGGCGTGGGAATAGGAGACGTGGGCGAAATCGCCGCGGATTGTGCCGGGCGCGGCGGCCTTAGGCTCGGTCGCGCCGACCATCTTACGGACGACTTCGATGATGTCGACGCCTTCAAGACAGATGGCCACGATCGGACCGGACATGAGCATCTGGATCATGCGCTCGCGGACCTTCTCGCCGCGGCGGCGGGCCAAATCGTCGGTGTAATGCCGCTTGGCGGTGTCCATCTCGGAGACGAGCAGCTTCAGGCCGGCCAGTTTGGCGCCGACGCGCTCGAAGCGCTGCAGGATCTCGCCGCAGATGCCGCGATCAAGGGCGTCCGGTTTGAGCAAGACGAGTGTCCGCTGGATCATAATGCGAAAAATTTATGGAAGCTGGCTGCTTCCTGATGTCCGGAAGTATAAGCGGTTCCCGGCGACGTTTCAAGGCGGTACGCCGCGCCGGGAGCGCCAGCTGACGCCGGCCTGACCGAAGACGGCCACGACGTCGCCGTGGACATCCGTGCGCCAGACTTTGATGCCGCGCGCGGCCAGGCGCTTCAGGAGCGCGGGCGAAGGGTGGCCGTAATAATTTTGCCCCACGGAAATGACCGCGGTCCGAGGCTGGACGCCGGTCAGGAAACCGTAGGTCGTCGCTTGGCGACTGCCGTGGTGGCCGACCTTGAGGATATCGGCGGCCGGAACATCGCCGGCATCCAGAAGCGCGGCTTCGGTCTTGGCGCCGGCGTCGCCCGTGAGCAGGAGCTGCCCGCACGAAGCCGGTCCGGCTGCGCCTCCGGGATCCGGACAGGAGACGCTGAGCAGCAGGACCAGCGATTCTTCGTTGATGTCCCGGCTGGTCCGCAAGATCGACGCGGGCGCGGTGTGAACGACCGCGAGCGCCGCGTCATCGCTCAGCCGGATCGAATCGCCGCTGCGGACCACGCTCACAGGCACACCCTGCGCCACGGCCGCCAGCCGCAGAGCCGCGAATTCCGGCGTGGCTGCGCCCGCGCCACCGAGGATCAGCCGGCCGACCTGATAACGCCCGAAGACCGCTGCGAGACCGCCGACGTGATCAGCGTGCGGATGCGTCACGATGACGTATTCAATGAGCCGGTCGGTGAGCGGCATGGCGCGGCCGAGCCCAGTCAGGACCTGGCGGCCCGGACCGCCGTCAATCAGCGCTTGGACCCGGCCGGCGGCAACGAGGATCGCGTCGCCCTGCCCGACATCCATGAAGGTCGCCGTCGCCAGCGGCGGCGAATCATGGCGCACCGCCCAGCAGCCGACCAGGAGCAGAACTCCCGCCGCAGCGGCTAAAATGAGCTTATTTCTGGAGTTTGGAGCCATATTCGATCACTTCAATCTCGAGGCCGGCCGGCAGCGGCGGACGCCGCAACGGGATCGGCTTCGCTTTTACCAAGGCATACCACAGCAGCAGGATCCAGCCCGCGATCATGGAACAACCCAAAGGCCCGGCCTGGAGCTCCACCGAGAACGGCAGGCTCGCCAAAAAACCGATGATCGTTTCGATCACCCGGAGCAGCCAGACCGCCGCGAGAGCCGGCAGCTGGCCGACCGAGAACCAGAACGCGGCCAGGATGATGCCGCCGGCGCCCAGGGCCATGATCCAGGGAATGAGCGGCAGGATCAGCAGGTTGGCGACCGGACCCAGGAGCGGCACGCGGCCGAACGCGAGGATGATGATCGGCAAAGTGGCGAGCGTCGCGCCCAGGGTCTCGCCGGCCGAACGCCTGATGCCGAGGAACTCCGGCAGGAAGGTCAGGCGCTTCGCGAGCGGTTCGCCCAGGCCGTGAAGTCCGAGTACGGCCGCGAACGACAACTGGAAGCCGACGTCGTGCCGCAGGAGCAGCGGATCGAACGCCAGCATGGCGGACGCGGCCAGGGACAAAGCGGCGGTCGCAGAATAACGCCGGCCGACCACCGTCGCGACGAGGGCGGTGCAGCCCATGGCCGCGGCGCGGATGACCGAAGCTTCGGCGCCGGCGACCACGGCGAAGATCAGGACCCCGGCCAGCGAGAAGCAGGCGGCGCGCCGGCGGCGGACCGTGGCGGCGGCGAATAGCAGCAGGAAGATTTCCGCGACCCGCGCGACGTTGTAACCGGAGACGGCTAGGATGTGCGAAGTGCCGGTCGAACGGAAAGCGGCGACCAGATCCGGTGGCAGACCGTCGCGGTCGCCGATGAGCAGGCCGAGCAGGAAAGAAGCTTCCGGCTCAGGCAGCAGCCGGCCGACGCTCAGCCGGATCCGGGAGCGCAGGCCGTAGAGCAGCTGCCGCGGCAACGAACGCTCGCTCGCAGCGATCGCCGCCAGCGGCTCGCGCGTCGAGCAGCGCCAACGGACGCCGTCGAGCCAAGCTTGGGCATCGAAAGGATCGCCACTGTTCAGACCGACCCGAACGGGAAGACAGCGCCAGCGCAGCACCTCGCCATAGGCAAAGATCGGCCAGGCCCGGGCCCGCAGCCGCAGCACGCCGGCGAGCGGCCGGCACGAACCGTCCGCCGCCGAGCCGCCGTCCGCGAGCGCGCTCAGGTCGCGCTGGCCGACTGCGGTCCGGTCGCAAACAAAAACGCGATCCAGATCCAGGGTCGCGCTATCGCTCATGATCCGCTGCTCGCGGCTGACGGTGCCGACGAGTTCCGTGGCAACCAAGACGGGTTCATCCGGCGGATCCGCGGCCGGGATAGCGGCGTCGAAACGCCACAGAGCGAGCGCGAACATCAGCGCCGCCCCGGCAAGCAGGCGCGGAACCGGCCTGGGCCGCAGAGCGATGAGCGCGACCAAGAAGCAGCCTGCGGCCGCGAGCCAGTAGCCAGCCGCGAGCCAGATCCGTTCGTCGAACGCGTGAACGGCCACGCCGCCGAAGAAGGCCAGCAGCCAGGCGACCAAGGTTCCGGATGACGATGCCGCGAGACGGCGCAACATAAAGCCGCCAACTCTTAACACCTGCTCCGGAAAACCGCAAGTCAGGATTCAAAAACGGCCCACCGTAATCGGCAGACCGTTCTTTTGTCGTCTTGAACAGTTCGGTTCGGATCGAACAAAATGATTCAGCGTCCTCTCTGCACTCTCACTCCCCTGGCTTCAAGGTCGCGAGAATCGAGACCTTTTCGTCTGATGAACGCTTCAGTCATCGGCGTCGGGATGTTGCGGCGAAGGTGCTCGATGCGTCCGTTGTGCCGGATCCTGATGTCGACGCCCG
>Ga0172379_10007223_pt1 | contig 14499 bp, 9 predicted proteins | sample GrowelOW334metaG_FD_119756 | JGI IMG/M metagenome (GOLD analysis project Ga0172379, IMG submission 119756) | Groundwater microbial communities from an aquifer near a municipal landfill in Southern Ontario, Canada - Groundwater well OW334 metaG | ecosystem: Environmental > Aquatic > Deep...
CGGCGCGGCCTGACGTGGGATTGCGGCTACGCGCTGCCGACGGCGCGGATGCAATACACCAGCGCATCGTTCGCGGGAATTGCCTCGGCTTGGTTTCGCTGGCTGCTGCAACCGGAGCAAAAACTAAGGCGACCTCGCGGCCTCTTTCCGGAGGAGGCCCTCCGGCTGGAGCGTGTTCCTGAAACCGTGCTGGAGCGGATCCTCGGGCCGGTCAGCGGGGTCGTGATGCATGTGTCCGCCGCCACGCGCCGCCTGCAACACGGACGGCTGCAAAGCTACGTCGTCTATGTGGTGGCCGGGCTGATGGCCTTGGGAGTCCTTGTCCTGCTGGGAGGCACGCCATGATTTTGATCCTCGATCTCACTCTGCGGCTCGCGCTGTGGCTGCTGCTGGCACCGCTGCTGCCGGGCATCATCAACAAGGTCAAGGCCTGGGTCGCGGGCCGGCGCGGGCCGCCGGTGTTGCAGCTCTACTACGACCTCGCGCGGCTGTGGCAGAAGGGCGTGGTGATGAGCACGCTGGCGTCGCCGGGGTTCGTGGCCGGGCCGGCGGTGGCGTGGGTGGCCCTGATCGGAGCGGCGTTGTTGATGCCGCTCGGTCCCGCGGGAGCCGCGTTCAGCTTTCGCGGCGATGTGCTGATGCTGATCTACCTGCTGGCGCTGGCGCGCTTCTGCACGGCCTGGGCCGCGATGGAAACCGGGTCGGCGTTTGAAGGCATGGGCGCGGCGCGCGAGGTGAGTTACGCCGTTCTCGCGGAGGCGGCCATCATCACGGCGGTGCTGTCGTTGAGCGTCCAGACCGGGAGCGTTTCGCTCGCCACAATGCTGTCGCCCTCGGCCGGGGCCGGCGCGGTGCTGCTGGCGGCGGGCTTGTTCACGGTGCTGCTGGCGGAAAACTGCCGCGTGCCGTTCGACGACCCCAACACGCATCTGGAGCTGACGATGATCCACGAAGTCATGGTGCTCGATCACAGCGGCCCGCCGTTCGCCGTGATTCTGCATGGTGCGTCCATGAAGCTGCTGCTCTTCGCCGTGCTGCTGGTCCAGGCGGTGCTGCCGATGGGGGACATGTCGCCGCTTGCCGCAACCGGCGCGCTGGCCGGGGGCGTCCTGGGGGTGACGGTCGGCGTGGGCTTGATTGAATCGCTCATGGCGCGGCTGGCGTTCCGCCGCGTGCCCCTGCTGCTCACAACAGCGTTTCTCCTGTGTCTGTTTGCCTTGCTGGTGGCATGGAAAGGCCGTCCCGTATGAATGAACTGCTGAACCTGCTGATCGGTCTGGCGATGGGGCTGAACCTGCTTGCGCTGGGCAGCAGCCGGCTGCCGTCGCTCATCCGCGCCATGTCCCTTCAGGGAATGCTGCTGGGCGTGATGCCGCTGCTGCTGGAGCACGACCACCTGGACTGGCGCGTGTGGGTGATCGCGCTGGGAACGATCGCGGGCAAGGGTGTGGTGATTCCCAGCATGTTGCGGCGGGCGATGCGCGCGGCGAACATTGAACGGGAAATCGAGCCGTTCATCGGCTTCGTGCCTTCGCTGCTGCTCGGGGCCGCCGGCACGATCGCCGCCGTGGCGCTGTCCCAGGCGCTGCCGCTGCTGCCGGAGCACGCGGGACTGCTGCTGGTGCCGGGGGCCATCGCCTCGGTGCTGACCGGTTTCGTCCTGTTGATCGGCCGGGCCGAGGCCATATCCCAGGTTTGCGGCTATCTCATTCTCGAAAATGGCATCTACCTGTTTGGGCTGCTGCTCATCCATTCGACCGCGCTGGTGGTGGAGTCGGGCATTCTGCTGGATGTCACCGTCGGGGTGTTTGTCATTGGCATCATCGTGGACCGCATCCAGCGGGCCTTTGATTCGCTCGACACCCGCAAACTCACCGCGCTGCACGAATGAAACCGCTCCTCCTCGTCATCGTGCCACTGGTGGGAGCGGGCGTCGCGGCCCTCTGGCCGAACAACCGCACGCGGCCCTGGCTGCTGCCGGTGGTCGGCCTCGCGCATGCCGTGCTGACGTTCTGGTTGTTCCTGGACCCGCCCGCCGTCGCGCCGAACGCCTGGCTGGCCTTTGACCCGCTCGCGCGGGCGGTGTTGCCGGCGGTGTCGTTGTTGTTCCTCGTCTGCGCCGCCTATGGCGTGTCCTATCTGCAAATCAGGTCGGAGCGTCCCAACCGCGTGTTTGTCGCGCTGCTGCTGGCGGTGCTCGGTTTGTTGAGCGCCGGGCATCAGTCCCGGCACCTGGGCTTGCTGTGGATTGCGACCGAGGGCGTCACCCTCGCGGCGGTGCCGCTCCTGCACTTCAACGGCACGCCGCGCGCCTTTGAGGCCACCTGGAAATACCTGCTCGTCGGCGGCACGGGCATCGCCCTTTCGCTGCTGGGGTCTTTTTGCCTGGGCTATGCGTCGCTGCATGGCGGCGGCAGCGGCGATCTGACGTTTGTCGCCCTGATGTCGCAGGGGGCCGGCCTGTCCCGTCCGTGGCTGCTGACCGCCTGGGTTTTGCTGCTCGTCGGTTACGGCACGAAAATGGGTCTCGCGCCGATGCACACCTGGAAGCCGGACGCCTACGGTGAAGCGCCGGGAATCGTCGGCGCGATTCTGGCGGGCGGCGTCACCACGGTGGCGTTCACGGCGATCCTGCGCGTGCGCTCCGTCATCGGTGCCGCCGGTGAAGGCGCGATTGCCGACCGCACGCTGCTGGTCATCGGATTGTTCTCGATGCTGGTGGCCGCGTTGTTCCTGCTGGGCACGCGCGATTTCAAGCGGATGCTCGCTTATTCGAGCGTCGAGCACATGGGCATCCTGAGCGTCGGCGCGGCGCTGGGGGGTGCGGGCCTGGCGGCGGCGCTGTTCCATGTGTGGACCAACGGCCTGACCAAGGGCGCGCTCTTTTTGAGTGCGGCCAACATCCGCCGCGCCGCAGGCTCGCCTTCCATGGACAACGTGCGCGGCATGTCGGTGCTGACCCCGCGCTCGGCGGCGATCTTTGTCGCCGGGATGTTCGCCGTCACGGCCCTGCCGCCGTTCGGTCCGTTTTTCAGCGAACTGCAGCTGGTGCGGGCTGCGCTCGCTTCCGGGCATGGAACCGCCACCGGGGTGTTTCTCGGCTGCCTGCTGCTGGCTTTCTTCGGCCTGACGCGCGTGGTCTTCGGCATCGTGGACGGCCGCCCGCGCACGGCGGCGAGGGTCAACGGCAGGCGCTTTGTCGAAACGGCGGGCGTCATCGCGCCGCCGCTTGTGCTGCTGGGAATGTCCCTGTGGCTCGGGCTTTTCACGCCGGAATTGCTGCGCGAGGCCTGGTCGGCGGCGGTGGCACAGCTCTTTCCAACCCCATGAGCGCCTCCACCTCCTTTGCCCTTCTGGCCAACAGCACCAGCCTTCCCTGGGCGGAGGTGCCGGCCTGGCCGGCGGAGGAGCTGGTCCGCGCCACGGCGGGCGAGTTGAATCGTGGTGCGCGTTTGTGCGCGTGGTTCGGCGTGCCGGAAGGCGGAGCCACATGCCTCGTCGCCGTGCTGGCCTTTGACTCGGACAACACCCTCGCCGTCGGACGCAGCACGCCGACCACCGGAACCTACCCTGCGCTCACGCCGTTGCATCCGCAGGCGCACCTGTTTGAGCGCGAGGTCTGGGAGCAGCACGGCCTCACGCCCGGAGGCCATCCGTGGCTCAAGCCGGTGCGGCGCACGAACGGAAACGCACCCGCCAACGGAGAGTTCTTCCGCGTGGACGGTCGCGAGGTTCACGAGGTCGCCGTCGGCCCCGTCCACGCCGGCATCATCGAGCCGGGTCACTTCCGTTTTCAATGCGCCGGCGAGGAAGTCCTGCACCTGGAGATCGCCCTCGGCTACCAGCACCGCGGTGTGGAGGAGGCGCTTTCCGGCGGCCCGCACCGCGCGACGTTGAGCCAGATGGAAACCGTGGCCGGCGACACCACCATCGCGCACGCCACCGCGCACGCGACGATCCTGGAAGCCCTGGCCGGGACGGAAGCACCCCTGCGTGCTCAATGGCTGCGGGCCATCGCGCTCGAACTCGAACGGCTCGCCAACCACACCGGTGACATGGGGGCGCTGGCCAATGACGTCGCGTTTCTGCCCGCGTCCTCGGCGTGCGGCAAAATCCGCGGCGACTTCCTCAACCTCAGCGCGTTGCTCTGCGGAAACCGTTTCGGCCGCGGCCTGGTGCGGCCCGGCGGGTGCCGTCACGACCTCGATCCGGTCCGTGCAGCCCAGATGCTCGAACGGCTGACCGTCGCCCTCACCGACACCGAGCAGGCCCTCGCGTGGTTCTGGGACGCCGCATCGGTCCGGGCGCGTTTCGAAAACGTCGGCACCGTCTTCTCCAAGCAGGCCACCGAGATCGGACTGGTCGGCCCGGCCGCGCGCGCCTGCGGGCTTGTGCGCGATGTGCGCTACGATCATCCGGCGGGCTGGCACCGCTTCGCCCAGGCACCGGTCGCCGTTTGGCCCGGGGGTGACGTGTTTGCCCGCGCCCGCGTTCGCTCGCTGGAAATCCAGCGCTCAGGCGAGTTCCTGCGAGAACAGCTCACCGCCCCGCCCGATGGTGAACTCCACGGCGAACTTCCTCCTCCCTCGCCCGGCTCGCTCGCCGTGGCGCTCGTCGAAGGCTGGCGCGGCGAGGTCTGTCACGTGGCTTTGACCGATGAAGCCGGGCGCTTCCGCCGCTACAAGCTCGTTGACCCCTCGTTTCACAACTGGACGGGACTGGCCCTCGCGCTGCGCGGCACGGCCATCTCGGATTTTCCGATCTGCAACAAGAGCTTCAACCTGTCCTACTGCGGCTTCGACCTGTGACGCCGCCCCAAAGCCATGTTCGTCATTGATACCATCGCCCATCGCCTCAAGCGCGGCTGCGAGACGATGGCCTACCCCGACGGCCCGGCTCCCGCGCTGCCCGACCGCCACGGCGGCGCGCTCAGGGTGGATGCCGGCAAATGCGCCGACGGCTGCGAGGCCTGTGTGCCGGTCTGCCCGACCCGGGCCATCACGCGTCCGGACGGAAAGCCGGTGGCGCTTGATCTCGGCCGCTGCATTTTTTGCGCGACGTGCGTGGAAGTGTGTCCGACGAAGGCCATCACGCAGACCGGCGACCACCGCATGGCCGTGCGTCGTCGCGAAGATCTGTTGCTGGGCGAAACGGGAAATGAACAGGTCCGGCTCGCCGCCTCCCTCGACGAGAAACTCCGCAAACTTTTCGGCCGGTCGCTGCGCTTGCGCCAGGTCAGCGCCGGTGGTTGCAGCGCCTGCGAGGCCGACACCAACGTGCTGGGAACCATCGGGTGGGATCTTGGCCGCTTCGGCATTCAGTTCGTCGCCTCGCCCCGCCATGCCGACGGCCTGCTCATCACCGGCCCCGTCAGCAAGGCCATGGAACTGGCCCTGAAGAAAACCTATGACGCCGTGCCGGACCCAAAGATCGTCATCGCCGTCGGGGCCTGCGCCATCGCCGGCGGTCCCTTCGTCGGCCATCGCGAGGTGAACAACGGCGCGGCGTCGGTTGTGCCCGTGGACCTTTTCATCCCGGGCTGTCCGCCGCATCCGCTGACCATCCTTGACGGGCTCTTGCGGGTGTTGGGCCGCTTGGAGGGACGCTGACGCGGCGTTCTAAAAAGGCGGGTTTCAGCAGGCCGCTTACCGCTGTCTGTGGGGCGGGTGGCGGTCCCCGGGCGAAAGACTTTGAAGGCCGCGGTAGCGCCAGAGGTAGCGCCCGAAGATGGCCAGCAGGATGACGAAGACAACGCTGGCGACGTAGAGGAACATCCGCATCGTGCGCGCCTGCCGCAGCACTTTCTCGGTGTCCGCGCGGAGGTATTGCTTCAGCATCACTTCCTCCTGCTCCGGCGTCATTTCCGAGAACGGGTCGGCGCGCACCTTGAGTGTGAGGAGCGGTCCGGCATCTGCAGCGCCGAACGCCGCCGGAAACCGGGCCAGTTCCTCCTCCCCGGGCACCGCAAACCCCGTGACACGCCAGAACAGCGGAGTCTCCCGCGTCCACATCCGCGCCAGCGCATGGTTGCGGCCCACGTTGCGCAGACGCTCCCACAGCAGGGGCCGCAGCGTGTCGGCCAGGGCAAAGTCAGCGAACACCTCGCTGTGAATCAGAGCCTGCTGCTGGTGACGCAGCATCCCCACTCCGCCGATCAATCTGCCGCCGGCATCGCAGACCACCTGAAATTCCGTGAGCCGCTTCTCCAGCGCGGCGGCATCGAGCCGCTCGGCCTCCCACAGCGACCGCAATGCCGGCAGGTCATCCAGCGTGGCGCGGCGGGCTTGAAATTGCGGAGCCGTCATGCCCCGCCAGCGTAAGGAGTCATCGCACCAGCGTAAAGTCCGGGCCGGAAGCCGGGCGTTCCACCCATGCCCGGGGCGGCGCACCCCGTGCGGGAAACCCGGCAGAAAGTGGAATTGACTTCACCTTCACGCCTTCCTACCGTCCGCCCGTAAATACCGAGCGATTTGCCCCGATTTACGATTCGGGGCTTTTTTATTGCCCGGAAGCTATCCAGCGGAAAGCGGTCAGCTCCGCGCCCTGCTGATAGCTGGCACCTGACTGCTTTTATGGCCAACACGATTCTCGTCGGCGCCCAATGGGGCGACGAAGGCAAAGGCAAAATCATCGACGTCCTGACCGAGGATGCGGACATCGTCGTCCGCTACGCCGGCGGCAACAATGCCGGCCACACCGTCTTCGTCGGTCCCCAGAAATACGTTCTGCACCTCATCCCATCCGGCATTCTCCGGCCGGGCAAGACCTGCGTGATCGGCAACGGCGTCGTGCTCGACCCCCTCGGGCTCGTCACCGAGCTGGAGGGTCTGGAGAAGCTCGGCGTGAAGGTCAGCCCAGACAACCTGCTCATCTCCGAGACCGCCCACGTGGTCTTCCCCTACCACCGCGAGCTGGACGGCGCGCGCGAGCTGGCCAAGGGCAAGGGCAAGATCGGCACCACCAAGCGCGGCATCGGCCCCTGCTACGGCGACAAGGCCGCCCGCGTCGGCCTGCGCGTCAGCGACCTCATCAACCCCGAGCGCTTCGCCGCGAAACTCAAGGCCCGCGTCAAGGACGCCAACGCCCACCTCAAGGGCCTCGGCGTCAAGCCGGTCAGCTACAAAAAAATTCTCGCCGACTACAACGCCGCCGCGGATGTCCTCCGCCCGCACGTTGCGAACACCGTGGTTTACCTGCACGACGCCACCCGCGACAAGAAGGGCATCCTCTTCGAAGGCGCGCAGGGCACGTTCCTCGACCTGGACCACGGCACCTATCCTTACGTCACGTCCTCGAACACGACGGCGGGCGGGGCCTGCACGGGTTCCGGCGTGCCGCCGCACAAGATGGACAAGGTCGTCGGCGTCATGAAAGCCTACACCACCCGCGTGGGCGAAGGACCGCTGCCGACCGAGAACGCGGAGATTTCCGACCTGCTCCACGGCATGGGCCGCGAGTTCGGCGCGACCACCGGCCGCATGCGCCGCTGCGGATGGTTCGACGCCGTGGCCACGCGCCACGCCACCATGGTCAACGGCATTGACGAGCTGGCCGTGACGAATCTCGACGGCCTCGACACGCTGGCCCGCATCAAGGTCTGCACCGGCTACCGTGTCGGCGAGGTGAAGTTCAACCACCTGCCCAACGACATCGAGGTCCTCGCGCTCTGCGAAGCCGTCTACGAGGAGCTTCCCGGCTGGCAGGTGGACACCAGCAAGGCCCGCAAGTGGAAGGATCTCCCGCCGAAGGCCCGCGACTACCTCAAGTTCATCGCCGCCCAGACCGGCGCGAAGCTCGCCATCGCCTCCGTCGGCCCCGGCCGGGATCAGACGATCTTCGTGTAAGCCGCCCGGCGCATTCGCCAGACCCCGCTCACAAAAGAAAAAGACCGCCGTTCAACGGCGGTCTTTTCGTTTGAGAGGGGATCGGCCCGGAGGCCGCCGCTCAAGGCTCGGCGAGAATCTTGGCGCGCTGCTGGTGATACTCGCGCGGCGAGATCTTGTCGGTGAGATACTGCTGGAGGAGTTCCTTCAGGCGCTGCTCCTTGGGCTTCACAGGGCTCTTCTTCACCTCGGGCTTGGCGGCCGCGGGTTTTTGGGTTGCTGGGGCCGTGGCCTTGGGGCTCGAAGACTTGGTGCCTGGCGCGGCGACGGCTGCAGCCGGTGCGGCGGCCGGTTTCTTCGCGGAGGCGGCCTTGCGCTCCTCTTCGGCGCGCTTGTGCTCCATCTCCTTCAGGCGGGCCTCGGTTTCGGCCTGTTTCTTCGCCTCGGCCTTTTTGGCGGCTTCGGCGTCAGCCTTGGCCTTGGCCTGCGCCTTGGCCTCCGCTTTCTTCTGGGCTTCAAGGGCCTCTTTTGCGTCGCGCAACGCCCTGGCCTTGGCTTCGGTGGCCTGCTTTGCGGCGGCAAGTTCATCAGCACGCTGCTTGCGAACGAGTTCTTCCTGGGCCTTCATCGAAGCCTTGAGGGCGGCTTCCTGGGCTTCACGGGCCTTGCGATCGTCTTCAATCTTCTGCCTGGCAAGCCGCTCGGACTCGGCGGCCGCCTTGCGTTCCATTTCAAGCTTCGCCTTGGCCTGGGCTTCGGCCTGTCGGACGGCTTCAAGCTGCGCCTTGCGGGCGGCTTCGACGCGGGCCTCGGCATCGGCCTTGGCTTTGCGGGCGAGATCGGCAGCGGTCTTCACGCGCAGCGCTTCTTCGGCCTCCTGCGCCTTGCGTTTGGCTTCAACCTCGGCGGCGGCCTTCTTTTCCGCGTCCTGACGAAGTTTCATCTCGGCCCTGGCCTGTGCCTCGGCGGCTTCACGGGCCTTGCGGTCAGCCTCGGCCTTTTTATCGGCTTCGATCTTCGCAAGCTTGTCGGCATCTGCCTTGGCCTTCTTCTCGGCTTCGATCTTTGCCTTGGCATCGGCTTCCGCTTTGCGCTGGGCCTCAAGCTGGGCCTTTGCCTCGGCGGCTTTGCGGTCCGCGTCCGCCCTGGCCATCTTGTCCGCCTCCATCTTCGCAATCCGGTCTGCTTCGGCCTTGGCTTTCTTTTCAGCCTCCAGCTTCGCCTTCGCTTCGGCCGCCGCCTTCTTTTCGACTTCCTGGCGAAGCTTCATCTCGGCCCTGGCCTGTGCCTCGGCGGCTTCACGGGCCTTGCGGTCAGCCTCGGCCTTTTTATCGGCTTCGATCTTCGCAAGCTTGTCGGCCTCGGCCTTGGCCTTCTTCTCGGCTTCGATCTTTGCCCTGGCATCGGCTTCCGCTTTGCGCTGGGCCTCAAGCTGGGCCTTGGCCTCGGCGGCTTTGCGGTCCGCGTCCGCCCTGGCCACCTTGTCCGCCTCCATCTTCGCAATCCGGTCCGCTTCCACCTTGGCCTTGCGTTCTGCTTCGGCCTTCTTCTCGAGTTCCAGTTTGGCCTTGGCTTCGGAGGCTTTCCGTTCTGCTTCGGCTTTCGCCTCCATCTTGGCCTTGCGCTCGGCATCCCGCCTGGCCTGGGCCGGGGAAGGTTGTTGATCGGCGGCGGCCTGGACTTTCGGTGCCGGGGCGGGCACGACTGCGGGCTTGGGCTGGGAAGCCATCTTGGCCTTGGCGTCTGCGGCGGCCTGCTTCTCGGCATCGGCCTTTGCCTTTTTCTCGGCTTCAAGCTTCGCCTTCGCCTCGGTGGCCTTCCGCTCGGCGTCAAGTTTGGCCTGGCGGTCCGCTTCCGCCCTGGCCTTCTTCTCGGCTTCAATCTTTGCCTTGGCGTCGGCTTCCGCTTTGCGCTGGGCCTCAAGTTGTGCCTTGGCCTCGGCGGCTTTGCGATCCGCGTCCGCCCTGGCCATCTTGTCCGCTTCAATCTTCGCAATCCGGTCTGCTTCGGCCTTGGCCTTCTTCTCGGCTTCCATTCTTGCCTTGGCCTCGGCGGCGGCCAGTTTTTCCGCATTGAGCGCGGCCAGGCGATCCGCCTCGGCCTTCTTTTCAGCTTCGATCCTGGCCTTCTTTTCGGCCGCAAGCGTGGCCTTGCGATCCAGTTCAGCTTTCTTCGCGGCTTCCCCGGCAGCTTTGGCGCGGGCGGCATCTTCCGCCGCTTTCGCTCGTTTGGCCTCCTCGGCCTCGGCCCTGGCCTTGGCTTCCATCGCGACCTTGGCCTTTCGTTCAGCTTCGGTTTTGGCCTCCGCCTCGGCCTTCATCTTTTTCTCGGCGGCCAATTTCTCGCGGGCTTCGGCAGCGGCCTTTTTCTCGGCCTCCTTTTTGGCAATCCGTTCAATCTCGGCCTTGGCCCTGGCTTCGGCGGCAGCCTGCGCCACTGCGGCTTCGGCTTCGGCGCGGGCTTTCTTTTCCATCTCGGCACGCGCTTTGGCTTCCAGTTCGGCTTTCGCCCTGGCTTCAGCAGCGGCCTGGGCCTTGGCGGCTTCGGCGGCAGACTGGGCGGCGCGAACGGCTTCAGCCTCAACCGAGGACTTCCTGCCGGCTTCGAGTTTGGTGAGGTGGGCGAGTTCGGCCTTGCCCTTCGACGCGGCCGCTGCGGTTGCCGCAGCCTGTTCGGCGGCGGCGCGGTCAGCCCTGGCTTTCTGCAGGGCGACCTCGGCGGTTTTCACATCGCTGTCGGCCTGCTGCTGGGCTTGGGCCCTGGCCTGTTCGTCTGCCTGGGCGGCGGCAAGGGCGGTCGCAGCGGCTGCAGCGGCGGAAGGCGCGGGCTTGGCGGCAGCGGCTTTCGCGGCCTTCGCAACCTCGACGTCAGCGTCAGCGCGGGCTTCGGTCACGGCCTTCGCGGCGGAATCAGCGGCGCGCCTGGCGGAGGCGGCCTTGCTGCGGGCTTCGGAGACGGCCTTGTTTGCAGCCTCGGCGGCGGTGTGCGCGGACTTGGCGGCATCGGTCTTGGATTTTGCGGCGGCCTTCGCGGCGTCGAGACGCCCCTGTGCGGCACGGGCGCTGCGGGAGGTGCTTTCGGCGTAAACAGTCGCAGCCTGGAGCGCGGCCTGAGCTTCGCGCTCGGGCTTGTTCTTCACGATGGCGGAGTAGCTCTCCTTGGCGCGGATGGCTTCGGCAGCGGTCTTGTTCGCGGCGGCGAAAGCGGCCTCAAGTTCAGCGATGGACGCAGTGGAACTCCTAGCGTCTGCGGCGGCTTGTGTGTCGCGCGTGGCGGCGGACTGCGCTTCGGCTTCCGCACGGACTTCGACCTGGGCGAGACGGTTGGCCTCGGTCTGCGCGGTGGCGGCGGAGTCGGCGGCGGCCCTGGCTTTCGCTTCGGCGTTCGCCTTTGCTTTCGCAATGGCGTCGGCAGCTTGAAGCTGGCGGCGGGCTTCGGCTTCCGCCTTTGCCTTTGCCTCGGTTTCAGCGGTGTCTTTGGCGGATGCGGCGGATTGAGTGGCGGACTGCGCGGATTTCAGGGCGCGTGCGGCGCTCCTGGCGGCGTCACGAGCCTTGTCCAAGTCCGCAGACGCCCTGGTTTCAGAGCTGCGGGCGGCGCGGGCGGCTTCGACGGCGTTCTTCTCAGCGGTCAGTGCGTGCTCGGCCTCGGCGGCAGCGCGGGCGGCTTCGGCCTGGGCGGCTTGAGCGTCAGACTTTGCACGGGCAGCCCAGCCGGCGGGGTCGGCCTTGCGGGCGGCGATCTCGGCGGCGCGTTTGTTTTCCTCGGCCTGCTTGGCGGCTTTGATGTCGGCGAGACGCCTGGCCTCGGCTTCTGCCCTGGCTTTCTTCTCTGCGTCGGCGCCGGCCTTGGCGGCGGCCTCCGCCTGTTCCCTGGCTTTGCGGTCGGCATCTGCCTGGGCCTGTTTCGCCGCCTCGGCCTTGGCGAGGGCCTCGGCCTGGGCCTTTTTGTCAGCGGCGATCCTGGCGCGCTGGGCGGCCTCGGCATCCGCTTTGACCTTGCGTTCTTTTTCAGCTTTGGCGAGGGCCTCGGCGCGGGCGCGGGCGGCGGCCTCGGCCTGGGCTTCCTTGTCGGCGGGGGCTGTGGCGCTGGCTTTGGAGTCGGCGGCCCGGGACAGGATGGGCGCAAAGCACAGGCTGCCGGCAAGCAGGATGGCGAGCACGGTCAATTTGAAGAGCTGCATAGAGCGGAGGTTTTAGCGAAGGGAGGAGGGTGAATCAACCTGAATTGCGGGCGCTGGCGGCCGGGTAAAGACGCTGCCAGGAGTCGGGCCACGGATAACGCAGCAGCGAGCGCGCAATGATGCCCCGCACTTCGGAGCGGGAGGCCTTCACTTTGAGCTGCGGATCAAGGACGTTGGCGACGCGAAGTTTTTCGATGGTCTTGATGCCGATGAGCACGGGCCAGGCGCAGGCCAGGCGCACACGGATGAAGCGGCGCGGGAGCGCATTTGTGTATTCCCAGCCGGCGGCAAGGTGCGCGGCGGCCTTGTCGAGATGGGAGTGGTAGAGGGCGCGAAACTCGGACTCGTTGGCGGAATCGAGCAGGTCAGCCGGGGTCAGGCCGATGGCGCGAAGCTGCTCTTCAGGCAGGTAGCAGCGGCCCTGGCGAAGGTCGCGGGGCAGGTCGCGGAGGATGTTGACGAGCTGGAGCCCCTTGCCGAAACGGACGCCGTCATGGAGCAGCTTGGCGTCATCCAGCGGCGAGGCGGGAAAGAGATGCGCGCGGCAGATGCGGGTCCAGAACTCTCCGACACAGCCGGCGACACGGTAGGTGTAGTCGTCCAGTTCTTCCTCGGTGCGCAGTGCTGCGATGCCCTGCAACGACGCGCCATGGAAACGCGTCAAGTCGAGCTCCTGCCCGCTGGCGATGGTTTGCAGGACTTCGCGGATGCGCTCCTGGTCCGAGTAGGTGAAGCGGCTGAAAATGTCGAGCGCCTCCTCGACGCGTTCGAGCAACATGCGTTCGCCGGGCGAGCTCTGCCGCTCGGCGAACGCGCCGAAGTTCACGGGGATGAGCCGCGTGCCGGCGATGCGCTCACGCAGCATCTGGAGCGCATGGAGACGGTCGGCGACGGGGAGCAGCTCGGTGTCCGCGATGGTGTCGGTGGCGCGGGCGAGGAGGTAGGCGAGGCCGATTTGCGGACGGACGGCCCGCGGCAGCACGCGCAACGTGAGGTAAAAGGAGCGCGAGACGTCACGCAGGAGCGCCGTGAGCAGCGGCGATTGCGGATGCGGAACAGCGGAGGCGTCGTAGCCTGACTCGCTCATGCGGCCTGATCGGATGATTGCACAACTCAGCCGCGGCTTCCGCTGCCCACGGAACCGGCGGTGAACGGAGGATGGAAAGAATCGCTCAAAGTTCAAAGTTCAAAGTTCAAACGTCTTCTCCAACTCGTCCGCCTGCTCCTGGCAGACCCGCGGATGCAAACAGGTTGCCCGGCAATCACTCCGTCTGAACCCACCACCTCCTGCTTGCGGCCAAGCATCTTGTCCGGGAGATGCCTCTCCGGGCTGGCGTGCAAGAAGAGCCGCCCGGGGTGTGGGCGCTGCAATGAACCCTCCTGGCAGACCCGTTGATTGCCAGAGAGGTGAAGCCACTGCCACGGCGCATCTCTCCATTTGGGGCGGCGACAAGCCAGGCCGATTGCAAACGGAGTGGTGCGCTCCATCTGTCAGTTCTGTTCCGAAATCTGGGGTGGAACGTTGAGCTGATGTTTCTTGAGCTCGAGTTTCTTGAGCTCGACTTTGGCGAGGATTTCCTCTGCGAGGGAGGGATAGAGTTTGCGGATGCAGTCGGGACAGAGGCCGTGGGAGACTTCGCCCAGGCCGTGCTTGGTGATGTAGGCGTCCACCGCGTTCCAGTGGCCCTGGTTGTCGCGGATTTTCTTGCAGGAGGCGCAGACGGGCACCAGGCCGCGGAGAGTCTTGACCGTTTCCAGCGTGGCGCGCAGCTGGCGGATGAGGCGCTCGCGGTCCTGCTCCGTCTGGTGCCGCGGCGTGATGTCGCGCAGGACGACCACGACGCCCGCGAGCGTGCCGTCCAGCTCGTGAATGCAGGTGGCGCTGTAATCAACCGGGGTGCTCCGGCCGTCGCGCGGCCACAGCACCGAGTTGCCGGCCCAGTTGATGACCTGGCCCTTGCGCACCGCCTCGGCAAAGACCCCCTGGCCCCCGGTGGATGCGGCCTCGTCCGAGAGCGCCATGACCTGGTCGAGGTGCCGCCCCGTCGCCTGCGCCTGCGGCCAGCCGGTGATGCTCTCGGCCAGCGGGTTCATGAAGCGCACGCCGCCATTGGCGTCGGTGGCGATCACCGCCTCGCCCAGGCTGGCCAGCGTGGTGGCAAACCATTTGTCCTGCTTGGCGAGCCGGCGCTCCATGGCGTGCTTGTGCAGCGCCATCTCGATGGCGATGCGCAGGTCGCGTTCGACAAGGGGCTTGACGATGTAGCCATACGGGCCGGTGACCTTGGCACGCTGAAGCGTGGCGGAGTCGGAGTGGGCGGTGAGGAAGATGACGGGGATGTCCAGGTGCTCGCGGATTTGCCCGGCGGCCGTCACTCCGTCCATGCCGCCCCACAGGGCGATGTCCATGAGCACGAGGTCCGGTTTCAGGTCGATGGCCTTCACGATGGCCTCCTCGCCCACCACGGCGATGGCGGGCACCTCATAGCCCAG